>Ga0194120_10008009_pt1 | contig 14163 bp, 9 predicted proteins | sample TA2MahCa65mmetaG_FD_148642 | JGI IMG/M metagenome (GOLD analysis project Ga0194120, IMG submission 148642) | Freshwater microbial communities from Lake Tanganyika, Tanzania - TA2015019 Mahale Deep Cast 65m | ecosystem: Environmental > Aquatic > Freshwater > Lake | place: Tanzania: Lake... | reverse complement strand
GATGTCGGCGGCCGGCGGCACCGGGTCGGGCCCGGCGGTCAGCGACCAGCCGAGCAAGCCGAGGGTGGCGGCGACCAGCAGCAACAACGCAATCCAGGTCCAACGCGACACGACAGGGCCACCGCCGCGGTTGAGCGGCGCCGCAAAACAACACGGGGGCGGAGATTGCGCAAGGGCCGGCCGCCGCCCGGCTGGCCAACCTTCACGGTGCCGTGGCCCCGCGCAGCGGCAGTGGCCACCACGTCTCGGTCAGGAACACCACGGTCTCACGCTGATCGGCCGCTGGGCGGCGCGACGGCACCGACCACAGAACGACGACCCCCGCGGCGGCCACCGAAGCGATCGCCAGGGCCAATGCTGCGCGCGCTCTCGCTGGCGTGGGCTGGCGCATCGAACCCCGCGCGGCCGCCCACAAGGCCCAACCGATGGCCACCGCCAGCGCCAGAAACCACGGCACGGCCGCCGCTCGGGCCGGCAGCCCCGCCCAGTACAGCGGACTGGACCACACCCAGCCGAGCCGCAACAACGGCGTCACCACTTCGGGCAGCGGGTTGAAGACCTCCATCGGAAAGCCCTGGCACACGGCGGTGGCGGCGCCGGTGACCGCAATGGCCGTGGCCGCGCTGGCCCCAACCACCGCGTCGTAGATCTGCGCCCACGCCCGCTGCAGCGCGTCGCCGCCGTACGCCACCGCCAGCGCCGCGAATGGCACCATCGCGGTGATGTAGCGCGGGCCGACCACCCAGCCGCCGCGCCACAGGCTGTGGGTGCATTGGAAGAACAGGAAGTACAGGCAGATCGCCCAAACCACCTTGGCAGTGCCGCGGGTGTCGTGCCACGGGTCCGACTCGCCGTGACGGGCCAATTTGCGCGCGCCAAGCAGCCCCATCCAGGCCAGGGCCATCCACGGCGCCCAGAAATACAAGCCCGTGAACGGCGAAAACAGCGAGCCCACGGTCTTTTCGGCATTGGGCAGGTGGATGCCAAAGAAGCCGGGGGCCATGTCCTGCACGAACCCCGGGTTCTCGACATAGCCATAGGGCAGCCGCCACGGGGCGCCAAAGGCTTTCCAGTTGAAGTGCGCGAGCAAGAGCGCGGGCCCCAGACCGCCCAGCGCCACCCACGGCAGGTCCGCCAGCCGGCGCCGTTTGAGCCACAACCAAGCCAGCAACAGGGCCCCTGCGGGTGCGGCAGTGAATTCGATGATCGTGGCCAGCCCCACGCCCAAGCCCGCGCACAGCAGACGGCGCCGCGCAGCGTATTCAGGCGTCACCCCGGCGACGGCGCCGTAGGCCAAGAGCAGCGCCATGCCCGCCGGTTGGTGGCCGGCAAACATCTGCCCGTAGGTCAGCGACAGCGATCCGAAGGCCGCCGCCAGCACCACCACCGCGCCCAGCGCCGGCCGCCGCATGGTGCGCGCCAGGTGGCCTGCCAACCACCAAAACCCAACGATCGACGGCAGCGCCGCCAGCCACAGCCGCAGCCACCACACGATCGCCGCCTTGGGCGGGCCGTGGCCGGTCGCCAGCCTCCAGCCGCGGTCGAGCAACCCGTGCGGCACACTGCCCAGTTGGTTCAGGCCCGGCGCCTTGGCGGCGTACAGCCAACCGGCGCAAGAGGGGCGCTCGGCCTTGGGATCGTCGCACGCCAGCGCCTTGTCGTTGACGTAGCCCCACTGGTCGACCAGTGGCCCCGAGTCCACGGCCACACCGTTGCGCAGGTCGCGCCGGCCGATGGCGTAGGTGCCGAACTCGGCGATGGCGCGCACGCTGTACACGCGCACCATCTCGTTGGGGTTGTGCAGGCGATCGGCCCACGGGAAAAGCCACAAGTAGCCGATGGCCAGGAGCGCGAGCAAAAGGCGCTGCTGGCGCGGCGTCATGGGGCCTTGAGTCGTGGAGGGCGCGTCGGCCTAGTGGTGGTAGGCGATGAGTGGCGCAATCAACAAGCTGACCACGCTCATGACCTTGATGAGGATCGACACGCCGGGGCCGCTGGTGTCCTTGAACGGGTCGCCGACGGTGTCGCCGATGACGGCGGCCTTGTGGGCGTCGGACTTCTTGGCGTGGCCGGGCAGGCCGCCCTTCTCGATGTATTTCTTTGCGTTGTCCCAGGCGCCGCCGGCGTTGGCCATGAACAGCGACATCGACGCGCCCACCGCCAGCGCGCCGGCCAGGGTGCCGGCCAGTGCATCCGGGCCCATGCCGAAACCGACCGCGACCGGGCCGACCACGGCGACCAAGCCTGGCAGGATCATTTGCGACAGGGCGGCCTTGGTGGCAATGCTGACGATGGCCGCTGGCTGCGGATCGGCCTTGCCTTCGCGCAGACCCGGGATCGTGTCGAACTGCCGCCGAATTTCCTCGACGATGGCTCCGGCGGCCTTGCCGACCGCGAGCATGGTCGACGAGGCGACGATGAACGGCAGCACCGCGCCAATCAGCACGCCGATCAAGATGCGCGGGTTGTCGACCGCCAGCATGTCCTTGGGCAGGTGCACTTCGAGCGAATACGCCGAGAAAAGCGCCATCACCGTCAGCGTCGCCGAGCCGATCGCAAAGCCTTTGCCGATGGCGGCGGTGGTGTTGCCGACGGCGTCGAGTTCGTCGGTGATTTCGCGGACGGCTGGGTCCAGCCCACTCATCTCGGCGATGCCGCCGGCGTTGTCGGCCACGGGCCCGTAGGCGTCGACCGTCATCACGATGGCGGTGCCGGCCAGCATGCCGACCGCCGACAGGCCGATGCCGTACAGGCCCAGGCCGCCCATGGCCTGGTTGGCGACGATGGCCACCCCGGCGATGAGCAAGAGGCAGAAGAACACCGACTCCATGCCCTCGGCCATGCCGCGGATGACGTTGGTGCCGGCGCCGGTCTTGGCGGACTCGGCGACGCCTTTGACGGGCCCGTAGTGGCCGGTGTAGTACTCGGTGAGCAAACCGATGAGTGCTCCGCCGATGGCGCCGCCTGCCAGGGCGATCGTCACGCTTTGCTTGATGTGAAACATCGGCAGAAGCACGGCCGTCACACCCACCAGCACGACCGGCGGCAGAACCATCGCCGCGCGCAACACCGTCGACGGCGCACTGTTCTTCATGGCCCGGGTGACGAAGATGCCGACGATCGACACCACCAGACCGATGCCGGCCAGCACGATCGGCAGCGCCACCGCCAGTTCGCGCACCTTGTCGCCCGCCATCGCCGGATCGTCGACCAAGGTCTTGAGCACTTCGTCGCTGGCGGTGAGCCCGATGGCCATGGTCGAGACGATGGCGGCCACCAGCGACTCGTAGATGTCGGCGCCCATGCCGGCCACGTCGCCGACGTTGTCGCCCACGTTGTCTGCCACCACGCCTGGGTTGCGCGGGTCGTCTTCGGGGATGTTCTCGATGACTTTTCCGGCGATGTCCGCCCCGACGTCGGCGGCCTTGGTGTAGATGCCGCCGCCGATGCGGGCAAACAGCGCAATGGACGACGCCCCCACGGCAAAGGCGTGCAGCATCGTGCCCAACTGCGGCGTGCCCTTGTTCATCGCGTACACGCCGTACAAGCCAATGAGCGACAGACCTGCCACGCACAGGCCCATCACCGCCCCGCCGTCCAGCGCGGTCAGAAGGGCATTGGGCTTGGACCCACCGGCCGCCGCCTGGGCGGTGCGCACGTTGGCCAGGGTCGCGCCTTTCATGCCAACGAACCCGGCGAGCAGCGACAAGATGGCGCCGGCCAGGAACCAAGTCGCCGCCACCGGACCGAGCGCGGGCGTCGCCGCCATCAGGCCGCCGACCACCACCGCGTAGGCCGCCAACACCTTGTACTCCGCGGTCAGGAACGCCATGGCGCCGACGCGGATGTAGCCCGCGATCCGCTGCATGGTCTCGTTGCCCTCGGGCAACTTGGTGATGCGCAGGTACAGGCCCGCGGCGATCACCAGCGCGACCACGCCAGCCATCAGCGGTACCTGGGTCCAGGTGGAGATGTCCATCGAAAATTCCGTCGAAATCAGCGGTTGTGCGACGCGAACCGACAGCGGTACGGTCGGGGGGGGCGGTACTGTAAGGCAACGCACCCGGTGTGGCAAGCGTTGGAGGCTCCGACGTGATGCCGTTGAAAGTGCAGCGGTTTTACCCAGGCCGGCTGCGCGGGCGACGGACCAACGAACGCGCCAGACTGCGGAAAATCTAGGGTTTTCCAAGTGAACCGGCCACCGCCACCTTGACGACGTCGGCCAGCACGCCTGCCGCGGTCACCTCGGCCCCGGCGCCGTAGCCGCGCACCACCAACGGCCGCGGGTTGTAGTGGCGGGTCAAGAACGAGAACGCGTTTTCGCCGCCGCGGATTGCGGCGATGGGGTGGTCGGCTGCGAAGCCCTGCACGCCGACGCAACAGCCCGCCGAGCCAAACCGGGCCACGAACCGCAGCACCTCGCCGTGGTCGCGGGTTCGATGGATTTCAGACGCAAAGTGCGCATCCAGTTCGGCAGCGCGCGCCAGGAACGTCGCCACGTCGCCGGTCGCATCGAACCACGCGGGCAGCAGCCCCTGTACCTGGACGTCGGCCATTTCCAGCGCCAGGCCAGTCTCGCGGGCCAGGATCAGCACCTTGCGGGCCACGTCGAGCCCCGACAAGTCGTCGCGCGGATCGGGCTCTGTGAACCCCTTGTCGCGGGCGTCGCGGACGGCCACTGCAAACGGCACGCCATCTTGCAACAGGCCCAAAAGGTACGACATCGATCCAGACAGCACCCCCTCGAATTGCAGCACCTCGTCGCCGCCGGCGAGCAGGTTGCGCAAGGTGTCGATGACCGGCAGACCCGCGCCCACATTGGTTTCGTACAAGAACTGGCGACCGTGGCGGCGCGCGGCCCTGCGGATGGCCCGGTAGTGGTCCAAGCCAGCGCTGTTGGCGTGCTTGCTTGCACTGACCACGTGCATGCCCGCGGCCAGGATGTCCGGGTAGGCCGCGGCCAACTCTTGCGAACTGGTGCAGTCCACCAAGATGGGCTGGTCGGGGCGCCGGGCCGCCACGTGATCCAGGAGCGCCTGCAACGCGCGCGGTTGCCCTTGTTCGGCCATGCGAGCGCGGGCCGTGGTCGGGTCGATGCCCTGCGGGTCCAGCACCGCCGCGCGGGTGGTCGCAACCCCACACAGGCGCAATTCGACCGATCCGCCCGCGACGGGCGGCATGGCCGCCAACTGCGCCAGCAACTGGCCACCCACCGTGCCCATGCCGCACAGGTACAGTTCGACGACTTCGCGGGTGTGCAGGAAGCGATGGTGGGCGTGGCGCAGCGCCCGGTCGGCGTCGCGGGCGGCAACCACCGCCGAAATCGACAACTCCGACGACCCCTGCGCCAGCGCCACCACGTTGCAGCCCACCTGGCCGAGCGCCGACAGGAAGGTGCCGGCCACGCCGACGCGGTGGCGCATGCCTTCGCCGACCACCGAGACGACCGCCAGGTCAGCCACCACCTGCACCGGGTCCAGGCGACCGCTGGCCAATTCGGCGGCAAAGGCGTGCGCAATGGCCCACTGGGCGCGCTGTGCATGTTCGCCCCGCACGCACAGCGAAATGGCGCATTCGCTCGACGCTTGGGTAATCAGGATGACGGAGATGGCCTCGTCGGCCAGCGCCCGAAACAGCCGCGCCGCCACGCCCGGCACACCCGGCATGCCGGCGCCGCTGGTGTTGACCAGTGCAATGCTCCCCAACACGGTGATGCCGCGCACTGCGGCCTCGGGCGGGGTGACTTCGGGTCGGATCCACGTGCCGGCGCGATCGGGATGGAACGTGTCGCACACCCGCACGGCGATGCCGCGCCGGCGCGCGGGGGCGATGGTCTTGGGGTGCAGGACCTTGGCGCCAAAGTGGGCGAGCTCGGCCGCCTCGGCAAAGCTGAGCTCGGCCACCGGCACTGCCTCGGGCACCACCCGCGGGTCGGCCGAGTAGATGCCGGCGACGTCGGTCCAGATCTCCAAGAGATCGGCGTCCACCGCCGCCGCGGCCAGCGCTGCCGCCCAGTCGGAACCGCCGCGACCCAGCGACATCACCTTGCCGCGCGCATCGCCGCCGAAGAACCCGGCCATCAACCCCAGCCGGGCGTCGCCGTCCCGAAACGGCGCAAACAGGTCGCGGGTGCTCGCTTCGTCGGGGTCGGCCGCCAGCGGATCGCCCGAGCACCGCAGCATTTCAACGGGATCGAGGACCGCAGGCGCCATCCCCAAGTGGCGCAGGGCGTGGTCGAGCACCACTACCGCCGCGCGCTCGCCCAGGCCCGACAGGTGGGCCAGCACATGCGGCGAGCAGTCGCGCAGCAGCGCCACACCGTGCACCAGGTCGCGCAGGTGGGTGCACACTGCGCCCAGATCGCGGTCCAGTCCCGGCAGTTCGGCCTGCAAACAGGTCCGCAGGTCGGCGGCCAGCTGCCGCTGGCGGGCAACGAACGGCGCGCACAGGTCGTCTGCGTCGCCGCCTTGGGCCGCAGCGTGGGCGACTTCTACCAGCAGGTTGGTCACGCCGGCCGCGGCAGATGTCACCACCAGGACCCGCGTCTTGCGCGCTGCCCCGATGGCTAGGTCGGCGGCTTGCGCAACCGCCTGCGCCGATCCGACCGAGGTGCCGCCGAATTTCATCACCCGCATGTGCCCCACCGTTCGGCCGCTTGGCGTCCGGGCAGGGTACAAGGCCGAAGCGGTTCCGGGCAATGCGACGGCCCATGCCTGCCCCCGCCAAAACCGGCTAGACTCCGCGGCCGCCCGGCCCCCGGCCGCGCCGCTTGCGATGCGCCAATTCCTCTACATCACGCCGTACTTTCCGCCGCAGACCCAGGTCGGCGCCCTGCGACCGCTCAAGCTCGTGCGACAGTTGCCGGCGCTCGGCTGGCAACCGGTGGTGCTGTGCGACCTGTGGCCGAGCGACGGCATGGACGCCGAATTGGAGCGCTTCGTCCCGGAGCAGGCCGTGGTGGTCCGCGACTACAGCCACCGCGCCGGCCCGACCTGGCGCCGGCTGCACCGCTACGCCAAGCCAGCCCACGCACCGCGGCCCCAGCGCGTGCCCAAAGGCCGCCCGCTGCACGAGCGGCTGATTCCGCGCGGGTGGATGAACCCGGAACTTGTGCCGCTTGGCGAGCACAGCCCGGACATGCCGTGGGCGTACACCGCGGCGCTGCGCGTGCTGGACGACTACCCCGACATCGCCGCCATCGTGGTCAACGCCGACCCCTTCGCTGCGGCGATCGTCGGCGCCCTGCTGCACGATCGCACCGGTCTGCCGTTGGTACAGGATTTCCGGGATATCTGGGCCCCGTGCAAGCTGCGGCGCCCGCGCCGGCCCAAGCCCTGGCGATGGCTCGAAGACGCGTTGGAGCGCTACTGCCTGGATCGGGCCGCCCACGCCGTCATCAACACCCAGACCAGTCTGGACGACTACCGAGCGTTCTACCCCGACCTGCCTGTGGACCGCTTCAGCCTGCTGCGCAACTTTTTCGACGCCGATCTCGTAGACCACGGCGACCACCCGGGCTATGACCGCTTCACGCTGCTGCACTTGGGCAACTTCTCGCGATTTCGTGTTGCGGACCCGCTGGTGCGGGCCGTGGCGCGCGCCCTCGAACTCGGCGTGCCGCGCGAGGCCATCCAGGTCGCCACCACCGGCCCTTTCGGTCAGGCGGCCCGGGAACTCGCGGCGCTTTTGGGCGTAGCCGACCTCATCCACGCCCAGGCCGAGGTCGCCTACCACCAGACCGGCGCCGTGTGCGCCGCGGCCGATCTCCTGGTGTACATCGCCGAGCCGGCGGCCGACCAGCGGATCGCCAGCAAGTTCTACGACTATCTGGGCAGCGGCCGGCCGCTCTTGTCCATCAGCGACAACCCCGAGTCGGCGGCGATGATCGCCGGCATGGAGGCGACCGCGCAGTTCAGCTTTGCGGATATCGAGGGCATGGCACGTTTTGTGGTCGCGCAGGTGCGCGCCGGCCGCCACCGCGCCCACGCCCGACCGCTGCAAGGGCTGACCGCCGCAGAGGCCGGCCAGCGCTACGCCCAGATTCTCGACGCCGTTGCGGCCGGCCGATCCGTACCGCCCGTGGGAGCCTAGATGTGGAAGGTTTCGCTGTGTGATTTGCGCCTGCATCCCGACGACCACCGCGCCGTCGCCGAGGCCCTGACGTCCAACTGGCTGACCATGGGCCCGAGGACCCAGGCCTTCGAAGATGCATTCGCGCTGGCGCTCGATCCCGTCGCGCCGCCGTTTGCGTTCGCCGTGTCCAACTGCACGGTCGCTCTGCACATGGCGTACAGCGCGCTCGACATCGGCCCCGGCGACGAAGTCATCGTGCCGAGCTTGACCTTCGTGGCGACCGCCAACGCTGCGCTTTACACCGGCGCGACCGTGGTGTTGTGCGACGTCGCGGCGGCGGACGACCTGACGCTGTCGGTGGACGACGTCCTGGCCAAGATCACGCCGCGCACCCGGGCGGTGGCGCCCGTGCACTACGCCGGCCAACCGGCGGACCTGCGCCGGCTGGTGGCCGAGTGCCAGCGCCGGGGCATCGCGGTCGTCGAAGACGTCGCCCACGCGCCCTTGTGCGATGCGCTGGTGGCCGACGGCCAACCCCGGGCGCTCGGCACCATCGGCGACGTGGGGTGCTTCTCGTTCTTCTCGAACAAGAACATGACCACGGGCGAGGGCGGCATGGTCACGACCCGCGACCCGCACATCGCTGACAAACTGCGGCTGTTGCGGTCACACGGCATGACCACGCTCACGCTCGATCGCCACCGAGGCCACGCCTACAGCTACGATGTCGTCGCGCTCGGCAACAACTACCGCATGGACGAATTGCGGGCGGCGCTCGGGGCAAGCCAATTGGCGCGGCTGCCCGACAACAACCGCAAGCGCACCGAGGTGGTGGCTTGCTACTTGCCGTTGCTGCGGCGCATCCCCGGTCTGGAGGTTCCTTTTGCCGACCGGCTGCCGCAGGGGCGGTCCAGTCCGCACATTCTGCCGGTGCTGCTGCCGGCCGGCGTCGACCGCCAACGCGTCCAACAGGGCATGAAGGACGCGGGCGTGCAGACCTCTGTACACTACCCCCCCATCCACACGTTCACGCTCTACAAGGATTCCGATCGCGTGCGGGCCGATCATTTGCCTGTGACCGAGGCGGTGGCTCCGAGGTTGTTGACGCTGCCGCTCTACCCCGATCTCAGTGAGGCCGAGGTCCAGTTGGTGTGCCGCTCCCTGGCGGCGGTCGTGCAAGCCGCGGACGCGGGGGTGTCGCCGTGACCGCGCCTGCTCTGCCCATGACCGCGGTGCTGCTGGCCGGCGGCCTCGGCTCGCGGTTGGCGCCCCTGACCGCAGTCATCCCCAAGCCGCTGGTACCCATCGACAAGGAGTCGATTGCCGAAATCCTGCTCCGCCAGTTGGCCCACCGCGGCGTCGGACGCGTGCTGGTGTCGGTCGGCTACCTGGGCCACCTCATCGAGGCGGTACTCGGCGACGGCAGCAGGTACGGGCTGGAGATCTGCTACCAACGCGAAGAGGCCCCGCTCGGCACCGTCGGTCCGCTGTGGCTGGTCCAAGCGCACCTGCCCGAGAACTTCCTGGTGCTCAACGGCGACGTACTGAGCGACATCGACTTCGCGGCGCTGTTCGCGACCCATGTGGCCACGGGGCGGACCTTGACGGTAGCGACCTATGCCAAGCAGGTGCGCGTCGATCTCGGCGTGCTCGAAACCGGGGACGACGGCTGCGTGCGGCGCTTCGTCGAGAAACCGACCTACGATTTCGACGTGTCGATGGGCGTCTATGCGATGAACAAGCGGGTGCTGGGCTATTTCGCGCCGGGCACGGCGTTCGGCTTCGACCAACTGGTGCTGGCGATGCTGGCGGCGGGCGACCCGGTCGGCACGTTCTCGTGGGCCCACGGCCGCTGGCTCGACATCGGCCGGCCGAGCGACTACGCGGTCGCGCAGGAACGCTTCGCCGCCGACCGCGTCCACTACCTTCCCTGGGAGGCTGGCGACGACCCCGCAGTGCCACGCTGAGCTAGCGGCTGCGGCGCGCGCTACCGCTTGTTGCGCGTCAGCCACGTCCCGCCGCCGATGAACACCAGCGCCCCCGCGCCCACCAGCAGCCACATCAGCGTCCGGTCCGCCTTGGGCCCCACGGGTCGGGCGCGGTCGACGGTGGCGGTGGGCGCGGCCGGCGGTGCCACGTCCTCGTCGTCGAAGTGGCCGGGCTTGTCCCACAAAGGCGGCATCTCGCCTTTGCGCAGCAACGCCAGTTCCTGTGCGACGCGGTGGGTCTTCTTGGCGAAATGCAGCGAGCCCGCGGCGGTTTCCAGCGCCAGGTAGCGCTCGAGCGCCGCCACCGCGGCCGGCTTGTCGGCGGCGCGCAGCACCTGGGACTGGCAGTAGTACACATCGGGATCCTGGGGGTTGGCGACCACCGCCTTGTCGGCCAGCGCCCGCGCCTGGTCGGGGTGGCCGAGCCACAGGTGCGCCATCGCCTGGTAGATGTAGACGCGACCTTCGTTGTGGACCCTGGGCTCGACGGCGCGCATCTGGCGCAAGGCGTCCTCGAATTTGGCGTCGTAGAACAAGCTGACCCCATGCAGGAACTGGGCGACGGTGTCGTCGGGATCCGCGGCAGCGCGGCGCGCCATTTCGTCGCGCAGGGTCTGCCAGCCACTGGTTTGGCCTGGGATGGCCGGGTCCACGCGGCCCCAGTCGTTGACCACCCCCGACAAGCGGCCGAGCACGCCGCGGTGGCGGGCGTCCTTGCGGAAGATCGCCTCCAGGGTGCGCACGGCGTTCAAGTGCTGACCGCCGCGGAAGTAGGCCGCCGCCAGGGCGTCTTGCATCGCCAGGTCCCCTGGCCAGGTCTGCACGGCACGCTGCGCCACGCGCAATTCGTTGCGGGCGTCGTCGCGGCGACTGGCCAGACCGATGCGGGCGGCGAACCACGCGGGCGGCGGCCGGGGCGACCGCGCCAACTGGTCGTCCAACCAGCCTTGCGCAGCGTCCAGCAGGCGCGCGGCTTCCAGGGCGTCGGCCAGCGCGAGCGCCGTGCAGCCTGGGGCGTCGACGGCGTCGCCAAACCGCTGCCAGCACGCGCGGACAATCGCCTCGCCCTGCGCGACCCTGCCGGCCAGCGCGTGGGCCGCCGCCGCGCGCTCGGCTTGCAAGATCACCGCTGGGTCCGCTGCGGCTGTCGCCGCGAGCGCCAGATCCCAGGCGCCCGCGAAACTGGCCAACGCCGCATCGATCAAGGGCGCCGCTGCTGTGGACCGACCGCTGCGGTGCAAGGCCAAGCCGAGGTCGAAGCGCGCGACCGGGTCCAGGGCCTCTGGCTTGATCTGGGCCAACCGGTCAATCAGCGCCTCGGCTTGGGCGCGATCGCCCACCTGCAGCGCGGCATCGACCTGGCGGAGTCGGTCGCCGACCGTCGGCGCGGGCATCCGGCCTTGCGCCGGCAAGTCGGCGCCACAGCGCCAGCGCACCGTGGCCTCGCGCACCTGCAAGGCCGCGAACCACGCGGCGTCGATCTGGGCGAGTTCGGCGGGGCACGCCGCGGTCGCCGTCGCGGCGAGGTCCACGAAGCTGCCGAGATCGCGGCCGGCGTCGGCCGGAACGGGTCCGTGGCCCTGACACGGGGCGACCACCTGGGCCTGCAATGCGGCGCCGCGCGGCCCCTTGTGCGCGCCATCGGACGGACCGATGAGGTACACCCAGCGGACCCCGCCCGCCGCGGTCCATTCGGCGGCAATGTGCTGGCGCAGGATGCGGATGTTGCCAGGGCGCATGCCGAGCGCACGGCCGGCGTCGCCGGGATCGCACAGTTGGGTGACGACCTCTTCCTGGCCGGGCGGCAGCGATGGGTTGGCGCACGCCGCCGCAATCGCCCTGCCCGGCGCCGCGAGGTTGCTGCCGGCAACAAGCCAAAGGAGCCAGATTCGCATGGTGTGCCACAAGCCGCGGCCCGGTGCGCGGGCCGGCGAGCCTAGCAGCGCACTGGCCGCGCGCACAACGAATCGGCCGCGCAACCGGGCGCCTGTCTTGCCCAATCGCGCCATTGCGCCCATCATGCGCCCCAAGGGGCGCCTGCGCGCCGCGGTCAGGCGATGGTCAGCGACATGACGGTCCGCATCCGCAAGCCAGCCGTGGCCGGCACCTTCTACCCCGCCAAGGCCGATGCGCTGCACGCCGAAATCGACCGGTGCTGGGCCGACCGCCGGCCGGTGCAGGCCCCTGCGCCCAAGGCCATCATCGCCCCGCACGCCGGCTACGTGTACAGCGGCCCGGTGGCCGCGACTGCCTACGCGACGCTGGTCCCGCTCAAGGGCAGCATCTCGCGGGTGGTCCTGGTCGGGCCGTCGCATCGCTTTGCGCTGTACGGGTTCGCGGTGCCCGAGGCGCAAATCTGGCAGACGCCGATCGGCATGGTCCCCCTCGACACCGCCAGCGCCGAGCAGTTGGAGGCGTGGCCGGACGTCACGCGATCGGACCTGATGCACGGACGCGAGCACAGCCTCGAGGTGCATGTGCCGTTCTTGCAGCGGGCGCTCGGCAAGTTCTCGCTCTTGCCGGTGCTGGTCGGCCACACCCCGGCCAATCGGGTCGCGGCCCTTTTCGCGCACGTCTGGGGCGGGCCGGAGACGCTGGTCGTGGTCTCGACGGACCTGTCGCACTACCATGCCCAGGCCAAGGCGCGTCAGCTGGACGACGCCACCATCGCGCATGTGGTCGCGTTCGACGCTGCGGCACTGAACCCCGACCACGCGTGCGGCGCCTATCCGGTCGCGGGGTTGCTGACCCACGCCCAGTGTCTGGGCATGCGCATCCAGGCGGTCGACGTGCGCACCTCGGCCGACACGGCGGGCGACCCGGACCGCGTGGTCGGGTACGCCAGTTTCCTGCTCTGGTAGGTCGGCCGAGCCATGGCGATGTCGAGCCCCGCGGAAAGCCCCTGGACCCAGGCACAGCAGAGCGTGCTCGCGACACTGGTGTGGCGTGCGCTGCTTTTCGGCCTGCGCGGGCAGCGGTTCGGCAGGGGCGCTCCCCCGTTCGACCCAACCCAGGAGGACTGGCTCAAGCCCAAGGCCGCCACCTTCGTGACGCTGCACCGCGACGGTGCCCTGCGCGGCTGTATCGGTACACTGGAGCCCATTCATCCGCTGGGCGAGTCGGTCGCGCGCAACGCGCAGTCCGCGGCTTTCGACGACCCGCGGTTTGCGGAATTGCGCGCCGAAGAATGGCCGCGGCTGTCCGCAGACATCAGCGTGCTGTCTCCGCATGCGCCGCTCTCGGCCAATTCGATGGACGACCTTTTGGCAAAGCTCGCGCCCGGCCGCGATGGCCTCGTGGTGCGCGCCCGCGGCCTGGGCGCCACCTTCTTGCCGGCCGTGTGGGACGACCTGCCGCAGCCCAAGGCCTTCGTCGACCACCTGTGGCGCAAGGCGGGCTTGCCGGCCGGCGCGTGGCCGGCGGATCTCGCGCTGGCCACCTACACGGCGGACAAGATCGCCTGCGGCGCTGCGCCCGGCCAGTGGCCGTGACCTGCCTGGATGGCCGCTCCCCCCGCCGACCCGAGCGACCCGCCGGACGCCGCTGCTGATCCGCAGGCGGACACCGGCCGCCGCAATCGACGCACGCGCCTGTACAGCGACGGGTACGCCGCCGTCACCGTGCAGGGTGCCGCCGCCCCGCAGGCCGATGCGCCCAGCCCGCCGCGACCGCGACAGCGGCCCAAGAGCGACACAGTGGTCGAGCTGCCGCAGGATCGCGCGGCGGTGGCCCTGCCGGAATTGCCGGACGAATGGGTCGTCACCGACCCGTCTCCGCCCAAAGTCCGCATCGCCGTCCATCGCCCCTTCGGCCAGGACGACGATGAGGCCACGCGCACCGAAACCCGCACGGCGACGGTCACGGCGTCGGGATCACCCCCCGCGAGCCAACGGCCGACGGCCCGCGAGGTCGCCGGGTTGCAGCCGCCCCGCGCTTGGCAGGGACCGGCAGGCCTGATCGCGGCCATGCTGGCGGGCGCGCTCGCCGCATACTTCGCCTTTGGTCGCGACGCGCGGCACGCGCCGCTGCCGCCGCCCAAGCCTGCGGCGGCCCATGGGACCGCGATCCAGGCGCCAGCGCCCCTCCACCCCCCCGCGGTCGC
>Ga0194120_10008005_pt1 | contig 14167 bp, 7 predicted proteins | sample TA2MahCa65mmetaG_FD_148642 | JGI IMG/M metagenome (GOLD analysis project Ga0194120, IMG submission 148642) | Freshwater microbial communities from Lake Tanganyika, Tanzania - TA2015019 Mahale Deep Cast 65m | ecosystem: Environmental > Aquatic > Freshwater > Lake | place: Tanzania: Lake... | reverse complement strand
CCACAGTGGACACAAAAGGGTCCGCTGCAGATTGGTGGACGTATCAAGAACATCGTTGTAGACCCAACGAATAACTCCAATATCTACATCGCTGCTGCTGCAGGGGGCGTATGGAAATCAACAGATGCCGGGGAAAGCTGGAATCCGATGATGGACTTTACGAATGCCATTGCAATGGGTGCCTTGTGCATGGATCCCGAAGACCCGAAGGTTCTTTATGCAGGCACCGGCGAACAGGTGCGCGGCGGGAGCATCTACCTCGGTGCCGGACTCATGAAGTCCACCGATGCCGGCCAAACCTGGTCAGTTGCAGGCCTCACATCCGTTGGATCGTTCTCGCGCGTGTTCATGCATCCAAAGCAGCCAACCTTGATGATGGCTTCTGCCATGAATGCAGATGCCGGCGTGTGGAAGAGCACCGATAAGGGGCTCACATGGACGCGCGTGTTAAAGGGTCAGGCCTACGATATGTCCATGGACCCAACAGATCCACAGCGCTGGGTTGTGGCACTGCCCGAAGACGGGCTGTTGGTTACCACCGACGGCGGCACAACATGGAAACCACAGATGAGTGGTCTCAATGGAACAATCGGACGATCAAGCGTGATGATCGCCCCCTCTAATCCCATGTACATCTATGCTCTGGTGGAGCTCGATGGGCTTGCTACGATCGTTCGTTCAACAGACGGAGGAAAGAACTACGCTGTCCTCTACCGCGATGCCCAAGGATGCTTCTTTGCCGGCGATTGCTCCCCAAGTAGCAGTCAGGCATTCTACGACAACCTATTGACGGTCAATCCGACCAATGCCAATCACGTGATTGCTGGAGGCATCGATTTGTGGATGACCAACAACGGCGGTGCCTCGTGGGCAAACGTCACGAACGGCTATGCCGACGGCGACGGTGGTAATGCACCACACGTGGATCAGCATTGTGTGACGTTTGATCCCGTTGATGAAAACATCGTGTATGCCGGCAACGACGGTGGCATGCTCAAGAGCACAGATAAAGGGGCTACTTGGAAGCATATCAACAACAATCTTGCGGTTACGCAGTTCTATGCATTCGATGTTGACAGAACCACGCGCGAACGAATGTTTGGTGGAACCCAAGACAACGGAACACTTGGTATTTACGAGGGCACAGTAGACTGGGAACGTGTATGGGGCGGCGACGGCATGGTTACGCTTGTTGATCCGTCTGATGGTAACATTGTTTACTGCACAAATCCCAATGGCTCGATCGTTCGATTGGATTTTGGTCGGCAATCAGCGCGCGGCATCATGACGGGTATCAACACAAATGAATCTGCCGAGTGGGTTGCCCCCTTGACAATCGATCCGTTCAACGCCAGCGCCCTCTGGACGGGACGTCAGCGCGTGTACTTTACCGATAGCAAAGGCGATGTCTGGTCACCATCATCACCCCAGTTTGCCAGTAATGTCTCAGCAATCACCTGTTCTCCGGCCGATGAAGAGGTTATCTGGGCGGGCGGCGCAATGGGCGACATTTGGGTTACAACCGATTATGGAATGAAGTGGACCGAAGTAAGCGGCAACCAGCTGAGCATGCTCTACGTATCCGATATCGCTTGCGACAACGAAAAGAAGAATGTTGCTTGGGTAACCTACTCCACCTACGGCACGCCGCAAGTATGGCGCACAACAGATATGGGCAAGACATGGGAACCACGCTGGTCGGGCATGCCGGATCTTCCTGTAAACTCGATTGAGTTACATCCAGATGACAATAACATTGTCTTCATCGGAACCGACGTCGGTGTGTTTGTGTCCTTCGATGCCGGAGGCTCTTGGATGCCCTACGGCAAGGGGCTTCCCCGCTCCCCAGTTCTTGACCTGCGCATTGATCCAACGTTCGGATACGTGCGGGCAGCAACACACGGACGCTCAATATGGGAAACATCGTTACTATCGGTTCGGCCGAGCGAGCCCCTTGTAACCTCACCTGTTGGTGGAGAGCATCTCATCGGACTGCAGCAAACGGTGCTTTCGTGGACAGGTGTTCCATCACCTGTGACCGTTGAATATTCCATCGACAACGGTACGACGTTCCGCACGATTGCTCGCGACATAACGTCGAGCGTGCTACAATGGCAGGTACCCAATGCACCATCAAGTACAGCCATCATACGTGTATCGAGCCAGTCTTCCTCGTCCGTTGTTGTAAGCAGTCGGACATTCTCCATTGGTCGCCTTGCCAAGGGCATCATCCAGTCGCAACGTGGCATGGGATGGATTCCTTACGGACTTTCCTACGATGGCAAAGGCGGGCTCTGGACAACGAACTTCCGCGCGGGAACGCTGCACAAGATCGATCCAACAACACTCGTGCCGATCAAGACCGTAGTGATGAAGAATGCTGGAGACAGTCTCTTTACAGACCTGTGCTATGACAAGGTCAAGAACGAGATCTACGTACACCGACTTAACTCCGGCGACGGTGCTTCGACGCAAGTTGTGGTAGTCGATACGAACGGCAACCTGTTACGCACTTTCCCTTCTGCTGCACGCAGATATGGCATCGGCATTGAATTGGTCAACGGCACACTCTACGGCTGTGAGCGCGATGGCGAGCGCTTCTTCGTGGGCATGAACCCCCAGGATGGACAAGAAACGTACTCGGCCTACAACCCATTCCAGCAGACATATGGTCCACGAGGCCTTACAACAGACGGACGCGGCAACTTCCTGCAAGTATGCACAGGCTTTGCCCCAGGGGGCGGTGCATTGCAGAATGCAAGCATCTCAGAGATCCCAATGCCAGTTGGTAAAATGATGCAGATCACAGATGCGTTGCCGTTGGAATCAACGCGCGGACTCATCAACGCTCGTGGTGTTGAACTCGACACACGCGACGAAACAATCTGGATCTCCGATATCAATGGTACGATCTGGAAGTTCACAGGCTTGCGCTTTGTAGAGCCCCCTATCACATCGGTACATGATGACGTTGAATCACCAACAGGATCGCAGATCACAATCATACCGCACCCAGTGCGCTCTAGCGCGTTGATCAGCGTGGCAGCCTCTGGCATTGCGCGCGACGTCATGACAACGATTTATGATATCACAGGTTCCGCGGTGCTCACACTCCCTCGAGAGCATCAATCAGCTGATGAGCTTCTTCTGCTTCGCATACCTGATGGAAAGCTCACACCAGGTAGCTACGTTATCAACATCGATACAACCAACGAGCCCCCTCTTCGTCGTCCGTTTGTCGTTTGCGAGTAAGCATCCATTTCTCTTTTCTGCACTTCAACGAGAACTATGCAACACGTCATTCTCTCGATCATTACCATGAGCATCGTCTGGTACGCATGGCAGAATTTTAAATGGATTGATCGACTAAAAGCCAGCGACATCGAGTTGACCGATGAACAACGTCAACAACGTCAAATGCAGTATATCATGCGCATCGTATTCTGTCTCGTTATACTTGCGATGTTACCATTCATCTTTACATTCATCGTTAAGTAATGTCTACCAATACGCCAGAACCACATAAGCAAGGTCCTTCTGCAACAGAGCGCAAGTTCCTTGAAGGTCCGCACTCGCGTCTGCGTGAGTTTTCATTCGTTGTGCGAGTTATGCTCGAGTTCATCAAGGGATTTCGCACACTCCACTTTGTTGGCCCCTGCATAACAGTCTTTGGATCAGCACGATTCAAGCAGGACCACACATACTACCAACTAGCACGCGACGTTGGTTCGCGCCTTGCGGACATGGGCTTTACCGTTATGACAGGCGGCGGTCCGGGCATCATGGAAGCTGCCAATCGCGGTGCAAAAGAGGCAGGTGGCACAAGCATCGGTCTCAATATCATCCTTCCATTTGAACAGCATGCTAATCCATGGCTTGATGTGATGATCAACTTCGAGCACTTCTTCGTCCGCAAGGTCATGCTCGTAAAGTACTCTTTAGGTTTTGTTGTAATGCCAGGGGGCTTTGGAACACTCGATGAGTTATTCGAAGCCATCACACTGATGCAAACAAAAAAGATCTTCAACTTCCCAGTTGTTCTGATGGGCACGGAATACTATACCTGTATGATGGACGAGATCAAAAAGACGATGGTAGACAACAAAACAATCAGCCCCGAAGATCTTGATCTGTTTTTTGTTACCGACAGCATTGATGAAATGGAAGCATTCCTCCGCAAGAGCGTTGTAAAACGATTTGGTCTGAAACAGCAACTATTCATTCCTAAATCATGAATATCTGTATCTACTGTGGCTCGCTATCGGGGTCGAATCCTGCCTACACAGCTGCAGCAGAAGAAGTTGCTGATGAGCTCGTTCGTCGCCACTGGGGTTTAGTCTATGGCGGCGGCAGCATCGGTATTATGGGCTCAATTGCCCGCACGGTTCGTGCTGCTGATGGATACGTGCATGGTATAATCCCGACATTTCTGGCCGTCGATGAAGTGTTGTATGCAGAATGTACAGAGCTCACAATCGTTGAAACAATGCATGCTCGCAAACAATTGATGATCGATCATTCGTCGATGCTGCTTGCTCTACCAGGGGGCTATGGTACGCTTGATGAGCTCTTTGAGGCCATCACGTGGAAACAGCTCGGGCTGCATGATAGACCCATCGGATTACTCAATGCAAATGGATATTTCGACCCACTACTCGCACTGGTAGACCACATGTCTGCAACTGGTTTTGTTCGTGAACAACACAAGTCCATGATGGTCGTATCAAGCTCAGTTGCAGACCTACTTCAGGCACTTGAAGCGCAAGCAGGAAATCCACTATACGACAGAACGGAACGCGGATAGATAGATGCTCAAGGATCTGCTGTTCCACAGCGCTGGGTCGATCATCCGCGTAGGTACGTCGCGTCCACTGCAACCAGAAGACGCCCCCTCTCTACCCAAGTTTCTCGAGCCGCGCAATGCTCCGGAGGCTTTTGCTGGAATAGATGCGTCTCACCCTTGGCGCTTCATCTTTGGTGTGTTTCGGGCAACAGGAACGCCTGCTAGACGCATCGGGCTGTTGGTAGCGACAAAGGTGCTGCTCGCAGCACTTTCGCCATTGATTCTCCATAGACTCCTTGAGCTCCTTCCAAACGTTAGCGATGCTCACTTTGCGCTCACATGGCAGGCACTTCCCCTGGCCGCATTTGCTACGGCGCTCTCGCTCGGACTCTTAGGCATGGTTGGTGCCATAGTGCAGCAGCACATCTACTTTACCATGCTGCGGGGTTATGCCACAGTTGTCAACGGCATCAACAATCGTGTAATGCACCTCACTCTGCGTCTGCGCAGATCTGCACGGTCGATGATGCAGACGGGCGATCTCGTTAATCACCTCTCGAGCGACACGGATGCCATGGCAGAGGCCATGTTCTTTATCCCGGAGTTTATGAACTCAGCACTGCAGACAATTGTGGTTATTTGCCTGCTGTGGCATTACTTGGGCCTCGCAACATTGGTATCACTGGCAATGCTGCTCATCATCTCGCCCCTTACCATTGTTACGGCCAGACGCTTTCGTAAGCTCGACCACGAGATCATGGAACTGCGCGACACGCGCGTAACACTGATGTCGCAGATACTGCAGGGTATTCGTGTTGTTAAGTATCATGCGTGGGAGAGCTCTGTTTCTGGTGAAGTAGCACAACTGCGCAAGCAGGAGATTGGAACACGCATACGCATTGTGAAAACAGACGCACTGAGTAACGTGATCTTTGTCTCGGCGTCCACACTCGTTGGGTTTGCAGGCTTCTACACCTACACGTTGTTAGGCGGCACTCTCACAGCACCACTGATTTTTGCCTGCTTAGCACTGTTTACCATGCTCGAAGAACCCTTCGGCATGATCAGTCACTTACTTGCCAATCTACAGCATGCACGCGTGGCCTCAACAAGGCTCAACGCGTTCTTTCAAGCGTCTACACGTGAGGTTGAGTCAGCGCCGATCGACGACGCACCGCATCCCGTTGGACTCGACGTCAGGGGGCTTACGATGCGCTTCCCGGATTCCGAAACACCGGTACTCTCGAACATCGATCTCTCGATCCCTCAGGGGGCTAGCGTTGCTTTGATTGGATCCGTTGGCGGAGGTAAGAGTACGCTGTTGCGCACGCTTGCTGGACTTCACCATGCAGAGCATGGAAGCATCACCCACATTGGTGTACCTGCTGGTGTGCGGCCTCGGCAAGGCTATGTTCCGCAAGAAGCGTTTATCATGAATGCGACGATTCGTGAGAACATTCTCTTTGGCGAGATTGCCGATCCCAATAACCTGCAACGCGCCATCACATCGTGCGCACTCACGCGTGATCTTGGCATGATGCCATCAGGATTGCAGACCGAGATTGGTGAACGAGGTGTGAATCTCTCGGGCGGACAAAAGCAACGAATCTCACTTGCTCGCGCTGTGTATTACAGGCCAGGCATAGTCTTTCTCGACGATCCGCTCTCGGCCGTGGATGTCGACACGGAAGAACATCTTGTTGACGAACTTCTGTTTGGAGAGTGGTCTACGATCACCCGCGTTGTCGTTACACACAGGCTGCGTCATCTTGCAACGTTCGACATCGTAGTGATCGTTGAGAATGGTCGGGTTATTGCAAGTGGATCCTTCGACGAGATAAAGCACAATCCCCACATGATGCGCCTGCTCGAAGCACAAACACAGGCAGAGGTCGCGCACGAAGCCACCACGAAAGTTGCTGCACAGTCAACGCAGCAAACTCTTGATGGATACGCCGATGAGCCTCAGCAGGAGGTAGGACGTATCACCGAGGACGAAGATCGCGCCACAGGTGCTGTGCGCTTGGGTGTTTACCTCTCGTACCTGCGTGCGATGATTGGCTCATCATGGAGAGCCCCGTTCATTCTCATAGCATTGATAACCACCACTGTAGGTCTAACACTACTACCAATGGCACAAATGTCGTGGCTTGGAAGCTGGACGGATGCGCATGCCTATCCAGGTGCTTCAACCGGATTCTGGTCGGGTCTGATTGGAAATACTGACGTTGGTGCAATCTCAACGCACGCTGCCCTGGTGATCTATGGTCTACTGGGTGTGCTCGTTCTCACGGCCTGTTATGGCGAGCGTCTCTTCTGGATGTATCGTGCAGCAAAGGCCGGCGTTCTCATTCATAACAAGGCGCTGAGCGGCGTGTTGAGCGCACCCTTAAGATTCTTCGACAGCACGCCGATGGGACGGATCCTCAATCGTTTTGCGCGCGACGTTGAGGGTGTAGATGACCACCTCTCGTGGAACTTTGAACAGTCAATTCGCTCGCTCGCACAAACGCTCGGAGCGCTTGTTCTGATCCTGACAATCATCCCGGTTGTTGTCGCTGTGGTTGTGCCCGTGCTTGCTCTGTATTACGTACTGCAACGCGACTACCGCAAGAGTGCGCGCGAGGCTAAGCGTTTGGAGTCGATCAGCAGGTCGGGCAGGTATGCGCATTTCAAGGAACTCGTAACCGGACTCGACGTGGTGCATGGGTTCGGCAAAGAGCAGTTCATGTTGAGCACGTACTACGACATCTTGGCTCGCTATCAACGTCAGTACTGGTGCAGCATTATGCTCAACCGATGGTTCAGCACCCGCGTGCCGCTTATCTCAGGGGGCGTATCACTCGCAACATGTGTGATCATTGTAATCGTTGCATGGACGGGTAGCATTCCAACTGGTATTGCCGGACTCGTCTTGACATATGCACTCAGCTTCTGGGGCAGCCTGAACTGGACCGTCCGCTCGTTTAGCGAAGTTGAATCTCGCATGACATCCGTTGAGCGCCTACTCACCTATGCTTCTATCGAACCCGAGCCACCTACCACATCCACACCTGTTCTATCAAGCACCATGCAATGGCCCACGCAAGGGGCTATCACGGTCGAGAATCTCTTTGTTCGTTATGCTCCACATCTGCCGCACGTGCTCAAGGGCATTTCGTTCTCTATCGAGCCCGCATCGACGGTGGGCATCATCGGTAGAACGGGCTCTGGCAAGAGCACGCTGTTTCAGACGCTGTTCCGCTTCGTGGAACCCGATGGTGGACGTGTGATGATTGATGGTGTCGACATCACAACGATCCCGCTTGAAACGCTGCGCAAGAACATCGCGATCATCCCACAAGACCCGACACTCTTCATCGGAACAATTCGTGCAAATGTAGATCGATTCAACACATGCACTGATGAAGGCGTCTGGGATGCTTTGCGTCGCGTGCAACTTGCAGATGTTGTGCGTGCGCTGCCAGGACAGCTCAACGCCGATGTCTTCGAAGGGGGCGTCAACTTCTCCCAGGGTCAGCGGCAGCTCCTCTGCATGGCCCGCGCCATTCTCACACGTGCGCGCATCATCGTGCTCGACGAAGCCACGGCAAGCGTTGATGTTGCAACCGATGCATTGATACAGCAGACGATTCGCGAAGAGTTGCAGGATGTAACGGTGCTCATCATTGCACACCGTCTGGACACGGTCTCCGATGCAGATATGATCATCGAGCTATCGGAAGGCATCATCGCCGCGATCACCAAACGTTGACCTCGCGCACGAGTGTTATGCCGAAGGTGTCGGCTACAGAGCGTTGAATATTCTCGGCAAGCTCTAGGACTTCTGATCCAACTGCTCCACCATGATTAACAAGCACAAGGGCCTGACGGTCGTGCACGCCGCATGATCCATGGCGAGCCCCTTTCCATCCACATTGCTCAATCAGCCACCCTGCTGCTACCTTCACTGTTCCGTCTGCCTGCGGATAGTTGGGAATGGTTGGATGCTTCTCCAGAAGTTGAGATGCCTGCTCTGAGGTGATAACAGGATTCATGAAGAACGAACCCGCGTTGCCAATTATACGTGGATCTGGAAGCTTGCGTGTGCGCACACTCACGACGGCGTTGTAGATATCGAGTGTTGTTGGCTCGATGATAGACATCGCAGCTAGCTCTTCCTGCACGTCTCGGTATGACGTCACGAGCTTTGGGTCGAGCGAGAGACGATAGGTAACTGACGTTATCATCACCTTGTCTCGCAGTTCTCGCTTAAACACACTTGTTCGATACCCAAAGTCACAATCAGCAGCAACGTACTTGCGGATTTCACCACTGTCGAAGTGAAAGGCTTCGAGTTCCTCAAATATGGATGCCTGCTCTACACCATAGGCTCCAATGTTCTGCATGGGTGCTGCACCAACCGTACCAGGAATGAGTGCGAGATTCTCCATGCCCGACCATCCCTTATGCACCGTCCAGGTGACGGCGTCGTGCCAGTTCTCACCACTGCCGAAGCGAATGTGTACATCACGCCTATCAACACACTCTGCGCGCTGATGCATATGGTTGATGATCACGAGTCCCGAAACATCGCCCGTAAGCAGCACATTGCTTCCGCTGCCGAGCACGCGCATGGCAAGCCCCTTATCATGGGCAAAAGCCACTGCTTCCTGCAGGTCTTGGAAATTAGTAACAACGACCGCATGCTCTGCTAGGGCTGAGCAGCCAAACGTTGTGAGTTCGCCGAGGCCGATATGGTGTCGGATGTTAAGCACTAGCGGGCAAGATGCATGATGGTCTTCACATAGCAAGCATCATCTGTGGTTACGACTACTGTATAGGGTCCGCTAGCAAGCCCGTTGCATGAGAGCTCTATGAGCTCGCCATTCGAAGGCAGATCAGCAACAATCGCTCCATGCAGAACATACAGTTGCACGCGGCGCACATAGGCAATGCTACGCACCTGAATCTTGTGACCCAACGCCATTACTGTAACCGACTCATCGTCATCGCTATACACCGACGCTGCACCTGGGCTCCAGCGGTAGGTAAGCCCTGACGTCATGTCGGTTTCATAGATCGTGGTGCTTGGATTTGTTTCGTACTCAAACGATGCAGTTGCCTCGCGTGCGCTGCCGCTTGGGAAGCGCACAACGGAGTTATCGAGCTCGTCAGCGCCACGCAAACCGATTTGCACGAACACGGGATACCACAGAGCAACAGGGCGTTGATAGACAAAGTCAACCGTGAAATTCTCGTGTATGCGAGCTTGAAACGTAAAACGTCCACTTATTTTTGCAACTCCTGTTGCTGGATCATATACGCGCGCAGCAAGCTCCTGCCATTCAATCACAACTATTCTGTTTGGCGCAGTTCCTTGAATCTCATAGGCAACATGCCACGGATTAGGAGCATTAGTATCCGGTACCAATTGTGTCCCCACTGGTGAGATCACCGCATCAACATCGTCCGTCATCTGCAGCGGCAACAGCGTGTATAGCGGCAGCTTGTTAGTACCCAGCGTTAGGAACCCATTGCGATAGACAGAGAGTGTTGTGCCACCGGTAGGCAAGGTAAACGGCAGTGTGATCTGCGAGATCACGTTTGTTGGCTTAGCGTAATTCTGCAGAATGATCGGTTCGAAAAGGGGCTTGTATGTACCTACACTGCGCGAGAAGGTATATGGACGCGCAAACAGTGGACGCTTGCGTTCCCGCTTTACAAGGAACGTAGACGGGACACCATAGAGTGGTACGATTGCATTATGCTCTTGATACCAGCGTGCATATACTGCAGTATCAATGTTCGTCCACGCTGAATACACGCGTGCTGCCGGTATGTTGTCAATCACGGCCACACCGTTCTCGGGAACAACATCAGCGGCAACGATTTCTCCTGCATCGTCGTCGTAGAGCCGGTACTCATCGCCCCCAGTAAGCCCCAGCGATGGAGCAGACGTGCGGTGAACAAATCCAGAACCAACGACAACAGTCACCGCTGAATCACTGGTTTTCACTCCCCTAAACTGGGCTGTTACAACAGAGGAGTCCAGATCGATGGTTAGCTCGCGCGATTGTGGTATAAATCTCCAGCCGATGGCACTGGGCACAACAACGTATGAGCCAGGAACGAGGTATCGCTCGTAAAGGGATGTGGATGTATGCTTATTCGTTGGACAGTCGTCCAACTCAAGCCGAAGTTGTGGACGGCTCATGAATCGATTAAGTACGACAGTATTGCCATTATTGACTGAATCGATCACAAAGCGCGCTAGAACTGCTTTACTGAGTGTAAGAACCAATTCTGAGCGTGACGATTCAACAAGAGTCGTGATAGATGCATCATCTTCAAATTCACCAATGCCGACGCGGATATAGGGCTTTGCAATATCAATGGTATACAGAGCTATACCGAGTGAATCAAACCTAACGCGTCCATTTAGGTCAGTGATCAGCGCCGACTGATTCGGCGCTTTCGGCAAACCGCCATAGAGATCGTTATCGATCAGTGTTATCGAGAGCTGCACTCCCTGTAATGGAAGCCCCTGCTGATCGCGAACAATCACAGTAAGAGAACTCGTGTCGTTGCGGCGTCCTGGCCTATCCGGACATTGCGCCTGCTCTATGTATGTGCGCAGAATAGGACGCTGACGTGGATGGAACTCCATCACAGACGTGCCTCCGTTTCTGCGCTGCATATGGCAGTACGACATGATCGTGCCGCGAGTCGGTCGCACCTCTTCAGACGTGTAACACAAACCTGATTCCGAAGTAATGCAGCTATCGAGAGGCTGCGGCCAGTAGCAGCTTTGCGTATGTATACCGCCACAGATGTGCCCTATCTCGTGGCACAGCACTTGAGCATCCCACGACCACGTTGGATAATCTTCAGCTTCTGCGTTTACATCGATTGCACAATAACTCGCCCCCTGCTCACAAAGTCCACCAATTGAGCGAGCCACTCCTCCGGCTCCACCTCTTGCAGTAATCACAATGGCAACGTCGCGATCAACTGCTTGCATCGAGCGCTCATACTCATCAACGAACTCGCCAAGCAAACCAAAGACATCATGTTCAAGATCATATGGTGATTCGTCGGGTTCCCATACTCGCAGATTCGCAATGCGCAGTCGCACGTGCAGCTCCTGCTCATAAACGGCAGAACCAACGGCAATAAGGTGCGTAACATAAGCGCGGGCAGCCTCGACTGACCCCAACTCACGAACAAGATCGCCGTCACATTCAATCGCCAGGTCCAGGGTAAGCGTATCAGTAGACTGCACGTTATCAGCTGGCTTATGCGAACTCGTAACCATCTCGCGAATCAAAGGGCTCACAAGTTCTGGAGCAGTCCGGCATGTTGTTTCTCGAGAAGGGGCTAACAGCCGACGAAGAGAGCGCTCTCCTGGTAATTGATGCAGATCAAACCCGACTCCACGATCAAGAACCGTTACAACACATCCAAGTGTGCGGTCTATGGTTGCCACGACGCTGCGTCCAGCTTGATCGCTACCAGTATACGTGCACAACGCCAACGACGCAGCACTCGCTGCAACGACGTTGCTCTTGTGCATGGTTGCCACATACACATCACGTCCATCATTCGAAGGCAGAGACAGCTCCAGACTGGCAGGTCGTTTGCGAAGCACCTGGTCGATATCGACAATCGCGCTCTTCCGCTGTGCCTGCAATGAGTGAGGGCCCAGCATGAGTATCACGATGATTGTACAGGTGTGCTTCACATGGAACATCTTGATTATCGACGTGGCCCGAGCATATCCTCAGGACGCACCCATTCATCGAACTGCTCTTCTGTCAGAAGTCCAAACTTAACCGCCTCTTCCTTGAGCGTTGTTCCATTCTTGTGTGCTGTCTTGGCAATCTTTGCCGCATTATCATAGCCGATATGCGGGTTCAGCGCTGTTACTAGCATCAGTGTGTTCTGGTTGTAATAGTTCAAACGCTCAACGTTTGGTGTGATACCAACGGCGCAGTGCTCGTTAAACATCGTGCAGGTGTCTGCCAGCAAGCGAATGCTCTGCAAAACATTGTAGATGATCACTGGCTTAAAGACGTTGAGCTCGAAGTTGCCTGATGCACCACCAACGTTCACAGCAACATCATTCCCAAAGACTTGTGCAGCAACCATCGTCATGGCTTCGCTCTGCGTTGGGTTAACCTTGCCCGGCATGATTGAGGAACCCGGCTCATTTTCAGGAATCGAGATCTCACCAAATCCGCAGCGAGGTCCGGATGCCATCCAACGAATATCATTGGCAATCTTCATCAGCGATGCTGCAAGCGTCTTCAGAGCCCCATGTAAAAAGACCAGAGCATCGTGCGCGGCAAGCGCCTCGAACTTGTTCGGCGCGCTAACGAACGGCAGGTTCGTGAGCTCGCTGATCTTGGCTGCAGAACGTACCGCGAACTCAGGATGTGTATTTAGTCCAGTACCCACAGCCGTACCACCGAGCGCAAGCTCGTAAACGCCGCCGAGGGCATGTTCGATGCGAGCGATGTCGTTTGTGAGGGCTTGAACATAGCCAGAGAATTCCTGACCCAGCGTGATTGGAGTTGCATCCATAAGGTGGGTGCGACCGCTCTTAATAAGTGGCGCAAACTCCTTTGCTTTGGCATCAAGCGTATCGCGCAGCGCACGAAGGGCTGGCAACAGACGCGATGTTGAAGCAATACCGGCAGCAATGTGCATAGCCGTTGGATATGTGTCGTTTGAGCTTTGAGACTTGTTCACGTCGTCGTTGGGGTGAACAGGCTTTTTGGAACCTAGCTCTCCACCAGCGATCTCGATCGCACGATTGGCAATCACCTCGTTTACGTTCATGTTCGTCTGCGTGCCAGATCCTGTCTGCCAGACGCTTAACGGGAAATGCTCAAAGAGTTTACCGTCGATCACTTCATCAGCCGACTGCACAATCAGATCGCGTTTGCTGGCCTCGAGTACGCCAAGATCTGCGTTTACCATAGCCGCAGCCTTCTTGAGTATCGCCATGGCCTGAATCACTTCATTGGGCATACGCTCTTCACCGATTGCAAAGTGAATCAGTGAACGTGCTGTTTGAGCTCCATAGTAAGCTGTCGAGGGAACGCCGATTTCCCCCATGGTGTCGCGTTCGATGCGTGTTGACATAGATGTAACGATGGTAATGATGTGTGAAAGAATAATTGCAAAACTACAAGGGGCTTACCAGACAAGCGTGCCCGAAATGCGAAGTGCCTCTACAGCAGAAACAAATGTTTCATGCTCCAATTGGGCAATACGCAACGCAGCATCGAGGGCTGTCTGTTGGGCTTGGCGAACTTCAATGTCGTAGACTAAGCCTTGCTCGAATGATACAAGTGCGGCCGCAGCGTTCTTCTGAGCCGCCTGGTAAGACTCACGTTC
>Ga0194120_10008004_pt1 | contig 14169 bp, 16 predicted proteins | sample TA2MahCa65mmetaG_FD_148642 | JGI IMG/M metagenome (GOLD analysis project Ga0194120, IMG submission 148642) | Freshwater microbial communities from Lake Tanganyika, Tanzania - TA2015019 Mahale Deep Cast 65m | ecosystem: Environmental > Aquatic > Freshwater > Lake | place: Tanzania: Lake... | reverse complement strand
AGTACCTCGAGGATGTCATCAGCCGCATCACCTATGTCGGCGCCGGCTTCCTCTGCGTCATCGCGATCATCCCCACGCTCGTCTCCGAGGCCTTCGGCGTGCCGCCGTATGTGAGCCAGTTCCTCGGTGGAACGGGCCTGCTCATCGTGGTGAGCGTCGCCCTCGACATCGTCCAGCGCCTGGAGGCGAACCTCCTCATGCGCAACTACTCGGGTTTCCTGAGCGACGGTGCACAGGACGGCCCGCGCATTCGGAGCGCCCGGGCGACCTAAGCCCAGCCATCACCCCCGCACCACCCCAAAGGAGCACATGCCCAAGGAAGACAAGATCTCTCTCGAAGCTGAAGTGACGGAAGCGCTCCCGGACAGCAAGTTCCGGGTCAAGCTGCCGAACAATCAGGAGATCATCGCCTACGTGAGCGGCAAGATGAGGAAGTTCTTCATCCGCATCACCCCCGGCGATCGGGTCACGGTCGAACTCAGCCCGTACGACATGACCAAGGGACGGATCGTCTTCCGCCAGCAGTGAGCCCACTGGGAATCACAAGGAACCACACGGAGCACACCATGAAAGTCCGAAGCAGCATCAAGCGCCGCACCAAGGATTGCCAGATCGTCGTCCGCAAGGGCAAGCGCATCGTCATCAACAAGAAGAATCCCCGCCTGAAGCAGCGGCAGGGCTGAACGACCGAACCGAAAGGACCAGACCATGCCACGTATCGCAGGCGTCGACATCCCCGAGAAGAAGAAGATCATCGTGTCCCTCCAGTATGTCCACGGGATCGGCCTCAAGGTCGCGACCGACATCCTGGGCAAGTGCGGCATCGATCCTGATCGTCGCGCGCACACCCTGAATGACCAGGAGCTTTCGGCGATCGCCGCCGAGATCGACGAGAGCCATCTCGTCGAGGGCGCACTGCGCCGCCAGGTCCAGACGCAGATTCAGCGTCTGAAGGAAATCCACTCGTACCGCGGCGACCGCCACCGCAAGGGTCTCCCGGCCCGCGGCCAGCGCACCCGCACCAACTCCCGTACCCGCAAGGGCCGCAAGAAGACGGTCGCCGGCAAGAAGGGCGTGAAGGGCTGATCCGGCCCCGATCCCCCCAAGGAACACACCATGGCTACCAAGAAGAAGGTCCGCAAGAGCGTCGTCAAGGGCATCGTGCATGTGCACGCGTCCTTCAACAACACCATCGTCACCATCACCGATCTCAACGGCGAGACAGTGGCGTGGGACTCGGCCGGCACGGCCGGTTTCAAGGGCGCCCGCAAGGCGACCCCGTTCGCCGCCAGCCGCGCGAGCGAGCGCGCTGCCAGCAAGGCCAAGCGCGTGGGCATGCGTGAGTGCGATGTCCGCGTGAAGGGCCCCGGTCCGGGCCGCGAAAGCGCCGTCACCGCCCTGGGCGCTGCCGGTCTGCGCGTGCTCACCATCGAGGACCACACCGGCGTGCCGCACAACGGCTGCCGGGCGCCCAAGAAGCGCCGAATGTGATCCACGCGTTGCGTTCGCTACACTGATCCGTCCAACTTTTCCTGCCTCACTGAAGGGGCCCGGTCCGCCCGGCAGCGGTCTGGAGCATCCGATCGAGGCAGGCCGACCGGTCCCGAAGAACCTGTCCTGCCGGACTTTGGAGAATCATCATGCACATCCGTTGGCGCGGCCTTGAACTTCCTGCTGCCGTTCTCGTCGATCCCGCTTCGCGCACCGACACCTTCGGCCGCTTTGTCGCCGAACCGTTCGAGCGTGGCTTCGGCACCACGATCGGCAACAGCATCCGCCGCATCCTGCTCTCGAGCCTCGAGGGCGCTGCGGTCACCAGCGTGCAGATCGGCGGCGTGTCGCACGAATTCAGCACGATCCCGGGCGTCCTCGAAGACGTGACCGAGATCCTGCTCAACTGCAAGGACCTGATCGTGGACATGGACGGCGATGAATCGCAGGTCCTTCGTCTTCGCGCCAAGGGCAAGGGCGCCGTCACCGCCGAGCACATCGAGTGCCCGGCCGGTGTCATGATCGTCAACAAGGATCGCCACATCGCCACCCTTACCGGTGATGTGTCGCTCGAGATGCAGCTCACCGTCGAGCGCGGCCGTGGCTACCAGCCCGCCAGCGAGCAGTACACCAACGGTCAAGAGCAGGTCGTCGGCGTGATTCCGATCGACGCGATCTTCAGCCCCGTGCAGCGCGTGCGCTACCGCGTCGAGGCCACTCGCGTCGGCCAGCGCACCAACTACGACAAGCTGATCCTGGATGTGTGGACCAACGGCACCGTCACGCCGGAAATGGCCGTGGTCGAAGCCGCCAAGATCATGCGCAAGCACCTCAATCCGTTCGTGCAGTACGCCACGGCGGGCGAAACCCTGGCAGTCCAGGGCATCGGCGCCGAAACGGCCACTGAGGATGAACTTTTCCGCAAGCTCTCGATGCCGATCACTGGTCTCGAACTGGGCGTGCGATCGAGCAACTGCCTCGAGAGCGCACAGGTCCGCTTCGTGCACGAACTCGTCACCCGAACCATCGACGATCTGCTGCAGATCCGCGCGTTCGGCAAGACCAGCCTGCGCGAAGTCGAGGACAAGCTCGCCGAGCACGGTCTGAGCCTCGGCATGCGCCTGCCCGAGGGTTTCACCCCCACGGTCCAGGCCTGAGCCACACGAACACCACGAAGGAGTCATCATGCGTCACCGCGTTTCAGGAAAGCAGCTGAGCATCAAGGCGGATCACCGCCGTGCCATGCTGCGCAATCTCGCTGCCGGCCTCTTTGAGCACGGCCAGATCGAGACCACCGTGGCCAAGGCCAAGGCCGTCCAGCCGTTCGTCGAGAAGCTCATCACGACTGCTCGCAAGCGTTCGCTCGCTGCGCGTCGCACGCTCAACTCGCGCCTGACGGATCGCAACATCTTCCGTTGGATCGCCGACGGACAGGTCAAGGACCAGCAGAAGCTCACGAGCGACTTCTGGGATCTGCCCAAGGAAGACGAGATCGTGTTCGACGAGTCGACCGGCGAGATCAAGCGCGGACCGCGTTTGGTTGAGCACCTGATCAAGCGCGTTGCGCCTCTGTTCGAAGGTCGTGCCGGCGGCTACACCCGAATCGTTCGACTGGGCAAGCACCGTCAGGGTGATGCCAGCGACTTGGTGCTGCTCCAGCTCGTCGGCCGCGAAAGCGGCTCGCAGGTGTCTGGCGCCGCCAGCCGCCGTCGCGAGAAGGCGGACAACCGAACCAAGTTCGCCGCCGCGCGCCGCAAGGCGAAGCCGGCTGCGGCCTGAGTCCGGCTCAGTCGGGCGCACCGCCCGCGCAGTGATCACTCAACTCCACCAACGACCCGGCCATGTGCCGGGTCGTTGTGCTGTGGGCGCGCAGTGGGATGTTTGGTGTAGCCTCGTTCCGCCATGCTCGCCGAGCTCGATGCCCTTCAGTCCAGCGCGCTTGAAGCGCTTGCCGCAACCTCTGCGCCGACCGCCCTTGAGGCATGGCGCGTGGAGTGGCTTGGCGCCAGCGGCCGGCTCAAGGACGCGATGGCTGCGCTGAAGGCGCTTCCGGGCGCGGAGAAGCCCGCAGCGGGCAAGCGGCTCAATGAGCTCAAGGCGGCGCTCGAGGCGGCCTTCGCTGAGCGCAAGTCGGTCGTGAGTGCGCGCCCTGCGGGCCCGGTCGTCGATGTCACGGAACCTGGTGCCCCCTGCGGTGGCGGTCGGCAGCATGTCCTGACCAGGACCATCGACGGCATCGTCGATGTCTTTGGTCGCATGGGTTTCAGCGTCGTCGAGGGGCCCGAAGTCGAGGATGAGTGGCACAACTTCAACGCGCTGAACATCCCCGATGGCCACCCAGCCCGTGAGCCCACGGACAACTTCTACATGGGTGCGCAGGGCGGGGCACTGCGCTTGCTGCGCACGCAGACGAGCACGGTTCAGATCCGCGCGATGGAGACCACGCCGCCGCCCTTGAAGGTGTGCGCGGTGGGCCGCGTCTATCGCCCTGACACACACGACGCCACGCACTACAGCATGTTCCACCAGGTCGAAGGGCTCTACGTCGATCGCAACGTGAGCATGGCTGATCTGAAGACGACGCTGATTCAGTTTGCTCGCGCGTACTTCGGAGCTGATGCCGAAGTGCGCATGCGGCCGAGCTTCTTCCCGTTCACCGAGCCCAGCGCTGAAGTGGACATCATGATGCATGTGCGCGGGCAGCGGCAGTGGGTCGAGATCGGCGGCTGCGGCATGGTCGATCCGGCGGTGTTCGCGGCCGTGGGCATCGACCCTGAGCACTGGAGCGGCTTCGCGTTCGGACTTGGCGTCGAGCGCATCTGCATGCGCCGCTACGGCATTTCAGATATTCGCTGGTTGTTCGAGAACGACGCGCGGTTCCTGCGACAGTTCTGACGCCAACGCGAGCGGGCCCCCCAATGGAGGGCCAACCCAGCGTGTTCCACATTTGGTCGGCAGCCCCGGAAAACTGCCGACCCTTGGAAGGAGTCTCGATGCCGAGAGGCGTCGGGTGCTGCGCGGAGATTTCGCGAAGATTCCACCGATTGCTGTCCCAATCCTTGAAAACCGGCCCGCGGGCGTAGGATTCTTGCATGTCGTCGCCCATCAGCGACTCTTTTCCGCCCTCGGCGCCGACGTGGCGGATTGTGGCGCGCGAAGGATCGACGCTCGAGCGTCACGAATTGGCGGCCGGCCTGACGGCCATCTACCGCGAGCCCTTGGTTCGGTATGTGCAGGCCTTCGGCGCGCGGCTCGATGCTGAGGACGTCGTGCAGGACCTCTGCGCACGGATCCTTGATCCTGCGTTCCTGGATGGTTGGCAGCGTGCTGGTCGCCCGTTCCGCCAGTGGCTTCGCACGGCGGCGCGCTTCGAGTTGATGAACCGAATTCGCGCCGAGCGTCGTCGTTCCGGCGCGGCTGATGGTGCACTGCAGGAGCTCGCCGAACCCGACAACGCCCAGTCCGCGTTTGAACGCGCTTACGCGATGTCGCTGATTCGCGCCGCATCGGAGGCCGCGCAGCGAGCTCTTGAACAGCAGGGGCGCGGCAACGAGTGGCAGCTCTTCATCGCCCACTCGGTGGAAGGCAAACCCTATGCCGAATGTGCGCCACCGTTGGGCATTCCCGTCGAGGCTGCGCGCCACGCCTCGGCACGCGTTCGGGGACTGCTGCTCGATGCCTTGCGCGGCGTGCTCTGTGCCGAGCAGGTCTCCGAAGCGGAGATCGAGCGCGAACTCGTCGCGTTGATCGCGCACCTGCAGCCATGAGTTCGCCCGCTCCCGAGAGCGATCGCCGCGCGGGCGACCGCGGACCTGGTGACCGATCACCTGATGAAGCAGACCATCGAGCACTGTCCGCGTCATCGGGCCACACACTCATCGACGAGCAAGCTCGATTCGCGGCGATGGTGGCGGCGCTCCTAGGCGATCGACTCTCGACCGATGCGCTCATCCGACAGTGGCTTGCCCGTCCCGACGCCGTTTCGCTCGTGAACGATGTCCTCGCTCGACTGCCGCAACCAGGATGCGGTGCGACGCTCCACGCGCTCGATGCAGAACGACACGGCGCCGACGGCCCGGTCCGCGCGGAGTGGCCGCCGCGGATGCGCGTGATCGGCACAGTGCGTTATGTCGCCATGGTCGCCTTGGCGCTGCATGAGCACGGCGCGTGGCGCAGTTCGCGTCCGGAACGCGAACTCGATCCCGTGGCCGAGGCCATGCTCCCGATCGTGCCGGATGCGTGGCGCGCGCCGCTGCTTTCACTGCGAGCGCGCGCTCAGGTGGTGTAGTCGGCGTTGATCTCGATGTACCGCTTGGTCAGCCCGCAACTGTGGAAGACATCGCTGCAGGAACCCTGACCGAGGTCAATCGTGATGTGCACGATGTCCGCCGTGAAGGCAGCGCGGCGATCGGTCGCAGCGCTCTCGGCGGGAGCACCGTGCTCGAAGAGCGGCACGCCATTCGCACCGACGCGCAGATCATCAACATCGAAGGGCACGCCCGCGCGGCCAGCGGCAGCAAGGATGCGGCCCCAATTGGGATCGCCGCCCGTGACCGCCGTGCGCACGAGCAGGCTCATCGCAACCGTGCGCGCAACCTGAAGAGCGGCACCAGGGGTGGCGGCACCGGTCACGGTGACCTTGATCCCGCGCTCGAAGCCCTCGCCATCCTGAACGACCTTCATGGCAAGATCGGTGCAGACCTCATCGAAGGCACTCTGCAGAAGCGCCTCGTCGCAGGCGCCGGCTTGGCCGCTGGCCAAGGCGAACACGCTGTCGTTGGTGCTCGTGTCGCCGTCCACGCTGATGCGGTGAAAACTTCGGTCAACGCTGCGACGCAGAATGCGATCGAGCGTCGGGGCATCGACGGCAGCATCCGTCGTGATGGCCACGATCATGGTGGCCATGTCGGGGTGAATCATGCCAGCACCCTTGGCCATGCCGGTCACGCGAACGGTCCCGACGGTCCGCGTGCACACTTTGGCGCGCGTGTCGGTCGTCATGATCGCGGTGGCGAAGGGAGCGCACGACTCGGTCGTGAGTGCGGCGTGCAGGGCGGGCAGCGCCGCCACGATCCGATCGCTCGGGAGCAGCACGCCGATCACGCCGGTCGAGTTCACGAGCACCGCGTCGGGCGTGCAGTCCAAGAGCCGAGCGACGGCGTCGATCGTCTCGTGACACGCCGCGAGACCGCGCGGCCCCGTGGCGGCGTTTGCGCACCCTGAGTTGACCAAGAGCGCCGTGCAGTGGCCCCGGCTCCGCGCGAGGTTGGCGCGGGAGACTTGGATCGGTGCTGCAGCGACAAGGTTGCGCGTGAACATCCCTGCGGCCACAGCGCCTTCCGCGCAGACGAGGAGTCCAAGGTCCGGCGCGCCAGACTTTTTGATGCCGGCGACCACACCAGAGCAGGCGAAGCCGCGTGGCAGGGGAAGGTCGGCCGCGGACGCGGCTGCTCGACACGGTGCACTCGAGGTCGTCGTCATCGCATCGTGCTCCGCGCCGTCGGCGCGCTACCTGTTGGGACGCAAGCGAGTTCGAACACCATCGCAAACTCGTCGCACTGCTCCTTCTTGGGGCAGTTCGCGCAGTCCTTGAGCACCTTCTCGGGCAAGCTGTTCACGCTCACCTGCCGGAATCCGCAGCGCTCAAAGAACTGCGGCGTCCGCGTCAGCACAAAGACCTTCTGCAGGCCGAGCTTGGTCGCCCAGTCCACGAAGTACTGCACGAGCTTCTGTCCGATGCCATGGCCGAGCATTGCTGGTTCGATGCCCAGGCTGCGAATCTCGGCCAACTGCGGCGTGTAGACCCACAGCGAGCCGCATCCCACGACCTTGTCGGTCGATCCGTCGGCGAGTTGCGCGACCGCGAACTCCTGCACGCACTCCATGATTTCGTCGCGGGATCGCGGCAGGTTTTCGCCTTCGCGAGACCAGTATTCAACGAGCGACACGATGCCATCGAGGTCGGCCATCCGGGCCTTGCGAATCGTGACGCCGCCCATCGGCGTGCGGACTCGCCGATGGCCGAGCCGAGCCTTGCGCGCACCGAGGAGTTCCGCGACGCGGCCGGGTGCGGTGCCGCCGGGCACATCTCGCTTGCGCAGCGCGCTGTCGACCGTGAGCGCGGTGTACACATCGGCGCCAATGCGGGCGTCGACGCTCGACATCTGCTCGACGCTCAGGCCCTCAAGGGGTTTCTTCTGATTGATCGCTTCGCGCACGAGCCGGCCCGCAACATGATGCGCATCGCGGAAGGGGAGCCCCTTCGCGACGAGGTAGTCCGCGAGTTCCGTGGCGTTGGAGTAGCCGCCAAGCGCCGCGGCGTGGCAGCGCTCGCGGTTGACGGTCATGCCGTCGAGCACGATGGCCGCCATGCGCAAGCACATGGAGAGGTGTTCCATGCAATCGAAGAGCGGCTCCTTGTCTTCCTGCTGATCCTTGTTGTAGGCCAGCGGCAGCCCCTTGAGGACCGTGAGGATCGTGACGAGGTTGCCGATCTGTCTGCCGGTCTTGCCTCGGATCAGTTCGAGCGCGTCCGGGTTCTTCTTTTGCGGCATCAGGCTGCTGCCGCTGGTGACGGCATCGCTGAGTTCGACGAAGCCCGCCTCGGCGCTGGCGTAGAAGATCACATCCTCGGCGAAGCGCGACAGGTGCACCGCACAGAGCGCGCACGCGGCGATCGTCTCGACGACAAAGTCGCGGTCACTGACTGCATCAAGGCTGTTCGCGCTCGCGGCGTTGAACCCTAGGCTCTCGGCCAAGCGAACGCGGTCGATCGGGTAGGTCGTCCCCGCCAACGCGCCCGATCCGAGTGGGCAGACGGCCGTTCGACGCGCGGCATCGGCCAGTCGGTCGCTGTCACGCGAGAGCTTTTCGACGTAGGCCAGACACCAGTGCGCGAAGAGCAGGGGCTGCGCGCGCTGCAGATGCGTGTAACCGGGAAAGACCGTGTCCTTCTCGCGTTCGGCCAAGCGCAGTAAGGCGTCGATCGCGCCGTCGAGTTCGATGCGGCGTTGCTCGATCTGCGTCAGATTCCACAATCGAAGATCGGTCGCGACCTGATCGTTCCGACTGCGGCCAGTGTGGAGCTTCTTGCCTAGGTCGCCAATGCGGGCGACGAGTTCGCGTTCGACAAAGGAGTGCACGTCCTCGTCTTGCGCCGACTCGATCGATGATGGATCGGACTCCACGAGTTTGAGCACGGCCTCCAGCCCCTCGGTGACTCGCGTGAGCTCGCCAGCATCAAGGACGCCCGCATGCGTGAGCGCGCGCGCCCACGCGATGCTGCCCTCGATGTCCTGCTGCACGAGCCGACGGTCGAAGGGAAGGCTGTCGTTGAATCGCTTGAAGAGCGGATCCACCTCGCCGCTGGCGCGACCGGCCCACAGCGCCGTCATCGGGCCAAGTCCTGCGTGGCAGCGTTCTGCTTCAGCGCGCGAATCCGCGACGGCAGGCTGAAGAGCCGAATGAAGCCGTCGGCATCCTTGTGGTCGTACACCTCGTCTTGGCCGAACGTCGCGAAGTTCTGGCTGAAGAGACTGTTGGGGCTGCGGCGCCGGACGGCCGAAGCAGTGCCCTTGTAGCAGCGCACGACGACGTCGCCATCCATGACCTGCGCGATCGACTGCGCGGCGGCCCACATGGCGGACCGGACCGGCGTGAACCAGGTTCCGTTGTAGACGTGGTCGCCAAACTCAAGCGCGAGCCGCTGCTTCCAGTGCAGCGTGTCACGGTCGAGCACGAGCTGCTCGAGCCCGCGCAGCGCTTCCATCAAGATCGTGCCACCCGGCGTCTCGTACGCGCCGCGGCTCTTCATACCCACGAGTCGGTTCTCGACAAGGTCGATGCGACCGACGCCGTGGCGCCCGGCGATCGCGTTGAGTGTGTTCATGATGCTGACGCTGTCCATCGCGCGCCCATCGACCGCGGTGGGGAACCCACCCTTGAAGGAGATGGTGACATCTTGGTTCTGGTCCGGCGCTTGGGCAGGGCTCGTCGTGAGCATCCACACATCTTCTGGCGGTGCCTTCCAAGGATCCTCAAGGTCGCCACCCTCGTGCGAAATGTGCCAAAGGTTCGCGTCGCGCGAATAGAGCTTTTCCTTGCTCGCGGCGCACGGAATGTTGCGTGCGGCCAGGTAGTCGAGCATCGCTTCGCGCGAGCGCAAGTTCCACGTCGGCAAGCGCCACGGCGCGATCACTTGAAGCTGCGGAGCGAGCGCCGCGTAGGTGCTCTCGAAGCGGACCTGGTCATTGCCCTTGCCGGTGCAGCCGTGCGCGAGTGCATCGCATCCGGTCTGGAGCGCTGCAGTGACCTGCGCCCGAGCGATGCAGGGGCGAGCGATGCTCGTGCCCATGAGGTAGCGGCCTTCGTAGACCGAACCCATGATCGCCATGGGGAACGCGAACTCCTCGAGGAATTCCTGCTTCAGGTCCATGACCACGCAGTCGCACGCGCCGGTCGATCGGGCCTTCTGCTCGATGCCGTCGAGTTCGCGGTCGCCCTGACCAACATCGGCCACGACGGCCACGACATCAGCGTCGTAGTGCTCGCGCAGCCAAGGAATGATGCAGCTGGTGTCGAGGCCACCGGAGTAAGCGACGGCGATCTTGGTGGGTGAGGTCGGCATGGTTGGTGCTTTCAGTGAATGGTGCGAATCGTTGGTGGCAGTCGGATGGGAGACGGTTCAGGAAGTGAAGTCGCTGGCCACGAAGGTGGTCGGCAGTTCGACAAGGTCAGGCCGCAGGAGCGCAAGCAGGAGCGCGCACTGCACATGCATGCGGTTCTCGGCTTGGTCGAAGACGATGGAGGTCGGGGCATCGATCACATCGTTCGTGACTTCCTCGCCGCGGTGCGCTGGCAGACAGTGCATGAACGCCGCGCCCGGCGCAGCCTTGGCCATGAGTTCGGCGTTCACTTGGTAGGGGCGAAGCGCGGCACGCTTGGGTTCGGCATCGGTCTCGCCCATGCTGATCCAGGTGTCCGTGTAGATCGCGTTCACGCCCTTGGCGGCGTCGAGATCATGCGTGAGCCGGATCGACGCGCCAGTTCGCATGCAGCGCGCCTGCACCGCGCGAACGATCTCGGCCGATGGCGCGAAGCCGGCGGGCGTGATGACCGTGAGCCGACCGCCGACGGACGCGATGCCCTCCATCAGCGAGTGGCAGACATTGTTGCCATCGCCGACCCACGCCACATGCGGCGTCGCGGGCGAGCCGAATCGCTCGGCGAGCGTGAGCAAGTCCGCCATCGCTTGGCAGGGGTGGTGCAGATCGCTGAGCGCATTCACGACCGGGATCGAGGAACACGCGGTGAGCGCCTGAACCGTGGTGTGCGACATGGTGCGCACGACAAGCGCGTCGAACCAGCGCTCCATGCTTCGGGCCCAATCGTTCAGCGATTCGCGTTGGCCGATGGGCGAATCCCGCTGGTCCATGAAGACCACGCTGCCACCCATGAGTTGGAATCCGACTTCGAACGACGCGCGCGTGCGCAGCGACGGCTTTTCGAACGCCAACGCGAGTGCCATGCCTTGAAAGGCAGTGGACCACGCGGATGGGTCACGCTTGATGCGCGAAGCGAGCGCGAGCAGCCCCTGGACTTCGTGCTGCGCCAGATCATGCACGCGCGTGAGGTGGCGCGTGGCCAACGGGGTTTGCACGGTGGAGAAACCGGGGTGTGCGGGCGTCGTGGTGGGGGCAGTGGCTGTCATGGCTGACCTGGGCAGGGGACCGTGGAAGGTGCGGTGATGCGCGTTCCGGCGACGCCGCCGGTGAGCAGATTCGACAGGGCGCTCGGATCGTTCCAACCGGCGATCGTGACCGCAACGCCAGTGGACGCCGCGGTGTCGAGTGCGCCGCGGACCTTCGGAATCATGCCGCCGGTCACGGTGCCATCGAGGATCAACCGCTCGATTGCCGCAGCGTCGAGGTTGGGAATGATGGAGCGTTGGGCATCGAGCACGCCCGGCACATCGGTGAGGAAGACCAGACCGCGCGCGCGAAGGATCGTCGCAACCGCCGCAGCGGCATCATCCGCGTTGACATTGAGCAACTCACCCGACGAGCTCGTGCCGATGCTGCTGATGACCGGAAGTACGCCAGCCGCGAGCAGCGCAGCGAGACCGCGTGGATCGCCACCGTGGATCGAGCCCACGCAACCGGGATCGAAGCCGAAGTGCGTGGCGCGCTCACAGTTGGCGAGACCAGTATCGGAAAGCCTGAGTCCGCAGGCGCAAGCACCTGCGGCGATCATGCACGCGACGAGCTGCGCATTGACCTGACCGCTCAAGACGCCGCTGATCTGCAGCACCTGATCGGGCGGCGTGATGCGAATCCCATCGCGCCGCTCGGTCGTCATGCCAAGCGCCGCGAGCTGACGATCGACGGCCTTGCCGCCACCGTGCACGACGACCACGCAGCCAGGCTGCGCGGCGTGCATCAGGGCGATCTGCTGAGCAACAGCCGCGAGCGCGGACGGGCTGTCCATGAGCGCGCCCCCGAGCTTGATGACGAAGGGCGCGCTCACGCCAAGGCTCCGCAGTCGGTGCGTGCGTTCGTGTGGCGCGACAAGCCAAGTCCCATTGATTCGGGGAATCCGAAGCGAATGTTCATGCACTGGAGCGCCTGGCCCGCAGCACCCTTGATCAGGTTGTCGATGGCGCTCGCGATGACCAGGTGGCCGCGTCGATCGCATCCGCCGATTGCAAGGTCACAGAAGTTCGTTCGCTCGACACCGGCCACGCTTGGCCACGAACCAGCGGGCAGCACGCGAACGAAGGCACTCGCGGCGTATCGATCGGCAAGCGCTTGGCGGCACGCGGCGACCGTGACGCCGGGTGCAAGATCCAGATGAATCGTGGACAGAATCCCACGGTCCCAGCAGCCCAAATGCGGCGTGAACAGCACATCCGCGCCCGTCTCTTGCGCCATTTCAGGCTGATGACGATGCGCGAGCACACCGTAGGGCTGCATCGAGACTTCGCAGAACAGACTCTTGACCGCGGCGGTCCGGCCAGCGCCGCTGACGCCGCTGCTGCTGTCGACGATCACCCGATCAGACTGAACAAGCCCAGCGTGAACGAGCGGCTGCACCGGAAGGATCACGCTCGTCGGATAGCAGCCGGGCACCGCGATGAGTTGGGCGTCAGCAAGCTCCGCGTGACGAAGTTCAGCCAGCCCGTAGACCGCCCGCGCGAGCAGGTCGGGGTGGCGGTGCTCGAACCCGTAGTGCGCCGGATAGAGCGCGGGATCCCGCAACCGGAACGATGCGGAAAGATCGAGGACGACGAGACCGGCTTCGAGCAATGCTGGCGCCAGCGCTTCGCTCGCTTCGTGCGGCGTGCAGAGGAAGACGGCCTTCGCGCCCGACGCGATGATCGCAGACGAATCGGCGGCAGCGATGGGCAGGTCGGCAACACCACGCAGCCGCGGGTGCACACTCGACAGGGATTCGTCGCCCGAACGCGAGCCCGAGCCGTACACGCCGACGATCGACACCTCGGGGTGCGCGGCGAGCATGGCGACGAGTTCAGCGCCGCTGTAGCCAGCGGCACCGACGACGGCAACGGGAAGAGTGTTCGGAGTCATCGTGGTGGGAGAAGCGCGGTCGACCGTTTAGGCGGTCGCCTTGCGGCGGGTGGGCGAGGCGCCGACGGTCAGCCGTCGCACAAGTTCCTTGGCGTTTGATGGTGTGCGCGTGGCGACGAACACGCAGTCATCGCCGGCGATCGTGCCGACGACGCCGCGCATGCTCGATCGATCGAGCTGGACCGCGAGTGCGCTGGCCTGACCAGGCGGGGTGTGCAGGACGACCAAGTTGCCCGCCTGTTCGGCGCCGGCGAGCAGCCGCCGCGCGAGCGCATCGAGCGCATCACCAGAGGGTTCGGGGGTGGCATCCTGCATGCAGTAGCCGCCGGAGCCCTTGAGGACGCCAAGCTCCGCAAGGTCCCGCGAGAGCGTGGCTTGCGTCGTGCGGATGCCTTGGGCCGCCAGTTCGCGCTGCAGCTCGTGCTGGCTGTGCAGTTCGGCGCTCGCGATCAGGCGGGCGATGGCACGGTGACGTTGGACCTTGGTGGTGGGCATCGGGCGGTGCATGAATATACACCGCGCTGCATACTATGCAAGTGCAGCGAAGAAAAAACCGCGCCGAATCGGCGCGGTGAGTTCAAGTCCAGGTTGGCGTGGCGTGCGGTCCGCCGGGCCGACCTTCGGTCACTCGCTCTGATCGCCGTCGTCGGCTCCGTCGTCTGCAGCCTCGGGTTCCTGCGGCGGAAGCTCCTGAGAGGCCTCGATCTTCTTGCCTGCAGCGGCCATCTTGCGCTTGTAGGTGTCGATCTTCGTGCGATCGGGCGACAGGATCGCGGACTGGCGCCGGCCCGCCATGCGGGGCGCCATGTCGAGCCGCGCGACGTCGAGCAGCGCTTCGATCACCTGCTTGATGAGCTGGTCGCCGATTTCCCGGTGGGCGAGTTCGCGCGCGCCGCGGAAACTCTGCACGATCTGGACCTTGTTGCCTTCGATGAGGAACGCGCGGGCCTGGCGCACGCGCAGTTCGACGTCGTGCACGCCGATCTTCATGCTTCGTCCAAGGCGAACTTCCTTGAGCTCGCCGCCCTTGGAATTCTGGCGATTCTTCTTCTCCGTCTTCGCCTGCTCGTACTTGAACTTGCCGAAGTCCATG
>Ga0194120_10008002_pt1 | contig 14175 bp, 11 predicted proteins | sample TA2MahCa65mmetaG_FD_148642 | JGI IMG/M metagenome (GOLD analysis project Ga0194120, IMG submission 148642) | Freshwater microbial communities from Lake Tanganyika, Tanzania - TA2015019 Mahale Deep Cast 65m | ecosystem: Environmental > Aquatic > Freshwater > Lake | place: Tanzania: Lake... | reverse complement strand
GTCGAATTAACCGCCGGCGCAAACCTGTCACCCTGAAGGTGCAGGTTTGCGCCGGTTTCCCCGGGAAACCTGAGTTAATTCGATCGCCAAGGATTCAGGACCTTTTTTGCCGGTGGATCATGGTCGCGCTCGGGCTAGAGAATTTTCCTTTTCGGTCATGGTCGCGCGGGATCAGGCCGCAGCGGCGCACAGCGAAGTTTTCCCCGATGCGATGGACAAGAGCGGGCCAACGCCCGATAATCGCGACCCCGATTTCGCCAGATTCGCCACCGGCCGATGGCTACCTCCTGAAATCATGTAGAGTTTCGGTCCAAGGCGCCGCCCGGGGCGGCATGGAGTAGATCATGGTTCGGTGGTCCTTTTGCACGGCCCTTGTGGCGTGCGCGCTCTCGATGACGGCATGTCTGGCCACCGGCGGCAGCGGCGGCGGCGGATCAGGCACAGGAACGGGAACGGGCACTGGAACGGGAACGGGCACTGGCACGGGCACAGGCTCCGGCAGCGATGCCGGTTCGGGCGGCGCGACCGACACGACGACCGGCGGCGGCACCGGGACGGCCGACAGCGGATCGGGTTCGGGCACCAAGGACAGCGGCGGCGGCACGGCAAAGTGCTTTGGCGATTTTCGCTCATGTCCACGCCGTTCAGCTCGGGCGACACCTCGCAGATTGGCGCCAAGTGCGACGGTTCGGTGCCCAAGAACTGCCCCAAGGGCGAGTCCATCAAGTTCAGCGACACCGGCGAGTGCATCTGCATCATCGGCTGTGGCCACTTCAACCCGGCGATTCCAGTGGGCGGCGACTGCAGCAAGGACGGCAAGTGGAAGTGCCTTGAAATCGTCAGCACCAACGGCAGCAACAAGATGAAGGCCTGCGTGAACACGACCTGGAACCTGTGCCACACGGGCGCCGCTAGTGGCTCGGGCGGCAGCGACGCCGGGTCTACCGGTAGCGACACCACCTCGCCTCCGAAGGACACCGCCGGTCCGACCTGCAAGCAGGCTGGCGCGTCGTGCGAGGTGAACAGCGAGTGCTGCTCCAAGCAGTGCGACCCGGATTTTGGAGATTGCCAATAGGCCGCCCTGACGCGCGCTGGCAGCGCCGGCGAGACCGCGCGGAAGCCTGCGAAGTATTGCCAGTCAGGTTATGCCTCCTTGCGTTTTTTTCGTGGGGCGCTAGACAATGTGGCAGCGGCAACGTGCCGCTCGGAGCCCTCGGTGGCGAGTTCCCCCAGCAAGAACGACCCTGCGGCCGGGCTGCCCCTGCACGACGGCGCCGAGATCGACGGCCCGACGCTGCCGACGGTGGTTGCGCCCGGGTTGTCCTCGGGGCCGCCGAGCGCTCCGAACGCGATGCGGCCCCCGAGCGTCGTCCGAGCGTCGTCGCCGATGCCGATCACCTCGCGAGGCGGGGTGCCGGTGGGCGAAACGGAATCGGTTGGCGCCCTGCCGCCTCCGGGCGGGCCGCGCACGTATACGGCGACGGGGGTCCGTCCGGTCAGCCAACCGGGCAGCGACCCAGGGGCTGTCCGACCACCCGGCGCCATCAGTCAGCCTGCTTTCGATCCGATGGGTGCGCGCCCGGCGTTCGAGCGGCCTCGGACCATCAGCCAGCCGGCCTACGATCCCGCGCAGCCCCTTGGGCGACCGGTCAGCGGGCCTGCGTTTGACCCCTATGGCGCGGTGCGGCGCGCGCCAACCAGTCAACCGTCCCACGATCCCGCAGCGCCTGTCACCGGCCTCCGCCCGGCCAGCCAGCCCGGCCGCGACCCTTTCGCCGCGGGCAGCCACCAAGTGGCGCCGCGCACCGTCAGCATCGGCGGCGTGCGGACCACCGTCGCTGCGCCGAGCTACCGCTCCGAATCGTCGTCCTTCCGGTCCGCAAGCCAGCCTGGTTCGGACCCGTACGCCGCGCACCGCCCCGGCACGCCGGTCAGCCAACCGGGGCGGGATCCTTTGGCCGCGCACCGTCCCCCAGTTCCTGCCAGCAATTCTGGTGTCGACCCGTTCTCGGCGCAGCGTCCGCCGGTTCCCACCAGCAACTCCGGCCTCGATCCTTATGCAGCCCGGGCGCCAGCGAGCCAAGGCGTCCGCGACCCGATGACGGGCCGACAGGCCGCCGTGCCGATCAGCCAACCGAGCTTGGCTCCATTCCAACCGCGCGGTGCGATGGTGCCCCCCAACGCCGGAGGCGTGTCGCGGCCGGCCATGGACACATTCGCGGCGCGCCCCGCCGCGGTGCCGGCAAGCAGGCCCGCCAACGATCCCTATGCATCGAAGGCGCCTGCAGCACCGATCAGCCGCCCCGCGGCCGATCCCTTCGGTGCGGTGCGCCCAACGCCGAACGCCGGGCCCGATCTGGACCCGGAGTTTGCGGTGCTGGTCCGCTCGATGCCGTTTGCGGTGCCGCTCACCGAGGGCGAGTTGCGCGCCCTGTCGGCACTGATGCGCCGCAAGACGTGCACTGCGGGCGAACTCGTCGTGCACCAAGGCCAGCCCGCCGAGCAGGGCGCCATTGTGTCGAGCGGCCTCGGGCACATGCAATACGCCACACCGGGCCGCGACCCCGTCGAGTTCGGCGAAATCCGGCCGGGCGACATCGTGGGCGAGGGCGCGGTAGGTACGGGAGGCTACCACGGCTGTTCGGTGGTGGCCGACACCACGGTGGTCGTGTGGTCCTTCGAGGCCAGCGCCATGACCGACCTGTTGCGCCGCTGCCCGGACCTGGCTCGGAAACTCAAGGCGCTGTTGCTGGCCCAGCAGTCGCGCAACTAGGCCGGGTGCCCTGCTTCGCGCCGATCTTTGCAGCGAGCGCTGGGCCGCGCGCAGTCGGCAGTTGCTCGCTGCCTGACGGCGCGCGGCCCGACCGCGGGCCACGCCACCTGCCTGCAAGCAGGGGCAATCCGCGCGAGGCCATCGCGCAACGGTCTTTGGCACCGAGACGCTGCGACCGCGCGTTGACCCGTGGGCGTCGGCGCCAGCGCGCGAGGGATCGTTACCCGCCCCCGACTCTCGCCGTGACATGGAGTCACGGCTCGCTCGCTGCGCTCACCGCAGGGACCCCGGGCGGAGACCCGCTTTGGGCCGCACCACGGCGACGGTGCCACTACGGACAACCTCGGGCGGCCCACAGCGGGGCTCCGGTCCGGCCGCGTCGGCAGCGCGGCCGGACTAGAGCCCGGTCCCGCAGGGACACGCCCAGATGCATTCATGTGGTTGGCCGTTGACCAAGCTCCGCAGACCCGCGAGGCCGCTGGCGTCGATCACCAACCCGGCGGCTCCTGAGGAAGCCTGACCCCTGATTTGGAACCGCGCCCCCTGCCAGACCCCGCGATTGCCGCAATGGGCGCTCGGTCCTATACTGCTGCCCCCCGCGGCTGGCCCAGCCGCACCGAGGTCGCGCCCGCCATGAGGCCACAGAAGAACATCGTCATCGTCGCCGGCAAGCGCACACCATTCGGCAGCTTTGGCGGTTCTCTCAAGGACATGAGCGCGACCGACCTCGGCGTGGCGGCCGCGAAGGCGACCCTGGCGAGCGTCGGCTGCGACCCCGTCAAGGTCGACATGGTGGTTTTCGGCAACGTATGCCAGACCTCGGCGGACGCCATCTATTTTGCGCGGCACATCGGATTGCGCAGCGGTTGCGGTGTCGCCGTACCGGCGCTGACCGTACAGCGGCTGTGTGGCAGCGGCTTTGAGGCCATCGCGCAGGCCATGCAGGCCATCGAACTGGGCGAGGCCGAGGTGGTGCTGTGTGGCGGCAGCGAGTCGATGTCGCAGGCGCCGCACGTCGTCCGCGGTGCGCGCTGGGGCCTTGCGCTCGGGCCGGGCGGCAAGCTGGAAGACACGCTGTGGAGCTGCCTGACCGATACGCAGACCGGCATGGCGATGGCCAACACGGCGGAGAAGCTGGCGCGCACCCATGGCATCACCCGGCAGGCGTGTGACGAATTCGCGTTGCTGGGCCAGCAACGCTACGCCAAGGCGCTCGCCGACGGCGTGTACGACGAGGAAATCGCGCCCGTCGAGATCCAGACCCGCAAGGGCCCGCAAGCCCTGACCAAAGACGAGCATCCGCGGCCGGAGACCACCGCAGAGGGACTGGCCAAGCTCAAGGCCGTGTTCGAGAAGGACGGCGTGGTCACGGCCGGCAACGCCAGCGGCATCGTCGACGGCGGCTGCGCGCTGCTCGTGACCAGCGAGGCGAGGGCGAAGGCCGAAGGCTGGCCCGTGCTGGCGCGCCTGGTCGCGGCGTCCGCCGTGGGCTGCGACCCGACGGTGATGGGCATCGGCCCGGTGCCCGCGGTGCACAAGACGCTCGCGCAGGCCGGGCTGACGCTCGACCAAATGGATGCGGTCGAGGTCAACGAGGCCTTCGCGCCGCAGTTTCTCGCGGTCGCCAAGGACCTGGGCCTGGACCTGGCCAAGACCAACCTGCACGGCGGCGCCATTGCGCTCGGGCACCCGCTGGCGGCGTCGGGGGCGCGCATCACCTTGCATCTCGCGCTGCATCTCCAGCGTTCCGGCGGTCAGTACGCCGTGGGCTCCGCTTGCATCGGTGGCGGCCAGGGCATCGCCATCGTCCTGCAAAGGGCCTAGACCACCTTGGCCACCGCAAAGTCCGCACAGGTCGCTGGCGGGTCGATGCTGCAGTTGCTGCCGCTGGGCGGCGTCGGCCGGATCGGCGCCAACGCGATGCTGCTCGGCTGCGGCGACGACTGGTTGCTGCTCGATTGTGGCGTCGCCTTTCCCGAGCCCGAGTTGACGGGCGTCGAACTGGTGTTGCCGTCGCTGGCGGTATTGGGTTCGTTTGCCAGCCGAATTCGCGCGATCGTGCTGACCCACGGCCACGAGGACCACATCGGAGCCGTGCCCTATGCGCTCCAGGTTCTCAAGGTACCCGTGTATGCCACGCGCTTCACGGCTGGCCTGGTCCAGCACAGGCTCAAAGAACACGGCCTGAGCGACGACGTTGCACTGCACGTCATCTCGCCAGGGTCGCGGCTGCACATCGGGCCTTTTGACATCGGCTTTTTGCGCGTGACGCACTCGATCCCAGATTGCGTGTCGCTGGCCATTCGCACGCCGGCCGGCAATGTGCTGTTCACCGGCGACTTCAAGATTGAGGCGGGGCTGCGCGACGGCGAGGTCTTCGACGAGGCCGGTTTTCGCGCGTTTGGCGACGAGGGCGTGGACCTGATGATGTCGGACTCGACCAACGCCGAAGTGCCCGGCTGGTCGGGCAGCGAGACCGCTGTCGGCAAGCACCTGGCCGAGGTGTTCAGCGGCATCCGTGGTCGCATCCTGGTCGGGCTGTTCGCCTCGAACATCTACCGCCTGCACAGCATCGTGGACGCCGCGCGCGACAACGGCCGCTACTGCGTCTTGCTCGGCAAGTCGCTGGAGCGCTACACGACGGCCGCCAACGCCTTTACCCGCATGCCGTTCGACCCCGAAGACCTCATCGGCATCAGAGATTTGCACCGCTACGACGACGACGAGGTCGTGATCGTCTGCACCGGCTCGCAGGCCGAACCGCGTGCGGCGCTTGCGCGGGTGGCCAATGGCACGCACCCCGACGTTTCGGTCAAGACTGGCGATACGGTCGTGCTGTCGGCCCGGCAGATACCGGGCAACGAGCGGCGCATCCACGCGATGCTCAACGACTTTGCCCGCGGGGGCGCGCACGTCATCTACACCCGCGTGGACCGCGACATCCACGCCAGCGGCCATGCCTACCAGGAAGAACTGCGGACGCTGCTCGGCTGGGTCAGGCCGCGCCGCTTCATCCCTGTGCACGGCGAGTACACGTTTTTGCAACGCCACGCGGAACTGGCCGAAGAGTGCGGCGTCGCACACACCCTGATCATCGAAAACGGCCAGACCGTCGAGGTGGGGCAAGGCGCGATGCGCGTTCGCGAGGTCCGCGAATTGCAGCCATGGTACGCCGACGGCCTGGTGTTCGGCGACGCGTCCTCACTGCAACTGGCGGCTCGCCAGCAACTGGGCTGGCATGGCGTGATTGCGGTTCAACTGGACGTCAAGCGCACAGATGGCGTGGTCACGGGCCGGGCGCGCGCGCTGCCGTGGGGCGTGCAGCACGAGCAGGGAGAGTTGGCCAAGGAGATCGAAGCCACGCTCCAGCGCTGGTGCGGCGATCTCGATGCACGGACGCCCCTCGCGGCCATCGAGGGCCAGCTTCAAGCTGTGGTCCGCAAGGTGGTCAAGCGGTACAGCCAGCGCAAGCCGGTGGTCCTGGCGTTCGCCCGCGACCTCGACGAAGTGGCGTAGCAGGCGAAACCCCAAATTCGCTCCGTGATGTGATCCGTCATGCCGCAAAGAATCCGCAATACGTTTCGCCTGCTAGCTGCTTGTTGCGTGAAGGGGGCTCGCAGCCCCCTCGCGCGCCCATGCGCGCTCACCCCCGCGTCCGGCCGCAGCCGCGGCCGGAAGTACCTCGGCCCTGTTGCGCGCCGGAAACCGGCGCGAACTTCGGCCCTAAGGTACTAGCAGGCGAAACCCCAAATTCGCTCCGTGATGTGATCCGTCATGCCGCAAAGAATCCGCAATACGTTTCGCCTGCTAGCTGCTTGTTGCGTGAAGGGGGCTCGCAGCCCCCTCGCGCGTCCATGCGCGCTCACCCCCGCGTCCGGCCGCAGCCGCGGCCGGAAGTACCTCGGCCCTGTTGCGCGCCGGAAACCGGCGCGAACTTCGGGCGCGAGCTACTAGCCGTGGCCGCCGCTGCGCGCACTGCCACAGGGGCCCCGGCCGGGTCCCAGCGCGGGCGTACGTTGCGCGTTGTGTCGGCGCAATTCGTGGCTGCCGTCACCCGGGCGGGCGAGGTGCCCGCCGGTCCGCCCGAGGTCGCATTCGTCGGCCGCAGCAACGTCGGCAAGTCCTCGCTCATCAACGCCTTGTGCAATCAGACAGCGCTGGCGCGGACCAGCAAGACGCCGGGGCGCACGCAGGCCGTGGTCCTGTTTGACGCCCAGCTGTCGAGCGGCCAGGCGCTGCGATTGGTGGACCTGCCCGGGTTTGGCCATGCGGCGGTCAGCAAGACCATGCTCGCGGCCTTCAGCGAGATGATTCAGTTCTACCTGCTCGCGGCCGAAGGGCTCAAGTTGGTGGTCATCCTGCAGGACTGCCGCCGGGACCGCGACGACGACGCGATTGGCTTTGCCGGCTGGCTGCGCGACAACCGCGTGCCCTACGAGGTGGTCGCGACCAAGGCCGATGCGGTGCCGGCCACGCGGCGCGGCGCCGTCTGCCAGCGGTTGCAGGCCGAGTTCCGCCTCAAGCGGTTGCCGCTTGCGGTCAGTGCCCGGGACCGTGCGGGCGTCGACGAGCTGTTGGTCCGCGTCCGCAACGCCGCGTTTCCCAAGCCATGACCGACCAGGTCGACCTGCGGGCTTGCTCGGTGGCCGACGCGGCCATCGTGGAGGCGCTCGAGGTCCAGTGCTTCGCCGACGCCTGGAAGGCCGCCAGCGTGCGCAACGAGGTCGCGGTCGAACACGGCCGCGCGTGGTTGGCGATCTGCGCCGGCGAACCGGTGGGCTATCTGCTGGCGTGGTTGGTCGGCGACGAGGCGCAAATCAACCGGGTCGGCGTCGTTCCACTTTGGCGCGGCCGCGGACTCGGGCAGGCGCTGGTGCGCAACTGCCTCGCCATGGTGGCCGAACAGGGCGCACGTTCCGCGCTGCTTGAGGTCCACGCTGGCAATGGGGCGGCCCTTGTGCTCTACCGCCGGTGCGGCTTCGTCCAGATCGGCCGCCGCAAGGCCTACTATCCAGACGGCGGCGACGCCTTGGTCCTGCGCATTGCGCTGCGCCCGGAAGAACCCGTTGTCGATTCAACCACTTGAGAGGCGAGACGGGCGACCGTGCGGCATCGGCCGCCTGCCCCGCAACGACAACGACTCCAGTTGCGGAATTCGCGACGAGGCAGAAGCCAGCGCAACCACGACCACGATTTTTTGCTGGTGTCACGCGGGCATCACAATCGACCCGTTGTCCATTCCGATGTGGTTTTTTCGGCGTAGACTGCGCGCGCCCCGTCCGGCGGGGGTGGAATCCGTCCACCCGAGGCCGGCGGTTCCATAGGCCCGGCGCTGCGACCGAACCCCCGCAGAGGCCGGCTGAGGCCCATACCCTGGCGCTGCTCGTTCGCGACCTGGCGATCCGCCTCAGTTCGTTTTCTGCCCGGCCCTCCTTCGCCTCGCCGGCCCAGCGACGAAGGAGAAGCCGCGATGAAACCTCGACCTTGTTCACACACCATCACTGCCCTGCTGGCGGTGGCTGGCCTCGGGCTGGCCTCTTGCGCCTCTGAACCTGGCGCGGCCGGCAAGGACGGCAAGAACGGCACCACCTGCACCATCAAGGACAACGCCGACGGCAAGAAGGCGCTGACCTGTGACGACGGCACCAGCATCGTCATCGCCGACGGCAAGCCGGGCACCGACGGCAAAGGGTGCACGCTGACGGACGACGCCAATGGCAAGAAGATCACCTGTGGCGACGGCACTACCGTCACGTTGACCTCCGGCAAGGACGGGGCAGCCGGCAAGGACGGGGCAGCCGGCGCCAGCGGCAAGTCTTGCACGGTCAAGGACAACGGCGACGGCACCAAGACCATCAACTGCGAAGATGGCACCACCGTCACGGTCGCCGACGGCAAGCCCGGCGTCAACGGCCAAAGCTGCACCATCAAGGACAACGGCGACGGCACCAAGGCCATCAACTGTCCGGGCGACGCTACCGTGGTTGTCAGCGACGGCAAGGCCGGCAAGGACGGCGCCAACGGCAAATCGTGCACGGTCAAGGACAACGGCGACGGCACCAAGACCATCAACTGCGAGGACGGCACGAGCGTCACGGTGGCCGATGGCAAGGTGGGCGCGGCCGGCAAAGATGGCACGGCCGGCAAGGATGGGACGGCCGGCAAGGACGGGGCCCCGGGCGCCAATGGCAAGTCGTGCACCGTCAAGGACAACGGCAACGGCACCAAGACCATCAGTTGCGAGGACGGAACCAGTGTCGTGGTCGCCGATGGCAAGGTCGGGCCGACCGGCATGTCGAGCGCGAGCTCTGGCATCCTTGTCGAGGTCAAGAGCGTCTCGACGGCCGCCGCCGATCCGGTCAAGGTCGTGTTCACCCTCAAGGACGACAAGGGCTATCCCGTCGACGTGTGCGGCAACTACTCGCTGAACACCGTCATCCAGCCCCGCTTTGGCCTCGCCATCGTCTCCAAGGACGCGGCGGGCAATACGCTGCCGTACACCGTGCTGACCCGCTCGGCGTCCACAACCGCGCCGACCGTGTTCAACCCGACGGTGTACAACCCGCTCGGCAGCAACTGCAAGCCGGCGGTCAACACCGCGGGCGCCTCGACCGGCCACGGCACTTTCTCTGAGAATGCCCCCGGCGAGTACACCTACACTTTCCCGACCGCGGACACCGCCGCCGGTCCGGTCAAGGTCGCCTACGACCCCGCCAAGCTGGACCTGACGCACGTGCTGTGGATCCAGGTGTCGCGGCAGACCGACGTCAACTACACGCAGAACACCGTGACTTTCAAGGCCGCGGACAAGGAGCACGCCTTCGTGCCGAGCGGCAAGGCAACGGCGGTGCGCCGCGAACTGGTCGCCACCGCCACCTGCAACAACTGCCACCGCGGCTTCCAGCCCGAGGGCACAGTGTCGGGTTCGTTCCACGGTGCGGCGCGCATCGAGGCCCCGTACTGCAACATGTGCCACAACGACCGCAAGGTGTCGGCGACCGGTGCGGACAACGAAGCTGCGAACACCGGCGTCTACGTCCACCGGCTGCACAGTTCCGAGCACCTCAATCCCGCCAACCTGTACTTCGGCATCAAGTTCGCGTTTCCCCAGGACATCCGCAACTGCAAGGCCTGTCACGCAGGGTCGCTGCAGCAGGACCAGTACAAGACGCGGCCGAACCGCCAGGCGTGCACCTCGTGCCACGACTACGTGGACCTCAAGACCACCACGCTCGCCAAGTGTGCCAAGCCGCGCAAGGCCGACGCCAAAGGTGTCTTGGAACCCTGCCAGCACACCGCCGGCCCGCAGCCCGACACCGCCTGCGCCAACTGCCACACACCACAGCAAATCGACGACAGCCACCAGACCGTGGTGCCGCCGGATCCGAACAACATCTTCAGCAAGCCGACCGGCGGATCCGCCAACACCCACGCCGGATACATGGCGGCCGCTGGCTTCGTGCCGCCGGGCGCCGACGTCATCACCTATGATCTCAAGGAGGTCACGACGTGGATGGACGGCAGCGTCCGCCGCCCGCAGATGACGTTCAGGTTCAAGAAGAATGGCAGCGACGTGGTGTTCCAGACCTATCAGGCCGGCAGCGTGACCGAACTCATGGCCGGCTTCATCGGGTCGCCGAGCGCCTACTTCGTGTTCGCAGTGCCGCAAGACGGTATCAAGATGCCGGCCGACTTCAACGCCAGCGCCAGCGCCTACATCAAGAACGTGTGGAACGGCACCACCACGTCGCTGACCGTCGGCACGGCCACCCAGGGCAAGCAGGGCACGACCGACTGCACCGCCAGCGCTCCGTGCACGTGCGGCGCCGCCCCCAACAACTGCGTGGTGCCGCTCGGCAGCCTGGCGTTCGACGCCACCACCGGCTACTACACCATCAAGCTGTTCGCCGCGCAGGTGCCCGCCAACGCGACCATGCTGCACGGTGGCCTGGGCTACACCTACAACCTGACCAGTGCGCAACCGCTGACGCAGGTCAACCTGAGCAAGTACCCGTACGACGCCACGACCAAGATCGGCGGTCTGGTCGTGCCCCCGCCCAACGTCTGGAAGCCCGCGGTCACCAAGGCCACCACCACTGGGACGATGACGACCGGGTTCCAGGGCACGCAATTGTGCGCCGACAAGCCCTGCGACTGCACCACGGCGGCCCCGTGCAACGACTGGGCCGCGCGCCGGCAGATCGTCGACAACAAGCTGTGCTTGAACTGCCACAAGCAACTGGGCGCCGCGCCGAGCTTCCACGGTGGCCAGCGCAACGACGGCCAATCGTGCAGTTGGTGCCACAACCCCAACCGCACCAGCACCGGTTGGTCCGCCAATGCCAAGGATTTCGTCCACGCAGTCCACGGCGCCCGCAAGCGCACGGTGCCGTTTACCTGGCAGGCGTTCTCGGCTACCCAGAACTTCGGCGAGGTCGAGTTCCCCGGCCCGATCAGCAACTGCACGGCGTGCCACGTTGCCGGCGCGTTCGACTACAGCGGCACGGCGGTCAAGGCGGCGCTGTCGAACATGCTGCCGAGCACCGTGGCGCAGGGCAAGTACAACAGCGACCCGCTGACTAACAGCACCTACTTCCGACTGTCGCCCTACGTGATCGCCGACAACGTGTACAGCTACGGCAGCGGCTTCTCGTTCTCGGCGGCGACCGGCCTCGCCACCGACGCCACCGACACCACGCTCGTCAAGTCGCCCATCACCGCGACCTGCAGCGCATGCCACGACAGCGACCCTGCGCTCGACCACATGGAGGCCGCGGGCGGCAAGTTCTACGCCACCCGCGCCCAGTACAAGGCGCCAGGTTCGACCAAGGAACAGTGCCTGCTGTGCCACGGTCCAGGCAAGATCGCGGCCATTGCCAACGTGCACAAGTAGGCGCTGCGTCTCGGCGGGGGTGCCGGTCTCGGCCGGTGCCCCTGTCGGGGCGGTTCAGTCGTTCTTAGCCCCCGCCGCTATCCACGCCTTGACTGCATCGACCTTGTATGGGTCGAGGCGCGCCCCGGGCGGCATCCCGGCCTTGGCCTTGCCGAACGGCCGGTCGAGGACGATCCACAGCACGCTCTTGTCTGGCTTGCCGGGTTCGACGCGGTTGAGGGGCTTGCCCGCGTCGTCGATCTCGCCCGATTCCTTGCCGACGAGCTGTGTGTAGCTCGTCGCGGCGTCCTTGAGGCTCAGGTTGCCGGCGCCGGTGCCTTCGCCGTGGCACGCGGAATTGGTGCAGGATTTCGAGAAGATCTCGGCGTGCAACACGCTCAGCTTGGGTTGCAACGTCGGGGTTGGCGCCGACGTTTCGCAGGCAGCGGCGGCCAGCGGCAGCATCGCACCGCGCCAAAACCTGCGAAACCCGCTGGCCTTATTTGCCATCGGTCGGACTTGCAGCGTCGGAGGTCGCCGCGGCGTCGGCAGTGCCGTCCGGGCTGGCGCCTCCGTCAGCGGGCGGCTTGACCTCACCGGCGCAGGTCAGCAGCACGCACCCCTTGCCGGCGCCGGGGTTGTCGGGGTCGCCAAGGCACCGTGCGCCCGTTCCGCACTGCGCATCGGCCACGCACGGCATGGTGCAGAATGCCTGCTTGCCGTCCGTGAACGTGGCCGAGCACAAAACCGCGGCGAGGTCGTCTTTGCCGGCCTTGCCTTCGTTGGCCTTGCACTCGCCGCCCTTGGCCGTGCACGGCATGCCGACGCCATAGGGGTGGTCGCACCAGCGTTCCTGGCACGCATCCTTGGGCGGCGTGGGATGCACGCAGGCGGCCTTGGTGCCGTCCGCCAGCGTCGCCGCGTCTTGGCCCTTGCCGGCCGCGTCGGTCGCAGCGTCGGCGCCAGGCGAGACCGGGTCCTTGGCGGCGCACGCGGCAATCACGCCGGCAAGTGCGAGGCCGGCAATCCTGGCATGGGCCAGGCCCTCGAATCGAGCAACACACATGGGATGGGATCTCCGGGGCAGGGGCGGATGGCGATCATTCCTTGTTGCAGATGATCAAGCCTTCCTTGGTCGCGGGGAAGTAGTACGACACCGTCGAGCACATTTCTTTGGGAAAGAACAGTTGCTTGCCGGCGGTGTTGTTCCAGGTGCAGGTGACCTTGATTTCGTCGCCCGCCTTGAGGTCCAGCGCGGTGTTGCCCACGCCAAAGATCTCGACCGGGCCAGCGTCGCGGAACTCTGGCTTCCACTGCGCGACGTTGTACATGGTCTTGGCCGCGAAACTCGCGTCGGCGGGCCGAAGCTGCTCGATCTTCATCTTGGTGCCCATCTCGTGCATGTGGCCCATGGTCGCCAGGATCTTGATGTCGCTCGGTGCCTTGCAGGTCATGCTGCGGGTCGTCTCGCCCTTGGCCGCGATGTCGATCAGGCCGTCGTTGAGGATGAAATAGCTGACTTCGACGGGGTTGGCTTCGAGCGCGTAGTCGATGCGCGCCACATCCTGGATTTCGATAGGCTTGCTGCCGTAGTTGACGTAGTGGGACTGGAATACCGGCCGCGCGCCTTTGAGCATGCGCACCGCGTAACCCTCTTGCAGCAGCGCCTTGTCGCTGTGCGAATCGGGGTCAGGCAGCACCAGCGGCTGCAGGTTCACCATCTGCGCGAGGCTGCTGCAGTCGAACGTCTCGCCGGGCTTGTAGTTGCCGGCCTTGTCCTGCAGCGCGACGACGTGGTGACCCATCGACCCCTGAAAACCGCGGAACTTGCGAATGAAGTAGTCTTTGTCGGGCGTCCAGTCGGGCACCCAGCACAGCATCTTTTCCTCGCCAGCGGCGATCGTCAGCTTGGGCCCGACGAATTGCACGCCTTTGCCGGCGGACGGCGCGGCGGGGACGTTCTTGGCCTTCTGGTCGACGACTGCGACCATGTCGGGCGTGGTGCTTTCGCAGGCAATTGCTACGGCGGCGGTCCACAGGGCGGCGCTCACGCAGGACTGGGCGCGCACGGACTTGAAAATACGCATGGTTGCGACCTCGGTGGGCGAAAGGGGGGGCGGACTATACCAACTTGAGACCGCGGCGCAAGTGCGGTTTTGACGACTTGCCCGCCGGGAACGACCTGCCCTGGCCCTGGGCATGTTCCTGCGCCTGACTGCCGCCACAACGCCGAACGCGCGTCTGGACGAAACCGGCGGCAGCTAAGGGACTGGAAAATAATAAGTCGATCACTCTCACATCAGGGCGGAGCCGCGAGTCGGACGTTTGGTCCGCGAGCTGGCGACCCACGGAGCAAGCAAACGGGCCCGAGAAATGATTGAGTAAATCATTTCCTGGCCCTAACAGGGTCGCCCATAATAAGCGGACCGGCCTGATCGCGTGTCGACTGGCTGCCGCGATGGGGCGGTTAGGGCCGCGTCTGCCCTCAGGTCGCGCCTGCGGCGGATCCTAGTCAGCTACGCCTTTTTGA
>Ga0194120_10008001_pt1 | contig 14176 bp, 10 predicted proteins | sample TA2MahCa65mmetaG_FD_148642 | JGI IMG/M metagenome (GOLD analysis project Ga0194120, IMG submission 148642) | Freshwater microbial communities from Lake Tanganyika, Tanzania - TA2015019 Mahale Deep Cast 65m | ecosystem: Environmental > Aquatic > Freshwater > Lake | place: Tanzania: Lake... | reverse complement strand
CACTTTGGGATGATCGTAGAAGGGGAAGGCTTCCTCCGCCCATTGGTCGTTGATGACGATGGCTCCCAGTGTGGGATAGGATTCAAACACTTCGACGAGTTCAAAACCGAGCGAGCCAGCATACATGCCGGGCTGCGCGTTGTAATAGCAGGAGATGATCTCTTCACCTTGCGGACATCCGAGCAGTTCACGGTAGTAATGCGTGGTCAGCGGATAGCGTTCGGGCAGGCGGGTGATCTGTCCGTATTGGTGGTTGGTGGGGATGACGATGACATCGGCACGCGAGAGGATGTTCACAAAGCGTTCAAGTTTGTTGGCATCATCCGCCCAATAGACTTGCAGGACGAGGTCGTCGTTGCTGTACAAACCGCCATACGGATCATAGCCATCCACACGGAAGGGCAAGCCCCAGTCGTAGTCGGTTTCGTTGGCAATGGCAGAGCCGCTGAGAACAAGTCCGCTGCCGAGGGTTTCGATGCGCAGGGTGTATTGCTGTCCCTGCGCCAATGGGACCACGTTATCGAAGGTGAGTGTGAGCGGGATGCCGCGCGAATCAGCCGTCAGCGTGGAATCAAGCATGGTGGAAGCACGAGCCAGCACCACGTCTGGCTGCGAAGCGGAAGTGAGCGTCACCACAACGGGCGCAGGAGTTTCATCCGCATTGCGGGCAAAGCCGAAAGTCACCTCACTGAGTCCGCCATCACGATTGGGGAAGAAAGGCAGAGTGTAAGGCGCGTCGGGCGTGATGACGTAGCCGAACGGGAAGGGCACGGGTTGGTTGTATGCGCCCGCGTCCGTTTGCAGTGAGAGGTTGACCGAGGCGGGGACGTTTTGGAACATCCAGCGCGAGGCTGCCATGCGGGTTTCGTCGCGCAGGTAGATGCTTTGGAAGGCGAATGCCCAGATGGCGGTGAGAGATAAGACCGTAATACTGAGGATGCTTGCAACAATTGTTCGCAGGTTTGAACGTTTGAACGTTTGAACGTTTGAACCTGCCAACTCAAAAATGAACCACGCCGCCATCATCACAAGAAGCGGATAGATCGGCAGTTGGTAGCGCATCGTGGCGTTGAATTGCGTGGATTGCCAGACGAAGTAGAACGCCGTCCAACCCCAGAGCAGGAGGTGTTGATATTCGCCTTTGAGGATGCGCCAACCCATGAGCAGGAAGCCCACCCACGCCAGAATACCAAGTGGAAGTCCCAGCCCCCAGACGGTCAGGTTGGTGAAAGAAAAAAGAGGCGAGCGCCGCGCCCACTGCAAATTCCACGGCAGATCGGCTTCACCTGTGGCTTGTGCGCGGAGTTCACTGATGTTCTTGAGCCATTGTTCGCTGGGCAGCAGACCGTCAAAGGCGTAGGGTTGGAAGATGCGGAAGGAAATGAAGGTGGCGAGTCCGCCAGCGATGAGCAGTGCAGTTATCAGTGACCAATAGTCAGGGGTCAGTGTTTTTTTGCGGTCATGCATCAACCAACGGATGAAGAATGCGAATGGCAAAACGATCGCCATCGCGGCGGCGTTGATCTTGGAAGACATCGCCATACCAAGCGCGAAGCCAAACCCGATGGAAAGCAGGAAGAGGGGGTGTTTGAGGATGAGTGAGAAGTGAGAAGTGAGAAGCGTCGTTTCCTTTTCGCTTTTTACCTCTTCACTTTTCACTTCTTCCCCCTTCCACCCCACAATCGCCACCGCGAACCACAACGCGAGGAACATGAACAGATTGACGAACAGATCAAATGTAAAGAAGTGGGATTGTTGAATCTGCAACACTGTCAGCGCGGAGAAGGCGGAGGCAAGCACGCCGACTTTTCGTCCGTACAGTTTTGAGACAATGAGATATAGCAGGAAGATCGCGAACAGATCCGCCAGCGCAGACATCTGCCGCGCGAAGAATTTCGACGAGCCGACCCATTCACTGCCGCCTGCTTCCAATAACATGCGGGTCAATGTCATTGGCAGATTACCGTAGACGAAGAACGCATATCCGCGATTGTAGGGATTGAGCGTGGATTTCGCGCTGTTGAAATATTCCCCAATGCTCATCCAGCGTTTGTCTTCGGGCGCACACAAATCCACGGGAATGGACGGGTCGTCACAGGTTTGTGCGCGCAAATTGTCCAGCACGCCCACGAGGAACAATTCATCAGGATGTTGGTGATAGCCTTCGCCCCAGTTGTACCCACCGATGCGTAAATATCCCGCCACGAGCAGGATGAAGATGAAAAGCAGGTCGTAAATCCACGAGAGTTTTTTGTTCATAATTCACTTTCCCTCACCCCAGCCCCTCTCCCATTTTGGGAGAGGGGCTTTGTTCCCTTCCCCTTGTAGGGGGAAGGGTTAGGGATGGGGGTGTTATTCTTCCACTAAAAAGATATAAAAATCCTTGCCAGGGAACGCCGAAGTATAGCGGTTCAACACACCATTCGGGTAGAGTTCCCTAAGAATTCTCTCAGTTTCTAAGTCTTGATTCCAGAAGATGAACATCTTTGGCGCAGGGTATAGCAGACTATCCGCAAGAGAATCCTGCCACAGCGCAAAATCACGGTTCGGAACCCCAGCCCACACACCGGGCAAACGCGTATCCACCCAATGCGGGAACGGCACGACCCACACCGTGTCCGTCTGCCCATAGGCATCGCGGAACTGGGTGATCACCTTGCCCATCTCAGACGTATTCCACGCGCCCGCCCTGAAATTCGCGTTGAACTTATTGAAGACGATGTCATAATTCCCAAAAGCAGATGCAGCCAACAGCACACCCGTCAACCCATAGGCGATGAGTTTCCGCTTCTTCTCGGACCCGAAGCCTGCCACCAAACCATCGAGCGCTAACGCGCTGACGATGATCCCCGCCACCGAAGCACCCCCCGCACGATTCAACGCGGGGTTCTCCCCCGGAAACGCCAGTGACAACACCGACGGCAAGATCAAAATCGGAATGGACGCCAGCAGGAGCGCATCGCGCCAATCCCGCTGACGGATGTAGCGCAGAATTAACAACACGATGCCAAGCAGGAACAGCGCAGCCGTCACCAACTCGAACGCGGGGCGATGCGGCAGGGAATTAACCCAGATCTCGCCATTATCAAAGTTGAACATCAACAAGCCGTTATATAAATTCGAGAGAAATATCTGCCATGCGGGACCGGGCAATGGCGATTCAATATCGCCCAAGCGGGTGAAAGCACGATAGCCAAACTGGTCGGGGTGTCCGATCCAATAGCGGAAGAGCGGCAAAAAGAACAACAACGACACAAATACGATGATCAAAAACCACCAAACCACCTGTTGACGCTGCTCACTGGATCTGAGATGCAGCAAATAGATCACCAGCGCCGCAACGATTAGCAACGGCACAATGCGGAAGGGACTGTAACCATGCAAGCCGATTCCCAGAAAAATGCCGCAGAGGATGAAATCATTTCGGTTCCGAGTCCGCAAGCCGCGCACGAGGAAAAGAAGCGTCGGCGCGAGAAACAGCGGATAAAGCGGGAAGCGCAATCCGATCCTCGAAATGACGTTGGGCCAGTAAGCGATCCCAAAGAGGAAGAGCGCGAAAAGTGCCACACGTTTGTTGCCGAATTCTTTGCCAAGCAGGTAAACAAAAGGAAGAGTCAGAATTCCGAGCAGCGCCGTGCCGAGTTTGAGGCTGTAAAACGAAAAGCCTGTGCCGAAGATGTTCACGACCAGCAAGGTCCAATACATTTGGAAGGCTTCGCGACCTGTATTGCGCTCGAAGAAGACCTTGTTATCTCCCAATGAAAGTTCGTACACATCCAGTATTTTTTCCGCCTGATCGCTGAACGGCTCCACGGGAATGGCATCCAGTTGGTAAAGGCGGAAGAAAATAGAAACAGACATCACAAGCAGGATGAGGCTGTTCCACATCCATTTCTGGCGCGGGGATTCGGCTGTGGTTTCCAGTTTGGGAGCTTTTATCCACAGGCTGTACGCAAGCAGGGCAATGGATGCGACCCACAACAAGGTGCTGTCCCATTCGAACAAGCCTTCGCCGAAGTCGATGAATGCGACCAGTGCGAACACGATCGCAAGAATGAGCGGAACCAAACGCACCAGCATCGTATCGGGGATTTGGATCGCGGGCGGCATGGCGGGCAGATGCCATTCATCTTTGAGAAATGCCCATACGAGCAAGCCGATGGCGACAAGATAAAACAAAACGGAAATGGGGGATTGTTGGTTGGGCGGTTCGATGACCAATTGCGCCAGAAGCGCGAACCCCAGCGCCGCCAAAGCGTGCCACGGGAACGTCCCTGCATGGGTCGGCTCGGCGATTTCTTCGACGAGGACAGGCTGTGCCGTCTCCTGCGCCAATGCCAGGCTGAGCTCTTCGCGCCGACGTGCATCCCACAACGAGCGGATGAAATTGGAAAATGAAGCCCAATCCTTTGTAACGGATTTATAAAGGTCAAGGACGGTGGGTTCGTGTTCGGGTGAGTTGTTTGTTTTTTGTTCCATAAAGTTTAAGTTTAGCATATCAAAAATTACGGATTACGTGTTGCGTAATCCGTAAAAACGATTCTAAACTATTTTTTTCTCGCGATCACAAGAATACTTTCCCCCCAGCGCATCGGCAGAAACACAATCCCCGTTATGGCTTGCAGCCCGCCAAGCGATCCGAAGAAAAGTTTTTGAATCTGCTTCGGCACAAAACGGATATACGGCACATCCCAAAAGCCATCGGAGAAGATGCGCACAAACTCAAAACCCGCATCCTCAATCAAACGCAGCCATTCTTCAGGCTCTTTCAGCGAAATATGCGTCGGGTCTTGATACCCGATCCACGCCTTGCCCTTCCACGGTTTGAGCAGTGAGCCGAGATTTGGTGTAGCAAGGATCAGAATGCCGTCTTTTTCGGTCACACGCCCAATTTCGTTGATCGCCTTCGCAGGGTCAGGCAGATGCTCGACAATGTGCTTGATGATGACCACATTGAATGCACCATCTTGATACGGCAACTCCTGCGCGGACGCCGTTTGCAGGGATGCGGATTCAGCAAACTCTTTGGATTGATTAACCACCCAATGATTCAAATCCATGCCGTACGCTTCGAACCACACCGACAGTTGCCCGACGAGATGCCCCATGCCTGATCCCACCTCGAGCAGACGCGCTCCGCGCCGCCCGTGCCGCCTTGCGAGCATGGCAAAGAATCGGTTCGACCACCAATACATGCTGTATTTGGCGAAGGTGATATTTGCGTAGGTATGAGTGGAGAAGTATTTTTCGTCGAAGGACATGTGTTAGACCGTGGACGATGGACGACAGACCATGGTCAATGGCCGATCGTCTATCGTCGTTTTCTGGCAATATAAAATGTGAACGTCCCGTCTTCAACAGGTTCGGGAGAGGCGTATGGTTTCACGTAGGCTTCCGTGAGCAAAAGATTCCACTTGGTGGGAGAGATCACCCATCTCCCAGTCAGCGCTTTGGCGACCAGCGAAGGCAAACCAAGGTAGTGCCCCCATTCTAGCACACGCATCGAGGCGGGCGAAAAATAATGCCACCAGCGTTCGAGCGTGAAACCAGCATCGTTCAGGCGTTTTTCCCAGACATCGGGTTCGTCCGCGTGATGGACACGCGAAATCTTGCGGAACCAATTCTCATACGGCTTGCCGAAGATTTTCGTCAATGAGAGCGCGGAAAAATAACGTGTGTTCGGCACACAGAAATAGAAAGGTGCATCTGGCTTGAGCACGCGGGCGGTTTCTTTCAACACAGCATCAATGTGCGGAATATGCTCGAGGACGGAGTTGCTCAGTCCGCTGGCAAAGTGATTCGACGGGAAAGGTGTCTGCGCACCATCTGCTTCGACGAGAGATTCGTAGGCGTTGTATTTCTTCGCCTCTTTCATCGAGAAGCGCCACGGGTCCAGCCCGACATCCAGTTTTTGGTCGAAGGTCAAGGATGCGAAATGACCGTCACCGCAGCCCACGTCATAGACGGGGGAAGGCAGCGGCAGGTCTTGATAATAGGAGGATTCGATCGCCCGCAAAAATCCGCGAAAGTAGGGTAGGGAACTGATCTGGAGAAAGAGAAAATCCTTTTGATTTACGATCTTGGATTTTGGATTTTCGACTGATTGACGATTTGTCACTTCTTCCTCATAAGGTTCGTGAAGAGTTTTTCGTATGCGGTCACAACGGTTTCAGGATCGTAGGTTTTCTTGATGGCTTCGGGGTCGCCGCGATATTTTTTCTTATTGTCCAGCACTTCGAGAATCGCATCGGCAAGGCTTTGTGCGTTTCCGATTTCAGAAACAACGCCCGTGTTGTGCATCTTCACAGGCTGGCGCACGCCCGGCAGCGCGGAGGGCACGCTCGGCACGCCGTTTATCATCGCTTCAATTTGGACAAGCCCGAAGGCTTCGGTGGCGTTCAGCGACGGCACGGTGATGACATCAAGGTTGGGATAGTACGCCGACATTTGCACAGGGTCGAGGTTGCCGAGGAATTTCCAATGTCCCTGCATTTCATAGTCACGGATGCGCGGCTTGAGTCTGTCGGAATAGGCTTGCTCGCCCATCACGTTTTGATATGTGCCTGCGAAGAGGACCTGCGCCTTGGGATATTTTTTCAAGATGATGGGCAGCGCGTCAAGCAGGACTTCGACTCCTTTTTCGGAGGCAAAGCGCGCTGCCATGCCGATGACGGGATTGCGCTGCTTGACGAGGTGAGTTTCGGCAAAAGCGGAAACAGCTTCAGGCACAGCATCAGGCAGCTCAACGGGAGGCAGGATCGGGGTCAGTTTTGAGGCGAAGCGCGAGAGGTAGGGCGAGTTGTCCGCGTAATCCTGGGTGTACGTCACAATGTGATTCGCCAGCATCCCCGCCATGTTGTTTTGAAAATCCACCACTTTGTTGACGATACGATTGAAAAAAGTTATGGGAAGCTGCACATCGCAGTGATAAGTGAGGACGGCGGGTTTGCCGAAGAGCCGCGCGCGTAGGGCGACGCCGGGTGCATCGAATTGGGGGAGATGAAGTTGTACGACATCATGCTGCCAAACGAGTTTGGTGGCGACCAGCCCGAAGGTGGGTGCAAGCACACCTTTGCTGACCCGCGCCGCAACTGGCACGCGAATCACTTTGACCCCATCCATGATCTCTTCACGCGGCAGGGACGGGTCGTATTGGGTGGTCATCACGGTCACTTCATGTCCACGTTGGACGAAGGCGCGCGCAAGTCGCTCGGCGTAGATGGTCAGCCCGCTGGTATGCGGACGATAATAGGTAAGGACTGTCAGAATCTTCATTTGGTTTTTCGTTTGGAGGTGGATGTTTTGCGGTCGATCTGCATTTGTATCGGATACGGGATTTCGATCTTCTTTTTCTCGAACGCATTTTTGATGAGGGTCAACGCTTCATCTTTTGCGATGAGAGGCGAGGTAATGGATGTATCCACCCAGAAGAAGACGTTCAAATCAATAGACGAGGCGCCAAAGGTGTGAAAAAGCACTTGCGGTTCGGGTGAATTGAGAAACCCTGTAATGTTCTTCAATTCATCCAAAATGACCATGCGGACAACATCAGGGTTCGAGTCAAACGCCACGCCAATGGACAGTTCCACGCGGCGGAGATCGGCGCGGGTGTAGTTGACGATCGGTTGAGCAAGCACATCTGCGTTGGGAAGAAAGACGATGCGTCCATCGAGTGCTTTGATCTCGGTGGTGCGCAAGCCGATCTTTAAGACCGTACCGTCAAAGCCTGCAATGCCGACGCTGTGTCCCACCCGAAAGGGCTGCTGCACAAGCAATATCACGCCTGAAACAAAGTTCTGCATGATATTTTGCATCGCGAAGCCAACGGTGAAACCGATGATACCCAAGCCAGTCAGAAAGGCGGTAACGTTGAAGAAACGTTGTAAGGAGGCAATGATGCCAAGTAAGATGATCGTCCAGCGCAGTGTGCGGGTCAGCAGATGGGTGATGCCAGGCTCGGCGTTATTCCGCTCCAAAACACGCCGCAGGATACGGCTCAACAGAACACCGCCATAAATGCTGATGATCAGTATCAGAATCGCTGCAACAAGATTCGGGATCGAATTCACGAAATTTTCTGCAAGTGTTGTGAGATATTCCTGCATGCGTGCTTTTCTCCTTCACCCAGCTTAGAACAATGTTTTGTTCTGCTTGATCCACTCGAAGAGCATGTTCACGCCCGCATTCACATTGATATGCGGTTTCCAGCCCAGTTCCTTTTCGGCTTTGGAAACATCGGCATAAAAGACTTTTTGGTCACCAGGACGCCAGTCACCGCGTGAGACTTTGATGGATTTTCCAAGAAGATTCTCAAGTTTCGGCTGGAACTCCGCCCAAATGGACATGACATTGTCAGGTCCGCCGCCCAGGTTATACACCTGCCCTTTGGCAATATCAATTTTTTCGACCGCGAGATCGTAGGCGTTCATCAAATCTTCCACGTGCAGAATATCACGCACTTGTTTGCCGTCACCGTAAATGGTGATGGGACGTCCCATCACAGCGGCGATGATGAACCAGGCCACCCAGCCCTGATCTTCAATACCGAATTGACGCGGACCGTAAATACACGATTGTCGAAACACAACGGTCGGCAAGCCATACATGCGCGCATAATCACGCACATATTGATCACCCGTGCCTTTCGAACATCCATATGGCGAGTGAAAATCGAGCGGCTGCGTTTCGGGGCAGCCTTGCACCAGATCCTTGTAACGCCAGCGGGTCGGCTCCTCGAACAGTTCCACGTCCTCCATGCCGCCATACACTTTATTGGTGGATGCATAAATCACAATGGGATTTTTGCCTGAAAGACGCGCAGCTTCCATCACGTTGAATGTGCCCAACGCATTGGATTCAAAGTCCTCTCTGGGATTGGTGACGGAGGTCGTCACTGCCACCTGACCTGCCAAATGCACGATCACATCGGACTTTGAGGCTGCTTCGGTTATGCTCGCGGCATCTTTCACATCCCCAACGATCACATCGAACGCGCCTTCATCAAATTCACTTTTCAGCCATTCAAGATTGCGCGGCGCGCCGCCACGCGAGAAATTGTCAAAGATGGTCACTTTTTCCCCGCGCTTCAACAACCGATGGACATAATTCGAACCGATAAACCCGGCGCCGCCGGTAACAAGATAGTGTTTATTCGTCATGCTTCTCTTTATTCCTAAAATTCATCAATTGTTGATAAACGCCCGAAAGCGTTTGTCCTTCACTTAACAAACCAATCGTACCGATGATGGTGCTGTTGAGGTAATTGTAAATGCGCATGACCAGGGCAGCAGCGAGGGCAGTCGATTCATCGGTGGTGAAGCGGGTGAGCGCGAAAACGACTGCGCCTTCAAAAGTGCCGACTGCCCCAGGTGCGGAAGGAATCGCGCCGCCAAAGGCGGCCATGCCAAGCCCAAAGATCGCCCAGATCGGCTGCGCTTCTGGGAAAAATGCGATGACCATCAAATAGTACGCCAACAGAGCAATTGCCCAGTTGACGAGCATCCAAAATAAAAAGCGGAGGAAGAGCCAGCCGTCGGTGAGAACGCCAAGACCTTGAAAGAATGATTCGAGGAAACTGCCGCCAAAGCGTTGCAGGGATGGAATTCGTCCGCTGAGTTTGTGGAAGGTTTCGAGCGCCCATTGGTTATTGCGGGCAAGCACGTACATGAACACCAGCCCAAACAGCATCAGCCCGCCGATGACATAACCGAGTGTGGGCGAACTTTCGGAGTTGACGACATAGGGCAGCGCCCCGAGGAAGATGACCGCGGAGATGATCAGATCCACGGTGCGTTCGATGACGATGGTGGGAATGATCTCGGCAAAGGTCATGCCGCCCGATTTACGGCTGAGCAAAAAAGCGCGCCCGATCTCGCCGAGGCGGAAGGGCAGGAAGTTGTTGAGTAGATAACCTTCCCCCGCGGTAAAAAGTACATCTTTATAGGTGGGTTTCCCACGCAGCAGAGTGTGCCACACTTTGGCGCGCACTGCCATCCACACAAAGGAGAGGGCTGCCGCTATGCCGATCAGGCGGTAGTCCGCGTTTTTGATGGAGTTCCACATGGTCTGGAAATCCACAAAATACAGGATGGCGGCGATCAGCACAACGCTGATGAGCACGCCGGGAAGCCAGCGTTTGATATCTTTCATTGATTATCTACCACGAAGGGTCACAAAGGTACACAAAGGTATTAAGGGTTTTCCTTCGTGCCCCTTCGTGTATCTTTGTGGTTAAGGGTTTTTTTTATTCGTCTTCCAGTTTGAGAACCGCCATGAAGGCTTCCTGCGGGATCTCAACATTGCCGACCATCTTGAGACGTTTCTTGCCGCGTTTTTGTTTCTCAAGCAGTTTCTTCTTGCGCGAGATATCGCCGCCATAACACTTGGCGAGCACGTCCTTGCGGGTTGCTTTGACGTTGGCGCGGCTGATGATGCGTCCGCCGGAAGCGGCTTGGACTGCCACATCATACAACTGGCGGGGAATCAAATCCTTCAATTTGGTGATGAGACGCTGTCCCTTATGGAACGCATCTTTCTCATGGACGATTGCTGCGAGCGCGTCGAGCGGTTCGCCATTGACGAGGATCTCGAGCTTCTGCAGTTTATCCGCACGATACTCGAGGAATTGATAATCAAGCGAGGCGTAGCCTTTGGTGCGAGATTTCAAATGGTCGAAGAAATCCACGATGAGTTCGGAGAGCGGAATTTCAAAATCCAGTTGCACGCGATGCGGAGCGGGATGTTCCTGCTGTTTGAAAATGCCGCGCCGCTTGGTAACGAGGTCCATGATGGGACCGTAGTAATCGGTGGGAGTGATGATCTCAATGTTCATCCATGGTTCACGCACTTCGACGATCTTGCTCGGGTCGGGTAGTTCGGCGGGGGAATCCACTTTGACCACGCTGTCATCGACCATCAATACTTCGTATTCCACCGAAGGTGCAGTGAACAAAACATCCAGCAGATATTCGCGTTCGATGCGTTCCTGAATGATCTCCATGTGGAACAAGCCGAGGAAGCCCGCGCGGAAACCGAATCCCAGGGCTTGCGAAGTTTCAGGCTGATATGTCAATGAAGCGTCGTTGAGTTGCAGTTTTTCGAGCGCTTCACGCAGTTCGGTGTAATCGTCCGCTTCGACGGGATAGATGCCCGCAAAGACCATCGGCTTGGGTGTGAAATATCCGGGCAGGGGTTCTGCCGCAGGTGCAGAAGCAAGTGTCAGCGTGTCACCGACGCGGCATTCATGCACAGTCTTGAATCCCGTGGCGATGTATCCCACTTCCCCGGAGCCGATACTATCCACAGGCTTCATGCCTGGTGAAAAAATGCCGATCTCCACCGGACGTAAATTGGTTTGCGTGGCGAACATGCGCAGCGTGTCCGTGGATTTGATCTTGCCCTCGAACACGCGGATGTAGGCAACAACGCCTTTGTAGGAGTCATAATGTGCATCGAAGACCAGCGCGCGCACGGGGTCATTGTCTGCATCTTTGGGAGCAGGCACACGTTCAACGATGGCTTCAAGGATGGCTTCGACGTTGATGCCTTCCTTGGCGGAGACGCGCAAAACCGCATCGGGATCGACTCCGAGCAGGCTGCCGACATCCTCTGCCACTTCATCGGGACGGGCGGATGGCAGGTCGATCTTGTTGATGACAGGCACGAGGGTCAGGTCGGCGTCGAGCGCCTGATACAGGTTGGCGAGCGTCTGCGCTTCGATGCCCTGCGTGGCATCCACCACGAGGATGGCGCCTTCGCAGGCTTTGAGCGCGCGGCTAACTTCGTAGCCGAAGTCCACGTGTCCGGGCGTGTCGATGAGGTTCAGTTCGTATCTTTGGTTGTCTTTTGCGTCGTAATACATACGCACCGCCGACGCTTTGATGGTAACGCCTTTTTCGCGTTCAAGGTCCATCGAGTCGAGCGCCTGTTCGGTCATGTCACGCTCAGAGATCGCGCCGGTGAGTTGCAACAGGCGGTCAGCGAGCGTGGATTTGCCGTGATCTACATGGGCGATAATACAGAAGTTACGGATATGTTCGGTCATGCTGCTTTCAATTTCTCGTGTAAAAGTCTATTCAGGGCGGCGATTCCGCCGTGTAAGCGAACGAAGTATAACCGATTAAGAAAGGTACTTCGATTGTGGGAAAAGGTCATTCCAAAGACCTTACATCCATTATTTTGTATTTTCACTGTGGAAGACATACAATGGAATCGCATTATTAAAGGAGACATTATGAACACATCCCCGCAAAAATCGCTGGTCGCCACTGCCTGGGTATTCCTTCTGCTGGCATCCCTGCTGCCAGTCATCGTTCTACAGGAAATACTCGGCTACTCCGTCAGTGAAGACTTGCGCTCCGCAATGACCGGAACAGTCATCCTTATCGGCATGGCGCTGACCTTCGTCTGGAAATCTATTCGCCCGCTGCGTTCTTTTTTTGTCTTGTTCCTCGTGTTGGTGGCAACCGAGTGGCTGGTCTTCACAAAACTGGATCAATTGCAATTCTATCAATCATGGCTGAATAATCCATCCTTCAACGTCTTCATGCTGGCAGAACAGTCTCTGCGGCTGATCGTGACGCTGGTTATTATCGCAATTTTATTTCTGCTAAAAAAGCAGTTTGGCGCGTTTTTCTTTGTCAAAGGGGATGTGAATGCACCTGTGGAACCCGTCCGTTGGCTGGGTATCAAGAAAGGGGAGAGATGGAACAAGGCGGGAAAAATATTTGCGATCGCCATTAGTTCGGGCACGCTTCTTTTTCTGATACTTGCGGGTCGTCCTCCGCTGGATATTGTTTTGCGTGCGCTGCCTTTTCTCCATGCAATATTGCTCGCTGCCGCGCTCAACGCATTCAATGAAGAAATGACCTACAAAGCCTCATTCCTATCCGTGCTGGAGGAGCCGCTTGGCAAGCACCACGCCTTGTGGCTGATGGCGGCGTATTTTGGCATCGGACATTTTTACGGCGTCCCCTACGGTGTGATTGGTGTGCTCATGGCTGGCTTCCTCGGCTGGTTGTTGGGCAAATCCATGCTCGAAACACGCGGACTGTGGTGGGCGTGGTTCATTCACTTCTGGCAGGATGTGCTGATCTTCTCGTTTCTGGCAATCGGCTCAATCCTTCCTGGTGGAGGGTAGAATTTCCATAATAAAAAGAACCCGCAACGTAGCGGGTTCTTTTTATTACCTTGCTATTTGTGCTTTATTTTCGCCGGGAACCAGAACATAATGTCCCTGCGGCGGAAGAAGAGAAAAACTCCCATCGCTACTGCACCGATCACATATACAACCATTGGATAACCGATCACACCTGCAGCAGAGGTATCCGCATTGGTATCCATTGCCTGAAGTGTCCCGATAATCTCCCCACTAATAAGGAGTTGCCCCAACAAGAGCCCACCCAAAAATAACAGGGCAATCGAAAAATTCCTGAAGTTTGCCAACCGTCCACTGCGCTGCAGGATGGTGCGTGTCATAAAGAAGATCAGAAGGCCTGTTACGGTCAGGTTGAACAGATAAGGCAGCATAACGCTCCCAAACGCCTGTCCGGCCGCCCCTGCTGCATTGCTTGTTAATATCAGTCCTGAAATCAATTTGAAGAAACTGCCAACCACAAACACACCCAGCAATACCAGAAAATAATACATGGTAGTGATGGGGGCGGGCATGATCAATTGCTTCCCGCGTGGGCGGTTGCCCAGTGCTTTTAACAATTTCTCCGGCGTGGGCAACAGTTGAGCAATGGCGTTCAGCCCATGCAATCCTGTGCGCATGTCGATCCACTGAATTCTGGATAATTTCTTTGAGACTTCGCCGGTCTGGATCACCACCGGGTAGACCTCCTGCTTCTCCGGGTCTGTTTCGGTATCACCTTTGAATTGGGATAGTAATACGAATACTGCCTTGGCATTCTGTGCCTGTTCAGTGGAGTTATGGTATCTTCTCAATAAATCGTGGGAAGAGCAGTAAATAATTGAAAACACCCGGAACAAAGATAAACGGGTAAACTAACGCCAGCATGTTTGACGATATTGAACTGAACGCAATCCAGGAAGAGAACGCTCGCGAATTAGTGAAGCGGCTATTGAATGTAGTGGAACAACTAAGCCGCGAGGTGCGAGAGTTGCGAGTGGAGAATCAACGCCTGCGGGATGAAAACAATCGACTAAAGGGGGA
>Ga0194120_10007997_pt1 | contig 14177 bp, 8 predicted proteins | sample TA2MahCa65mmetaG_FD_148642 | JGI IMG/M metagenome (GOLD analysis project Ga0194120, IMG submission 148642) | Freshwater microbial communities from Lake Tanganyika, Tanzania - TA2015019 Mahale Deep Cast 65m | ecosystem: Environmental > Aquatic > Freshwater > Lake | place: Tanzania: Lake... | reverse complement strand
CATGCGCGCTCACCCCCGCGTCCGGCCGCAGCCGCGGCCGGAAGTACCTCGGCCCGGTTGCGCGCCGGAACCCGGCGCGAACTTCGGGCCTGAGGTACTAGCTGCCTGTTTCGTGAAGGGGGCTCGCAGCCCCCTCGCGCGCCCATGCGCGCTCACCCCCGCGACCGGAAGTACCTCAGCCCTGTTGCGCGCCGGAACCCGGCGCGAATTTCGGGCCTGAGGTACGAGTCGCGCCCTCGCTTGCCGTGGACCAGGTGGCCGAGCGGCCCGGACCGCTCCCGAATTCACGCGCGCCCAGGGCGGACAGCGGCCATGGGCGGACCCTTGGGATGCGCCGCCATCGCTGCCGCGCCCCGGCTCCGGGCCGAACGCGCGTTTGCCGCCGCAGCGGCCCTCGGGTACGCTCCACATCGGTCGCGATCCCCGCGCGACCTGGCGTGCCGCAAGAACCCAGATGTCCCAGGACCGCCGGCGCCATCCGCGCTTCCCTGCCCTGCTGCACTGCGCGCTGGTGTTCGCACGCGAGCGCCGCGAGATGTTCTGCACCCAGGTCGGTCCGGCGGCGGGTTTTATCGCGGGCCGGTCCGACGGCCTGCAACCGGGCATGGTCGTATCGGTGGACATGCGCGCAGGCGGTGTCGGCACAGTGGCCGTCTTGTTGCAGGGTGAGGTGGTGCGGGTCGTGGCGGCCGGCGGATCGTGGCCCGCGGGCATCGTCGTGCGCTGGAAGTCGGTCAGTTGCGAATTGGGAGTCGGGCCACTGCTCGATTTCGTCAGCCAGGTCTTGCACGTGCGCAATGTCGCGCACACCGACGTCGCGGCGGGCCGCCAGGCCGAGCTCGACCTGGAGGGCTTCGTAGAAGGCCGGCCGGTGCGGGTGCGTTCGGCGGGGCGGTCGGCCGACGTGTACATGACCGACGTCCGGCCGCAGTCGGCGGCGCCCGCCCGACAGGCCGCGCGCAGTTCCCAATTGGTGCCGTCGGCGGGGCTGCTGTCGGCGCTCGCCGGTTCCAAGGCCCACCTGAGCCCGAGCAACATCGGCGCCACCATCTCGCGCGGGGCGCAGCCGATGGCCCGCGACGAAGACTGCGGCCAGCTTGAGCCAATCGTGGTGCGCGAAATCTCGCAAGTCATCGACGCCAGGCGGCGCGGCGCCACCAACCCGCGCATGATCAACGTGCTGCCCGCTCACCACGCGGGCGGTCCCGCGCTCGACGGGGTGGACCGCAGCACCGCGAGCGCAGTGGCCGACGAGTTGCCCCCGCGCGGACTGGGCCACGCCGCCCAGAGCGACAGCCACCGCTCCCCCGCCGCCACCCAGACCGCCGCCTATGGTGCCGCGGCGCCTGGACCGACGCCCGCGCAGGCCAGCACGCCGCCGCGACCGACCCTGCCGCCGGGGGCGCCGCCTTTTGCGGCCCTCGGCCCCAACCTGCTGTCGCCGATGCGCAGCGCCCGGCAGAGCGGCGGTATGGAACCGGAGCCTGTGTTGCCACGACCGAATCCGCCCGACGGCCCGGGGAGCCCGCCGGCGCCGTCGGAGCCGTCGAGCAGTTTCGACTGGCCGCCGGGAAAGGTCCAGCCACCGCCGGACGCGCTGGCCGGTTTTGTACGCAGCGACGAACCCGAGAGCATCGCGATCGACAAGCCCGTGGCACCGCCGCGGGTGGTGGCCACGCGACACGCGCTCAATGGGGCCCATTACGCGAACGAAATGTCGCATGTGGCCGGAGCGCCGTTGACGCCGCCGGTGCACATACCCGACGATGGCCTGAGCCGTTCCTGGCCTGTGTACGCCCTGGCGCCAGGCGAGCGGCGCACCGACCCAGAGGAGGAGGGCCTGGGCGTGCCCGAGTTGGCGGGACTGGGCAGCGACATCGACTTGTCCGGCGAGCCCACCGAGACCAACCCCAAGGCGCCAGTCACCGACAACCTCGGCGCGCGGCCTGTCGAGCGGCCGAACCTGGCGGTCATGCGCCGCCGCGGCCCGGCGCGCAGCGAAACGCGGCACATGGTGGCGGCGACGATTCCGGTCAGCTACGAGCACGGCGGTCGCCTAGGGCGCGGCATGGTCATCGCCATCAGCCCCGAGGCCGCCGCGGTGGTCACCAACGACGTCGCCCCGCAACTGGACGAACCGGTGGTGCTGCACCTGCCGCTGGCCGACCAGACCGGGCCGGTCATCGTGCACCTGTGCGGAAAGCTCCTGCAAATCACTACCGAAACCGACCAGGGCCCGCGCTTTGTGCTGCACATCGAGCGGGTCGAAGAGGGCCAGAGCAAGGGCGCTTTTTTTCGCGCCCTCGATCAACTGGCGCGGGCGTGACGATTGGGCGTCGACCCGCTGCGCGAAGTGGTGTGGGCGACGGCCGCGGTGGCCGCGCTGCTGGGGCTTGGCGAGGCGTTGGCGGCGCTGGGACCCGTCGCGGCCCAGGTGGGGGGCGTGGTGGTCGCCGCGGGGTTCGTGGGCGTGCCGCTGGCGATTGCCCGGGCGCGGCGTCTGGCCGGCGACGTGTGGGCCGTCGATCCTCCGCTCGGGCCGAGCGCCCTTTGGGGGCTGGGTGTCGCCGCCGCGGTCCTGCCGGTCTACGCCCTAGGTTTCGACGCCTGGCAGGTCCATGTGGCCGGGCGGGTGCGCGCGGTGCCTGCGGTTTTGGACCCCTTGGCGTGGCTTGAGGCGGGGGTCGTCCAACTGGGCGCCGTGGCGTTGCCCGAAGAGCTGTTCTTCCGCGGCTACGTGCTCGGGCGGTTGCGCGTGCAGTGGCCGGGCGGCGTGACCGTGCTGGGCGCGCGCGTGGGTCCGGCGCATGTGGCCGCTGCGGGCCTTTTTGCCGCGGTGCATCTGGTGGCCGTGCCCGCGCCGTTCCGCCTCCTGGTGTTCTTTCCCGGGCTGCTTTTCGGCTGGGTGGCCGAGCGGTCTGGTTCGGCGGTGGCCGCGGCGGTGCTGCACGCCCTGTGCAACCTGGCCCTGCAAGGCCTGTGGGCCTGCTACCGGTGACCGGCGCACCAGAATAATCCGTGCCCGCCCGGCGTTGCACGGGCCGCGCGGTCGCCATTTGACAGGCTCCGCGGCCAACAATGATTCTAGTGCGCCGCGGCGCCACAAGGCGCTGGCCGCCCGCCGCGTCCAAACCCGCGTCCTGGAGAATCGCAACCATGCGCAACCTGGCCATTTTCGCTGCCGCCTGGACAACCCTGGCCGTGGCCTGCAACAAGGAATCCGCGGCAACGCCGCCCGCCGCGACCGCGCTGCCTGGCGCCCCCGCCGCGCCACCTGCGCCGACCGAACCCGGCGCCGCCCAGGGCGATCCCGCCGCTGCTCCGACTGGCGACAAGCAGTACCGCGCCGAATCGAGCGAAGTGCGGATCAAGGCCGGCGCGACTGCCAGCGCCCGCCTGATCATCAAACCGGCGGCCGGCCTGCATTTCAACGCCGAGTACCCGGCCAAGTTTGCCGTCACTGCCGCGGCATACGCCAAGTCGACCAAGGACAAGCTCACCAGCAAGGACGGCGACGTCAAGATCGACGGTGACCTCGGCGTGCTGACCATCCCGCTGCAGGGCTTGGCCGCAGGTGCGGGCGCCTTGCAGATCACCGGCAGCTTCTCGGTATGCAGCAACGAGCAGTGCTACATCCTGCGCGACGAGAAGTTGGCCTTGCAGGTGACGGTGCAATAGCGCGTGCCGGGCCACCGGCGTTCCGGGTTCGGCGCCGCTGCACGGGCCGTGGCTGCGCGCAGTCCTTCGCCGCGGCCGGCAAACTGGCACCGACGTTGACGCCGTGGCATCCTTGCGCCCCGATGACCCTGGCCGAACCCGCCGACGCTTCCGACCCCACGCCCGGCGGCGGCCCGCGCGCCGATGACCCCGAGGCAACAAAGGTCCAGGGTTTTCGGCAGGCCGGACAATTCAGCGAAGCCGAACGGGCCGTCCTGGCGGAGCGGTTGGCCACCGAACCCGACCAGGACGCGGATTTTTCGGCCTCGCACCGCGACAGCGCCAGCGGCCTGCGCTCGACCCCGCTGCTGGCGCCCGACACCGTGGGCGACCACGGCTTGGCTCGCGCGGGCCTTGAGCGCTACGACCTGCAAGGCGAACTGGGGATCGGCGGCATGGGGTCGGTGTACGCGGTCCACGACCGCGGCCTGCTGCGCGACGTGGCGCTCAAGCGCTTGCGGCCCGACCTGCGCGACCAACCCGAGTTCGTGGGCGCGCTGCGCCGCGAGGCCCGCGTCCTCGGCGGCCTGGAGCACCCGGCGATCCTGCCGGTTTACGAACTCGGCGTCGACGACGATGGTCTGACCTACTACACCATGCGCAAGATGACCGGGCGCACGCTCGGCGACATCCTGCGGCAGTTGCAGTTGGGCGATCCAGAGACCACCGGGCGCTGGCCGCTGCGCCGCCTGGTCGGCGTGTTCGTGCAGATCGCCCAGGCAATGCACTACGCCCACAGCAAGGGCGTCGTGCACCGGGACCTCAAGCCCGACAACGTGCTGATGGGCGAGCTGGGCGAGGTGCAGATTTGCGACTGGGGCGTCGCCAAGAAACTGGACAGCGACAACGAGGCCGACGGGTTGATCATCGGCACGTCCGCCTACATGAGCCCTGAACAGGCCCATGGCCGCGACAGCGAAGTCGATGCGCGTGCCGACGTGTATTCGCTGGGTGTCATGTTCTACGAGGCGCTGACCCTGCGCCGGCCCTACGCAGGCGACACCAGCCAGCAGCAGTTGGAGGCATGCAAGAACGTCGTGCCACTTCCGCCGTCGGCCGTGGCCCGCGACCGCCTGGTGCCGTCCGACCTGGAGGCCTTGTGCGTGCGCATGCTCGAAAAGCGCCGCGAACGCCGCGCCGCCTCGATGCGCGACGTGTACGAGGCGTTGCAGGCGTTCCTGGCCGGCGACCTGGAGCGCCAGCGCCTGCTCGAGCGCGCGGACCAGAGCTACCAGCGCGCGCTCGAAGCCCTGCAGCAGGCCGATGAGTTGCGCGCTGACCGCGACCTGGTGGTGCAGGAAATCGAGGCGCTCAGCCGCGAAGTGCGCCCCTGGTACCCCCACGCGGCACGCCAGCACCTGCAAGTCGTGCGCCAGCAGGCCGACCTGCTCGACATCCTCTATGCCCAGGCGTATTCCACGGCCGTCGAGCAACTTCGGCAGGCGGTGGACCAAGGCGAGGGCCATCCGGCGGCCAAGAAGCGCCTGGTCGAACTGTACTGGCAGCGCCACGAGGAAGCCTCGGCCATCGGCGACACCCCGACCAAGCTGTTTTTCGCGCGCCAGGCCCACGAACTCGCGGGCGGCGGTGCGCGCAGCGGCAAGATCCACGTGCGCAGCCAGCCACCGGGCGCGACCGTGTTTGCGATGCCGGTCGACGCGGTCCGCGACAACTTGGAGACGCCGTCGCCGGAATTCGAACTGGGCCAGTCGCCGATCCTGGGCGCCGATCTGCCGGTCGGGCCCTACGTGTTCCTGGCGCGCTTGGACGGCCACCGCGACGCCACAGCGACGGTGTACATCCGCGAGAACAACCGCGACATCCTGCTCATCTGCCACCCGTGGTCCAATGCGCTGCCGACCACGGGTCGCGAAATGGAATTGCGCAGGCTGTGGCTGATGCTCGACGACGCCGAACTGCGGGCGCGGCCGGTGACTTGCCTGGTGCTCGGCTCGGTGGGCATGGGCAAGAACACCCTGCTGGACGCCTTTCGCAGCCAGGTCGAGCAGATCCCGACCAAGCTGTACTTTTTCATGGAGGTGGCGTGCACGCGCATGCGCCGCAATCTGCCGTATTCGGCGGTGGTCGAACTCATCCGCCAGCGCGCCGGCATTCTGGACGGGGACAGCGCCGACGCTGCCCGCACCAAGCTGCGGCGCATGGTCACCTATGCGTTCGGGCGCCTGGGACGCACCGCAGTTTCGCCGGAGCGGCAGCGCGAAGCGGAGCGCGTCGCCGACCAGATCGCTCGGCTGCCCGCCTTCGACCTGGAAGAGCCTGGGCGCATGGGCGCACGCGAGGATTTGATTGGCTCCGGACGCCGCGAGGTGACCCTGGCCCTGGCGGCCTACTTCCAGGCGGTCGCGGTGACCACGCCGGTCCTGTTGCTCATTCGCAATGCCCAGCACGCCGACCCGTCGAGCCTCGCGCTGTTTCGCGATCTGCTCGCACGCTTGCAGGGCGTGCCGATCATGGCGGTGGCCAGCTCGACCGAAGCCGACGAAATCGAGGTGCTGCAGAGCAACGCCCACCCGCGCGGCGTGCCGGGCAAACTGCCCCTGTCGTTCGACGAGCACCTGGTCTTGCAGCCGCTGGCCGATGGCGCCGTGCGCTGCGTGGTGCGCGAGATGCTGGCCGCGCCGGCGAGCGACGAACTGCTCAGCTTTGTCGCCGACCACGCGCTCGGCAATCCGTTCCTGGTGGCGGAGTTGGTGCACCTGCTGGCGCGCGTCGATGCCATCCGCCTGCACGACAGCGCCTGGCGGTTGCACGTCGATCGGATACCGGACCAGGTGCGGCCGGGCGATCTGCGCAGCGTGATTCGTGCGCTCATCGAGACCCTGCCCGACCATGCCCGGCAGGCCCTGGCCCGCGCCGTGGTCGTCGGCAGCGAATTCTGGGCCGGCGCCCTGCGTGCACTGGGCGTCGACCACCTGGACGGTGCGCTCGACGTGCTCGTCCAAAGCGGCTTCGTCGTGCGCAGCGCCGCGTCGCGCTACCCGCGCGATCGCCAATACCGGCTGTCGAGCGTGCTGCGCATGCGCGTGGCCTACGACCAGTTGGCATTGGGCGAACGGCGGGCCCTGCACCGCAAGGTCGCCGCGTGGATCGGCTCGCAAGGCCGCACCGACATGGAGGAGTCCATGCGGCTGGCCTACCACCTGGAGCGCGGCGGCCAGCCCGAGGACGCGGCCCTGCTGTTGATGCGCACGGCCCGCGCGGCGCAACTGGTCGGCGCCGACGAAGAGGCCGACCGGCTGTGGACCCACGCCTATGTGCTGACCAGCGAGGCGGAAAACCATGGCGCCATCGAGCGCGAACTGGCGGTGGTGCGCGCGCGCATGGAGGCGCCGACCGAGCCGTGATGATGCCCCATGGGATTGCGGGCAAACGGCAGATGTGAAGCCTTTTGCGCGACGATTGGACAGCCCGAGATTTCCAGTTACAGTCCACCCCATGGCCGGCCCTTTTGCCATCGCCAGCGGGTTGTTTTTCGTCGCGTTCGCGGTGGGCGATCCGCTTGCGCCGGCGCACGTCGAAGGTGCGCCGCTGCACACGGCACCCGCCGCGATCGCCCCCGATGCGGCGCGAGCGCTGGCCGTGGGGCATGCGCTTGTTGCGCGCGGCGCCCATGCCGATCCTGGCTTGGTTTTGCCGCCGTTGCGCTGGGTGGATCCGGCGCTGGCCGAGACGGTGTGGGCCTCGATTGGCCTGCTCGACGCGCCAGCCGACCAGGTCAAGGCGATCGCGCAGTCCGGCGTGCGGGGGTTGGCGTGCCGCGATCTGGTCGATGTGCGCGGATTGGCTGAGGCGTTGGCAAGTCCCATCGGGTTCCGCGACGACACCCGCGGTCGCTCGTGGGCGCGGCCGGCGCTGGCGCGGGTGCTGCTGCGGGCGCAGGCGCGATTTGCGGGCGAGTACCCGTCGGCGCGGCTGACCGTGGGCGACATCGCCCAGCCCGGCTGCGGTCAATTGGCCTACGGTACGTTGGTTCGGCAGTTCGCGGGCGCCAGCGTGGCCATGGTGGCCCAGCCGTTGCTGCGGGCCGCGCGGCGCGTGCTCGGCGAGCCGATGGTCTTGCAAGAAACCACGGCGGCCGAATTCCCCGACGAAAAGGACCGGTTTGACCACACCGATCAGCGGGTGCTGGTCGAAACACGGGTGTTGGGGGTGGCCGGCAACGGCGTCGGCGCCGCACCGGACCTGGTGCGCACGGCGACCCGCCGTTTCGTTCAACTGCCGCCGCCCAAGAAGGCGCGCGCCGCCCAGCGGCAGGTCGCAAAAATGCGCGCGGCCGTCGAACGCCTGCTCGCCAGCGGCGAATTGGTGCGCCACCAAGCCGTGCGCACCTGGGACCCGGACCGCGGCGAGGAAGTCGTCGCTTGGTTGCAGCACCGTGTGGACAAGCGCAAGGGACTGCAACTACACTGGATTGGCTCGCGTGCGATCGCCGGTGCGCCACACTGGGAGTCGCTCGTCGAGGTGCGGTTGTCGTCGTGGAAGCCGGGCAAGCCCGAGAGCTTCGCCGGAGAACTGCGCTGGCGGCCGCAGCGCGACGAGGCCGGTACCGTCGCCGGCTGGGACCGCTGGAAGATGCTGCACGAAGCCGGCCACATGAGCCACGCTGGCGGCCGCGACGCCGACCTCGGTTTCGTGACCGTCGACAACCGCGGCATGAGTCACGTCCGGCTCAAGAAACTGGACGTCGCCGCAACCTACCGGTGGATGGAGCTCCTGGCGGAAACGGCGCAGCAGCTGGGCACGCCCTTGGAGGGGATCTTTGTCGGCAAGCACGTGCGGCACCACATGAACCGCCGGCTGAGCAGGGACCATCGTCAGGCCGACTTGTGGCAAAACGTGGTCAAGGTGGTGCCGGGCCACGACGCCCACCACCACGTGCGGCTGGCCATGCCGACCGCGCACGACGATGCGGTGGCCCTGGCCGAACTCAAGGGCGAGCCGGTGCGGTCGGCGGGGACGCGGTAGCACGTGTCGTCCGCGGTCAGGCCGCCTTGCCCATCGCCCGCCGCGCCGCCGCCACCAAGAACCCAGACCTGGATTGGCCGTGCCTGGCCGCGAATTGGTCGATGGCCGCAGGCAATGTGATATTGACCCGCACCCGCGGCCCCAGCGATCACCCACCTGGACACCCGCCCGCAACTGCGCTACCACGCCCGCCGGCCACCCCGGCCGCGCTGGCGCCCATCCTGTGACCGCCCTGCACCGCCTTTGGCACCGCGCTGCGATTGCCCCCTGGGAGCGCGTGGACGCCACCTTCAAGGGCCAGGCCCACGTCGGGGCGCTGACCGCCCGGCAGGCGGCGATCGTCACCACGGCGACCGCATGCTGCATGTTGGTCGCCCTGCGCTACGTGGTCATGGACAGCGACGTGCAGGCGCAACTCGGCCGCGCCTTCGTGCACCTTGTCGGCGCGGTGGTGCCGGCGTGGCATGGCTGGGCGCAGCGCCACGAGTCGTTGTGGGTGCACCTGACCTGGATTACCGGCTGCATCGCCGTGTACGTCGCGGCGCCAGCGGTGGTGTGGACGGCGCTTTTCCGTTTGCCGCTGCGCGAGGCGTTCTTGGTGCCCAAGGACTACCTGCGGCACTTGCCGGTGTACGCGCTGCTTTTCTTGCCGGTGGGCGCCGTGGTCGCGGTGGCGGCGCACCAACCCGATTTCCAGTTGCAGTATCCGTTCTACGCCGGCCGCGGTTGGGCCGACCAGCTGGCGTGGGAGTTTGGCTACGGCCTGCAGTTCTTGGCCTTGGAGTTCTTCTTTCGCGGGTTCATCCTGCGCGGGCTGTCCGCCGAGATGGGCGCCTCGGCGGTGCTGGCGATGGCGATGCCGTATTGCATGCTCCACTACGGCAAGCCGCTGCCTGAGTGCGTCGGGTCGATCCTGGCAGGCTTGGTGCTGGGCCTGCTGGCCATGGACACCCGCAGCATCTGGGGTGGCGTGACCATCCACGTCGCCGTCGCCTGGTCGATGGACGCGCTGGCGCTGGCGGCGAGGGCGTGACGGCCTTGCCAAATTGACACGCGGGCGCGGTCGGTCCTCTCGATCGCTGTCACGCGGAACTGCCGGTCGCAACGCGCGTCGACAAATAGCGTCCATTTTCATGGTGTTCCGATCTGGGGATCTGGCACGCCCTTTGCTTGCGGAATGAGGGTGACGGCCCCCGCATTGGTGCGGCGGCTGATCGGCCCCGACGACCGCAGCCACGCGGCGCGGGCGACAGGCAACCGGCGGAACCGACATGGAAGCGCTGCTCAAACGCCATTTCTGGGCCGTGGTGCTGCTGGGGCTGGGCCTGCTCGGCTACCTGGGCGCCGGCACCATCGGCGCCATCGTCGGCGTGCAGTTGGCCAAGGCCTCGCGCGGCGACGACAAGGTGCGGGTGGCCGCGGCGGCGGGCGAATCGCCGCTGTCCAAGCGCCTGCGCGACGGCCGGTTGCGCACCGAATCGGGTGCGGTCATGGCCGGCCGGTCGATGTTCTTGCTGGAAGAACCGCCGCCGCAGCCCGAAGAGCCTGTCGAAGAGGAGAAGCCCGAGGAGCCTGCGGCCGGCGCGCCACCGGAACCGTCGTATGAGCCGACGACCTTGCCGATAAAGCTCATGGGCACGTTGGTCGTCTCGCCCGAGTCGTGGTCGAGCGCCAGCGTCGAGGTCGATCGCCAGAGCCAAAAGATCGTCAGCGTCGGCACCGAGTTGCTCGACGGCAAGGCCAAGGTCGAGATGATCCGGCGGACTTGCCTCGTGCTCAACGAGGGCGCCAAGCTCACCAAGGCCTGCATGTTCCAGCCCGAGGGCGGCCAGGTGGCGGGCGGACCCGAGGGCGCCAATCCAGGCGCGCGACCGGCGATGCCCGAGCGACCCAACCCGACGCCGGCGCCAAGCCCGCGGGCGACCGCCGAGGCTGACAACGTGCCGGGGGTCAAGAAGCTGGGCGAAGGCGCCTACAACCTCGACCGCAGCCACGTCAACGACAAGCTCAAAGACGTGTCGCAACTCGGCCTCCAGGTGCGGGTGGTGCCGAACTACAAATCTGGCAAATACGAGGGCTTTCGCATGATCGGCATGGGCGGCGACAGCCTCTTCAAGGACATCGGCTTTATCAACGGCGACATCGTCCAGGCCATCAACGGCGAGCGCATCGACAGCCCGAACAAGGCGCTGGCGCTGTACGAGGCGCTCAAGAACAAGGCGCGCGTCACCGTGCTCATCGAGCGCGACGGCCAGCCCAAGACCCTGCGCTACACCATCAAGTAGGCGCACCCCTCCCCTTCGTTTCCGCAAGGTTGCTGCTTCATGACCCACAGAACCCAAGCGCTTTTCCGTCGCGCCCTCTTGGTGGCGGCCCTGGTGGCGTGTGGCGCGCTTCCCGCTTCTGCCCAGGAGGCCCCGGCGGGCGACGCCGAAAAAGCCATCCCTGTCGCGGGCGGCGCCGGCAAGATCCGCAAGAAAGGCAAAGACGGCGCCATCAAGGCCGGCGGCGGCGGATCTGGCGTGGTCAAGCGCAAGGGCGGCGCCAAGCTCGACCCGGCGTTCGACCCGGCGGCCGCCAGCCGCAAAGCCGATCCGGCCGGCGCGCCCCCTGACGCAGCACCGGCGCCCGGTCGTCCGGCCGACGCCGCCACCCCTGCCGCCCCGGCACCTGGGGGCAGCGACAAGGCGCTGGAGAAACTCGACGACGTGATGTCGATCAAGAACAATTTCACCGAGGTCAAGTGCAAGAAGCTGCCGCTGCACGTCAAGGTGACCATCGATTTCCAAGAGGCGCCGCTCGAAACCGTCACCAAGCTGATGAGTTGCTGGATGGAGCGCAACTTCGTGGTCGCGAGCCAAAAGCGCGGTGGCAAGGTCACCATCCTGTCTCCGCAAAAAGTCAGCGTGTACGAGGCCTACCGGGCCTTCCTGTCCAGTCTCGCGGTCAACGGTCTGACCATTACCAAGAAAGGCGCCTTCTATCACATCGTCGACACGCCGGACGCGCGGTCGAGCGGCGCCGACATCTATGGGCCCAAGGGCAACGTGCCCGACGAGGACAACATCGTCACGCGGTTGATTCGCCTCAAGCACATCGACGCCAAGGACGCCGAGCCGATCCTCGGCAAGTTCAAGAGCAAGACCGGAGACCTGTTCATCTACGCGCCGACCAACACCATCGTGGTCACCGACGTCGGTTCCAACATCCGAACGATCCTGAAGTTGCTGAGCGAGGTCGACGTGCCGCTCGGATCCGACAAGATCTTCATCCGCCCGGTCCAGCACATGGACGCCTCGGAGTTGTTGGAGAAGATCAATGGCGTGTTTGGCGAGGGCGGCGGCGGCGCAAGAGGGGCGCCCGCGCCGCAAGCCGGGGCGTCGGCCAAGGTCACGCTGACCAAGGCCATCGCCGACGACCGCAGCAACCAACTGATCCTCATCGCCACCCGCAGCAATTACCTCAAGGTCGACGCGCTCATCCGCAAGCTCGACGTGCCGATCCCCGGCGAGGGCGCCATCCATATCCACCACCTGGAGAACGCCGACGCCGAAGACGTGTCGAGCACCTTGAGTTCGCTCACCCAGGGCGGCGGCAAGCAGCAGAAGGGGGGCAAGGGCCAAAAAGGCGGCGGCAAGGGCGGCGGCGGCGCGGCGACGCTGTTTGAGGGCGAGGTCAAGATCACCGCGCACAAGGCCAGCAATTCCTTGGTCATTGAGTCGTCGCTCAAGGACTACCTGAGCCTGCAAAAGGTCATCGCCGAGTTGGACCGGCGCCGCAAGCAGGTCTACGTCGAAGCGGTGGTGATGGAGATCTCGACCAGCAAGAAGCGCAAGACCCAAATCGCCGGATCCGCCGGCACCACGTTCGACATCGGCGGCAGCGAGGTGCCGTTGCTGTTTGGCCTGGGCGGCCTCGGCATGTCGGGCGTGTCGCTGGAACAGTTGAACTCGGGAGGATTCGCCGCCGGCATGCAGGGGCCACTGCTGCAGGTCAACGCCGGCAATACCGGCAACTCGGCGGTGCCGGCGGGGGTGACGCTGTCGATACCGGCGTTCGGGTTCCTGGTCCAGGCGATCCAAGAGAACAGCGACGTCAACGTCTTGAGCACGCCGCACATCCTGACGCTGAACAACGAAGACGCCGAGATCACGGTCGGCCGCAAGGTGCCGTATCGCTCGCAGACCATGGGTGGCCTCGGCGGCTTGGGTGGCTTGGGAGGCCTGGGTGGAATGGCTGGCCTCGGCGGCCTCGGCGGCGGCGCATTGGGCGGCCTCGGTGCGCTGGGAGGCCTCGGAGCGCTCGGCGCCATGGGCGGCATGGTGCAGTTCCTCGACGTGGATCTCACGCTCAAGATCACCCCGCAGATCAACGAGAGCGACTACATCAAGCTCAAGATCGACCAGCAGTTGGACGAGGTCGAAGGCATCGACCCCAACCTCGGCCCGACCACCAGCAAGCGCAAGGTCACCAATACCGTGGTGGTCCGCGACCAGCAGCCGATCGTCATCGGCGGGCTCATCACCGACCGCGAGACCACCGGCGTCGCCAAGGTGCCGGTGCTGGGCGACCTGCCGCTCATCGGCATGCTGTTTCGCAAGAGCAGCAAGCTCATCGAAAAGAAGAACCTGCTGCTCATCGTCGTTCCGCACATCATCAAGGATCCCAGTGACCTGGAGAAGATGCACGAGACCAAGATGGAGCAGATTCGCCAGTTCGCCGACGAGCTCGCCACCAAGCAAAAGGAGTACCAGGGCAAGGTCAACTTCGGAAAAAAGAAGGGCTATTTAGAGACCGTTTTCCAGGCGGTCGAGAAGTCGGCCAACCAGCGCAAATTGCTTGAAAAGGCCTACTACGACAACCAGGACGTCGACAAGGTCGGCGCACCCGACAGCCACGACCTGGAGTTCGACCCGGCCAAGGCCGACAAGTCGGGCAAGGCGGGCGACAAGAAGGCGGCGCCGGCCAAGGGCGACGACCCAGAGGAAGACGAAGGGCCCGCGGTCGAGGTCATTGACCTGCCCGACGACGGCACGCCGGCCAGCGCGCCCGCGCCTGCGAGCAAGCCCGCCCCTGCCGTCGCGCCCAAGGCTCCTGCGACCAAGCCAGCCGCGCCCGCAAAGGCGCCGCCCAAGAAGAAGTAGCCCGCGGCCCGTGCCGCCCAACCCAAGCCGAACGAACCGCGATGATCGACCCGCGTCCCATTGGCAAGATCCTGATAAGCAAAGGCTACTGCACCGACGAACAGGTGCAGTCGGCCCTGGTGGTGCAGGCCGACCGCGGTGGGCTGCTGGGCGAGCTTTTGGTCCAGCAGGGTTCGGCGACAAGACTGCAGGTGTTGGAGGCCTTGGGCGCGCAGCTCGACATGCCGGTGCAGGCCAAGATCGACGAAGAACGCATCGACCCGTCGCTGGTTGGGCCGTTGAGCATCGCCTACGCCCGCGAGTCCGAGCTGCTGCCCATCGCCAAGGCCG
>Ga0194120_10007996_pt1 | contig 14178 bp, 11 predicted proteins | sample TA2MahCa65mmetaG_FD_148642 | JGI IMG/M metagenome (GOLD analysis project Ga0194120, IMG submission 148642) | Freshwater microbial communities from Lake Tanganyika, Tanzania - TA2015019 Mahale Deep Cast 65m | ecosystem: Environmental > Aquatic > Freshwater > Lake | place: Tanzania: Lake... | reverse complement strand
AGCTCCCGGCTGCGCCGGCCCGCCGGTGGGCGAGGGCGGCGTCACGGCCTGCGAGGGCGGCGTGCCGCCGGTGGCGGTGAACAGCGCGGGCTGGGCCGGCAGCGCGGTCAGCGCGGTCGACATCTGCGAGACGATTTCCATCCGCGACAGCGTCACCGGATTGGACGGCGCGACGTAGAAGCTGGAGACCGTCGCCGCCTGGTTTTCGCCGCTCAGCGTGGTGGTGCCCGAACCGTTGCTGATGACGATCTGGCCGACATTGCCCGAGGGGTCGCGTGCCAGGGCATAGCTGGAAGACGTTCCTTCGGGGCCGACGACGAAGGCGGTCGAGGTGCCGCGAATGCCGATGGTGGCGACCGGGGTCTTGATCGACATGCCCTCGGGGTTGACCTTGGCGATTTCGCCCGAGACCAAGAGGAAGGCGCCCTGCAGCACCGAAATCCCCAACGATCCCCGCCCGGCATTGGGATCGAACACCATCGAATCGAGCGCCATGCGCGCGCCCTCGCCCAGGCTGAGCGTGGTCTTGTCGGTGAACAGGATGCCGATCGATCCGCCCTTGCCGGTCTCGATCACGTCGCCCTGGTAGACCGGATCGCCGGCCTTCAATTGGCTCTTGGAGCCGTTGGTGTGGGTGACGTTGACCGTCCCCGACATCTTTTCGACCTTGCCGATGGCCGCGGCCGCTTGGCTGCCTCCGATCTGGGCGTACTGGCCGGGCGCCTGCGGCCCCGCCAGCAGCGTCGCCAGCTCGCCGCGGACCAATTGTCCGGCTTCGGACACCAGATCGGGCGGAGTATCGCCGGCAAAGAAGTCGCGCACGACCACGACCGCGCCGTCGCCGCCGGTCAGGACCAGATCCGCCCCTTGTCGTTGGTAATCGGCGCCCAGAATGAAAGTCTTGCCGGGAACGACGACAACGCCTTCCGCCGCCGGTGCCTGCAACACCGTCGTCGGGCTGGTCGCCCCAGCTTCACCTTGGGTAGGCCGCAATACCGCCACTCGGGATTCTCCCTGAGAGGACTGTTAAACATAGCGGTTATTGCGTAATGCGGCTAGGTCTTTACCAGCCCGAAATTCAACCTTGGGATGCCGCTATTCGAGGCCCAAATAGGCCTTGCGGATTTCGGGCCGGCCCATCAATTCCGCGGCTTGGCCCTGGAGGACGACCCGACCTTCCTCCAGCACATAGGCTCGGCTGGCCAGTTCCATCGCCATGCCGATATTTTGTTCGACCAGCAGGATGGCGACCCCGGCGGCATTGATACGACGGACGGCGGCGAACATGGTTTCCACAACCGCCGGCGCCAAGCCGAGCGAGGGCTCGTCCAGCAGCAACAGGCTCGGCCGCGCCATCAGCGCCCGCCCGATCGCCACCATCTGCTGCTGGCCGCCCGACAACGAACCGGCGCGCGTGCCTAGCCGGCTGGCCAGCGCCGGAAACAGCGCGATCACGGATTCCAGCGAGCGCGCGCGCTCGGCCTTGGCGCGCGGCAGGTAGCTGCCGAGTTCGAGATTCTCCCGCACGGTCATGGCGCTGAACAGGCGCCGGCTTTCGGGCACGATCGCCACGCCTGCGGCGCAGAAGGCATGGCTCGGCAACCGGGCGAGATCGGTCCCGTTCAGGCCGATACGGCCGCTTGCGGGCGCGATCAGCCCGGCCAAGGTGTTGATCAGCGTGGTCTTGCCGGCGCCGTTGGGCCCGACCACGCCCACCAGCTCGCCGGCGCCGACATCGAGGTCGAGATCCGACAGTGCCGGCGCCGCGCCGTAGCTGACCCGCAGGCCGCGCACCTCAAGCATGGGTCGTTCCCAGATAGGCCGCGCGTACCGCCGGTTCCCGCATGACCTCGGCGGCGCTGCCCTCGGCGATCAGCGCGCCGTGGTTCAGCACCACCACCCGATCGACCAGCGCCACCACCGCGCGCATGATGTGCTCGACGAAGACGATGGTGGTGCCGCGATCGCGGATGCGGCGGATCATGGCGATGGCCTCGTCGATCTCGGCCGGGGTCAGGCCCGACAGCACCTCGTCCAGCATCAACAGCTTGGGCCGCGCCGCCAGCGCGCGCGCCAGTTCCAGGAACTTGCGCTGATGCAGGTTGAGGGCGTCGGGCCGCGCCTGGGCGTGCGGGCCGAGGCCGGCGAAGGCGACGAACTCGGCCGCTTCGGCCAGGGCCTCGGCGCGCGAACAGCCGACGCCGCCGAACATGCGCGCCAGCGCCACGTTCTCGATCACGCTCATCTGCGCGAAGGGGCGGGGGATCTGATAGGTGCGGGCGATGCCGGCGCGGGCGAAACGATGGCCGTCGGCTCCGGCCAGGTCGCGGCCCTCGAAGCGGATGCGCCCGGCATCGGCGCGATAATGCCCGCTGACGACGTTGATGAAAGTGGATTTGCCCGAGCCGTTGGGTCCGACCAGGCCGAGGATCTCGCCCTTGCGCACCTCGAGCGTGACGTCCTCCAGCGCCCGCACGCCGATGAACGACTTGAACAGGCCCTCGACCTGCAACAGGGGGGTGCCGGACGCCGCCGGGCTTGGCGCGAGAGCCGGCTGGACGGCGGGCTTGGCGTCGGCCGCGACCGGGCTCGGCGTCTTTCGCCGCAATCGTTCGAGCAGGCCGAGCAGCCCGCCGGGCAGAAACAGGATCGCCAGCACCAGCACCAGGCCGAACAGGGCGCGGCCGGTCACCGCCGCCTCACCCGAGGTGAAGAAGTATTGCAGGCCGGTGACGGCGATCGCCCCCACCGCCGGGCCCAACCAATGACGGCTGCCGCCGAGAATGCTCATCAGCACCACGCCCAGCGGCACCGCGATCGAGAAGGTCTCGGCCACGGTGACGTAGGACACGAACACGGCATGGATGCCGCCGGCGATTCCGGCCAAGGCACAGGACAGTGCCAGCGCCCACAGCTTGAAACGATAGGTGGGCACGCCCATGACCTCGGCCACGTCCTCGTCGTCGTGGATCGCGAACAGACCCGCGCCCAGCTTGGCGGCATGGATCAGATAGGCCAGCAGCACCGCCGCGACCGCGGCCGCGAGGCCCATCAGATAGATGCTGGCGTTGGCGCTGGGGCCCAGCCGCGGCAGCTGCACGCCGATCAGGTAGACCCCGGGACCGCCATCGATCGGGGTGTTGAGGATGATAGTCGCCAGCACGAAGGTCACCGCCAGCGTCAACAGCGCGAACAGCTCGCCGCGCACGCTGGCGACCCGGAACACCACCGCGCCCAGCGCCGTGCCCAACAGCGCCGCCGCCAGCGCCGCCGCCGGCAGCGTCGCCAGGAACGGCCAGTCCTGCTTGCCGGCCAGGAAGGCGGTGGCGTATAGGCCGGCGCCGAAGAAGGCGCCGTGGCCGAACGAAAAGTAACCAGTGTAGCCCGAGAGGATGTTCCACGAGATCGCCAGCACGATCCAATGGCACAGCAGATAAAGGAAGGACTCGTAGAACGCCGGCAGGCCGAGCCAGGGCACCGTCGCCAGGCCCGCTCCCACCGCCAAGATCGAGATCGCGATCCGCGGCTTCATGCCCTCAACGATGCGCCGGACGGAACAGCAGCAACACGATCAGCAGCGAGAACGAGACGATCGGCGCCCAGGACGGCGAAAACACCGCCATCGCCAGCGCCTCGCTGACGCCGATTACCAGGCCGGCCAGCAGCGGCCCCAGCGGATTGCCCAGCCCGCCCATCATCACGGCCGCGAACACCACCCCCACCCAGGAGAAGATCTGCGTCGGCGTGAGGGTGAAGCTGAGGGCGAAGAACACGCCGGCGATCGCCGCCAGGGCGACGCAGCTGCCCGACAACAGCAGCGCCAGCGCGCGGGCGTTGACGCCGAAGGCGGCGGCGATCGGCGCGTCCTCGGCCATGGCGCGCATCGCCTTGCCGAGATCGGTGTAGCGCATCAACAGCCAGATCCCGCCCGCCGCCGCTGCCGACACGGTCAGCGTCAGCAGTTCGGGCAGCGGCGCGTAGAGCCCGAGGAAGGAGAACTTCTCCTCGCCGTAGCCGGTCTGCAGCTTGCGGAAATCGGCCGTCCAGATCTTCTGGATCAGGGCCTCGATCATCACCGTCAGGCCGAAAGTCACCAAGAGCGAATTGAAGGTGCTGACCCGGAAGCGCGCCAGCGCCCATTGCATGACCACGCCCACGGCGAAGAACGCCGGCACCAGCAGCCCAAGCGTCAGCAGCGGATCGACGCCCCACACCATGGTCAGGTGGTAGCAGAGATAGGCCGAGAGGAAGACGAAACCGAAATGGGTCAGGTTGATCTGGCCCAGCAATCCCCAGGACAGTCCCAAGCCGAGCCCGATCAGGCCGTACATCCCGCCGAGGAACAGCCCCGACAGGACGGACTGCGAGAGCAGGCCCAGGCTTGGGAAGGTCATCCCCGGATCAGGGCATCTTGATGGTCGCCCCCGGCGCGGCCCATTGCTTCGGCCAGACCGTGACCCAGGCCTTGTTCTGGACCTGCTTGATGCGCATCAGGTCGTCGCCGAAATTATTGCCGCGATCGAAGCGCAGCGTGCCCTGGATGGTCGGCACCTGCGCGGTCTTCAGCCAGTCCGCCATCTTGCGGTCGTCCAGGCTCTTGGTCGCCACCACCGACGCCTCGAAAATCCGCCAGGCGGTGAACGAGGCCGCGGCCTGGGTCTCGACCGCGGTGTAGGGCAGGCCGGCGGCGGTCGCGCGCTCCTTGAAGGTCTTGACGAACTGCGCCGCCACCGGGTTGGCGGTGAAGGGCGCGTGTTCCTCGAAGATGGTCAGCGACAGCGCTTTGTCGGTCTCGGGCGCGGCCGCCATCGGCCCCGGCGCCGGGTAGGTGTGGACGTGCAGCGGCGGCACGTAGTCGATCTTCTTCATCGCCTCCAGCAGCATGTTGCCCTCGAGGCCGATGTCGCCCGACCACACCATGTCGGGCTTGGCGTCCTTGACGCGGGCGGCGATCGGCCCGAAGTCGCGGTTGCCGAATTCCCACTCCAGGAACAGCACCTCGGTCAGGCCCTTCTGCTTGAACACCTCGCGCGCTCCCAGCGACAGGAAATGCACCGAGGGGAACTTGCTGGTGACGATCGCCACCGTCTTGGGCGGCTTGGGCGCCTGGGCGACGGCGTCGAACACCGTCGTCGGCACGGTGGCCTGCGGATTGGGGCCCAGCGACCAGGCCGGGAAGTGCATGTCGTACTTGGCCAGCGAGGGAATGCCCATGGTGTGCGAGATCAGCAGCTTGTTGTAGCGCTGGGCGACGCCGATCGCCGACAGGATGGCGCCGGTGGCGTAGGGCCCCATCAGCAGGTCGACCTTGTCGGCGGTCAAAAGCTGCTCGTAGAGCGTGCGCGCCAGGTCGGGCTTGGACTGGTCGTCCATCAGTTTCCACTCGACCTTGCGGCCCAACAGCCCGCCGCGGCGGTTGAGGTCATCGACGTAGATCTCGCCGACCAGCTTGTGCACCAGGCCGGTGGCCGACAGCGGCCCGGTCAGCGCCAGCGTGCTGCCGACCACGATCGGCTTGGCGCCCTGCGCCTGGGCCTCGCCCAGCACGCCCAACGCCCCCAACGCGATCGCCGCAGCCGCGGCGAGTTTCGCCATTTTCGACATCGTCCCCCCCTTGGAACTTCGCCGCCTCGCGGGCCCAGCGGGCCGGCGGTCGGACGGCGGCGGGCAAGCTAGCACATCGATTTTTCCGGGTGGGCAACTTAGTGTGGAGACCGGGCCGGACCGGGGAGGGACCATGGCAGCGCTGCCGGAATATCGGATCTACGCCATCCGCTATGCCACGCGCGAGGCGCGGCGGGCCGAGCACTTCATCGGCGGCGACGCCCATGACGGGCCGATGGCGATGGACTATTTCGTCTGGGCGATGGTCGGCGCCGAACGCCAGTTCGTGGTCGATCTCGGCTTCTCGGCAGCGATGGGCCAAAAGCGCCAGCGCCAGTTCCTGCGCTGCCCGGCCGAGAGCCTGAGCCTGATCGGGATGGACGCGGCCAGCGTCTCCGACGTGATCCTGACCCATCTGCATTACGACCATGTCGGCAACGCCGACAAATTCCCCAAGGCGCGATTCCATCTCCAGGATCGCGAGATGAGCTACGCCACCGGCCGGCACATGCGCTATCCGGTCTTCGCCGGCGGTTTCGAGGCCGAGGATGTCGCCGGCATGGTGCGGCTCAATTTCGGGGGCCGGGTCGAGTTCCATGACGGCGATGCCGAACTGGCGCCCGGCGTCTCGGTCCATCACATGGGCGGGCACACCGCCGGCCTGCAAGTGGTGCGGGTCCACACCCGCCGCGGCTGGATGGTGCTGGCCTCCGACGCCAGCCACTACTACGAGCACATCCGCCGGAACCGGCTGTTCACCATCGCCTACCGGCTGGACGACATGATCCAGGCCTATCGCAAGATCGAGCGCCTGGCGGCTTCGCCCGATCACGTCGTTCCCGGCCACGATCCTCTGGTGATGGCGCTCTACCCGCCGGCCAAGCCCGAGCTGCAAGGTATCGTCGCCCGGCTGGATCTCGATCCGAAGCCCATGCCAGGGACCATCTGACCGGATTCCGGCGCGGTGTCCGACTTGACGCCATTCGGGGATGCGAGGGCATGATCCGCGCTCGGTCTTGAACCCCATGGTTCAAGGCAGATCGATCATGCCCTGGATTAAGGCGCGCAAAGCGGCGGAGCCGGGCCGGCTGGGCGCGCAGCGGGGCCGGTTCGGCGCGCAAATGCGCGGAACCGAGCCGCAAATGCGCGCAAATCGGCGCATTCGAGCCAATCCAAATCGCTCAAGTCTTTGTTCCGTAATGGAAATCAGGCTATGTCGGGATGCAGGGCCGATTTTCGGACCGAAACCGCCCCCTTCCCGGCCAAACACCCGGGTTGCGGCACTTCTTTTACGTTTCCATCAGCGCCGACGCTCCCGAGGACCGCCGACAGGCCATAAGGCTTGCGCAACATATGGGGAACGCGCAGCCGGGTTTCAAGGGCCGGAAGGCAGCGCTTTCAGCAGCGCGGCCAGTTCGGGCGAAAGGCCGGTGCTGTCGGCGGGCACGCGCGCGGCCGGCGGCGGAGCCTGCCCGACAAGGCGTCGCGCGCCGCGGATCAGCGCCTCGAGACTGTCGATCAGCGGCACCTGCACGCGGTCCCGAATCCGCGGCGCCAGCCCGGCCAGCCCGGCGCCGCCCAGGATGACGACGGCGGCGCCGTGACCGACGCATTCGCCGCAAGCCGCCGCCAATTCGGCCAAGGCGGCATCGGGGTCCTGGGCGATGGCGCCGCCGGTGCGCTCGACCGCCGCCACCTTGGCAAGCTGCGCGGCAAGACCCAAGCCGGCGGCGAATTCCTCCAGCATCGGCACCCACAACCGCCCGCCGGTGACGATCCCGAATCGCCGCCCGCCGGTCGCCGCTTCCTGCATCGACGCCTCGGCCATGCCGATCGCCGGCACCGGCGCCAACGCCCGCAGCGCCAGCAATCCCGGATCGCCGAAACAGGCCAAGGCCACCACGTCATGCGGCGCGCCTTGGGCGGCGTAGGCGGCATAGGCATCCAGCGCGGCATGGCCGGCGATGGCATAGGCGATGCGATCCGAAATGTAGCGCGCGCCGAAGCGGCCGGTGACGGCCGCGACCGCATCGTCCGGCCCCGCCAGCCCGCGCGCCAGTTCGGCCATGCGCTGGGTGATGGCCGGGGTGGTGTTGGGATTGATCAGCAACAGCCGCATCGCCCGACTGTTCCACGCCGGCCCGCGCTTGCCAATCTTTCGTCGCGCGAAACCGCTTCGGATTCGACAGCGCGGGGCGGGGTGTTGCACAATCCCGCCGCGCGCCGCATGGGCGCGACCCGGCCGCGCCCCGATATCCGCGCGCGACCGCATTTCGCGATCGAAGGGGGATCCATGACCAGGAAGATTCTGCTTGCCACCGCCGCCGCCATGGCGCTGCTGGCCGGCCCGGCTTTGGCCCAGAAGGTGGTGCGCATCGGCATGACCGCGGCCGACATCCCGCGCACGCTGGGCCAGCCCGACCAGGGCTTCGAAGGCAACCGCTTCACCGGCCTGACGATGTACGACGGGCTGACGCTGTGGGATCTGTCCTCGGCCGACAAGCCCTCGGTGGTGATCCCGGGCCTGGCGACCGAATGGTCGGTCGCCGCCGACGACAAGACCAAGTGGACCTTCAAGCTGCGCGCGGGGGTCAAGTTCCACGACGGCAGCGCCTTCGACGCCGATGCCGTGGTGTGGAACGTGCAGAAGGTGCTGGACCAGGCGGCGGCGCATTTCGACGCCAGCCAGGTCGGCGTCACCGCCTCGCGCATGCCGACCTTGCGCGGCGCGCGCAAGATCGACGCGCTGACGGTCGAGCTGACCACCAGCCAGCCCGACAGCTTCCTGCCGATCAACCTGACCAACCTGTTCATCGCCAGCCCGGCGCAGTGGAACAAGCTGCTGGCGGCGGTGCCGGCTGCGGTCGGCGATCCCAAGGAGCGCGCCAAGCAGGCCTGGGAGGCCTTCGCCCGCGACGCCTCGGGTACCGGGCCGTGGAAGATGGCGCGGTTCGTGCCGCGCGAGCGCCTGGAAGTGGTCAAGAACCCCGACTATTGGAACAAGGACCGCGTGCCCAAGGTCGACCGCATGGTGATGCTGCCGATGCCCGAGGCCAATGCCCGCACCGCGGCGCTGCTGTCGGGCCAGGTCGACTGGATCGAGGCCCCGGCGCCCGACGCCGTGCCCCAGCTCAAGGCCCGCGGCATGACCGTCCACGCCAACGCCCAGCCCCATGTCTGGCCGTGGCAGTTCAGCCGCGTCGAAGGCTCGCCCTGGAACGACGTGCGGGTGCGCAAGGCGGCCAATCTCTGCGTCAACCGCGGCGAGATGAAGCAGCTGCTCAACGGCCTGATGGTCGAGGCCAAGGGCACCGTGCCGCCCGGCCATCCCTGGTGGGGCAATCCCAGCTTCGACATCAAGTACGACCCCGAGCAGGCGCGCAAGCTGATGGCCGAGGCCGGCTTCTCCCGCCAGAAGCCGCTGACGGTCAAGACCCAGACCTCGGCCTCGGGCTCGGGCCAGATGCAGCCGCTGCCGATGAACGAGTTCATGCAGCAGAACCTGGCCGAGTGCTTCTTCAAGGTCGAACTCGACGTCATCGAGTGGAACACGCTGTTCACCAACTGGCGCAAGGGGGCCAAGGACGAAAGCGCGCGCGGTTCGCACGCCATCAACGTCACCTACGCGGCGATGGACCCGTTCTTCGCCATGATCCGGTTCCTCGATTCCAAGATGGCGCCGCCGGTGTCGAACAACTGGGGCTTCATCAACGAGCCGGATTACGACCGCATGGTGCAGGAGGCGCGCACCACCTTCGATGCGGCGGCGCGGGACGCGGCGCTGGCGCGGCTGCATGCGCGCTCGGTCAACGACGCCGCTTTCCTGTGGGTGGCGCACGACGTCGGTCCGCGGGCGATGTCGCCGCGCATCAAGGGCCACGTCCAGCCCAAGAGCTGGTTCGTGGACTTCTCGCCCATGACCATCGACTGAACCGGGCCTAGGAGGCGCGGGGACGCCGCTTTCGGGCGGCGTCCCCGTTTGCTTCGGTCCCGGGCGCGCGCATGCTGCTCTACATCCTGAGGCGTCTGCTTTACGTCCTGCCGGTGGCGCTGGCGGTCAGCCTGGTGTGCTTTCTCTTGGTCCACATCGCGCCGGGCGATCCGCTGATTTCGGTGCTGCCGCCCGACGCCTCGCAGCAGCTTCAGGAGGAGATGCGCAAGGTCTACGGCTTCGATCGGCCGCTGCCGGTGCAGTTCGGCATCTGGATCGGCCGCGCCGTGCAGGGCGATCTCGGCAGCTCGATCGCCACCGGCCGCACCGTCGCCAGCGAGGTCGGCCGCGCCGTCGGCAACACCTTCATCCTGGCGGTGGCGGCGACGCTGCTGGGCTTCGTGCTGGGCGCGCTGTTCGGTTTCGTCGCCGGCTATTTCCGCGATTCCTGGATCGACAAGGCGGCCACCACGCTGGCCATCGCCGGCGTCAGCCTGCCGCATTACTGGCTGGGCATGGTGCTGGTGATCGTGTTTTCGGTCTGGCTGGGGGTGCTGCCGGCGGTCGGCGCCGGCCCCGGCGGCTCGACCGATTGGGCCTGGGACTGGGCCCATATCCGGCATCTGATCCTGCCGGCGGTGACGATGTCGGTGATCCCGATGGGCATCGTCACCCGCACCATCCGTGCGCTGGTCGGCGACATCCTCAGCCAGGAATTCGTCGACGCGCTGCGCGCCAAGGGGCTGACCGACGGCGGCGTCTTCCTGCACGTGGTCAAGAACGCCGCCCCCACCGCGCTGGCGGTGATGGGGGTGCAGCTGGGCTATCTGCTGGGCGGCTCGATCCTGATCGAGACCGTGTTCTCCTGGCCGGGCACCGGCTTCCTGCTCAACGCCGCCATCTTCCAGCGCGATCTGCCGCTGCTGCAAGGCACCATCCTGGTGCTGGCGCTGTTCTTCGTCGGGCTCAACCTGGCGGTCGACGTGGTGCAGACCGCGCTCGATCCGCGCATCAAGCGGGGCTGAGCGGTGAGCGCGCCCGCCGCCGCCCTGACCCCGGTCGCGGCCCCGGCCGCGCGCGGCTATTGGGCCAATGTCGGCCGCCGGCTGACGCGCGATCCGGTCAGCATGGCCTGCCTGGGCGTGCTGGCGCTGATCCTGCTGGCGGCGGTCTTCGCGCCCTATCTCGGCCTGGCCGATCCCTATCGCGGCAGCATGATCCGCCGGCTGCGGCCGATCGGCACCGAGGGCTATCCGCTCGGCACCGACGAGCTTGGCCGCGACATGCTTTCGCGCCTGATCCACGGCGGCCGGCTGTCGCTGCTGATCGGCATCCTGCCGGTGATCAACGCCTTCGTCATCGGCTCGCTGCTCGGCATCCTGGCGGGCTATGTCGGCGGCCGGGTCAACATGGCGATCATGCGCACCATCGACGTGTTCTTCGCCTTTCCCTCGGTGCTGCTGGCGATCGCGATCTCGGGCGCGCTGGGCGCGGGCATCGTCAACAGCCTGGTGTCGCTGACGGTGGTGTTCGTGCCACCGATCACCCGCGTCGCCGAAAGCGTCACCACCGGCGTGCGCAATCTCGACTTCGTCGACGCCGCGCGCGCCTCGGGCGCCGGCGCCCTGACCGTCATGCGGGTGCACATCCTCGGCAACGTGCTGGGGCCGATCTTCGTCTACGCCACCTCGCTGATCAGCGTGTCGATGATCCTGGCCTCGGGGCTGTCGTTCCTGGGCTTGGGCACCAAGCCGCCCGAGCCGGAATGGGGGCTGATGCTCAACACCCTGCGCACCGCGATCTACGTCAATCCTTGGGTGGCGGCGCTGCCGGGGGCGATGATCTTCGCGGTCTCGATCTGCTTCAATCTGTTGAGCGACGGCTTGCGGAGCGCGATGGATGTCCGGCGCTGAGCCGCTGCTCTCGGTCGCCGAGCTGACCAAGCACTTCCCGGTGCTGGGCGGGCTGTTCCATCGCCGGGTGGCGACGGTGCACGCGGTCGATGCGCTGTCCTTCGAGCTGGCCAAGGGCGAGACGCTGGGCATCGTCGGCGAATCCGGCTGCGGCAAGTCGACCACGGCGCGGCTGACGATGCGGCTGTTGGAGCCCGATGCCGGCCGCATCGCGCTGGGCGGCGCCGAGGTCGGGCGCGAGCTGTCCTTGCGCGCGCTCAGGCGCCGGGTGCAGATGGTGTTCCAGGATTCCTACGCCTCGCTCAATCCGCGGCTGACGGTCGAGGACACCATCGCCTTCGGCCCGCGCGTCCAGGGCGCAAGCGAGGACGCCGCCCGCGCCAAGGCGGCCGATCTGCTGGCGCGGGTCGGGCTCGATCCGATGCTGTTCGCGCGGCGCTATCCGCACGAGCTGTCGGGCGGCCAGCGCCAGCGGGTCAACATCGCCCGCGCGCTGGCGCTGGAGCCCGAGATCCTGATCCTGGACGAGGCGGTGTCGGCGCTGGACAAGTCGGTCGAGGCCCAGGTGCTGAACCTGCTGCTGGACCTCAAGGCCCAGCTCTGCCTGACCTATATCTTCATCTCGCACGACCTCAACGTCGTGCAGTACATCAGCGACCGGGTGATGGTGATGTATCTCGGCCGCATGGTCGAGATCGGCCCGGTCGAGGCGATCTACGGCGGCGCCCGCCATCCCTATACGCGCGCGCTGCTGTCGGCCATGCCCTCGATGGACCCCGAGCGCCGCACCCAGGAAGCGCCGCTGGCGGGCGATCCGCCCAATCCGATCGATCCGCCCTCGGGCTGCCGCTTCCGCACCCGCTGCGCCATGGCCGAGACGGCGTGCGAGCGCGCGGTGCCGGCGCCGACCGCGCTGGGCGCCGGCCATGCCGTCGCCTGCCACATGGCGGCGCCCGGTTCGGGCCATTCGCGGGCCGCGACATGATGTCCGATGGCCGCAAAATTTCGCGCTGGCCCGCTATGGTCGCCGATCGACCAAGTGAGGCACGATGATCGGACGCGCGGCCGTGGCTTTGTTCGCGGCGACGGCGCTGGCGGCAATGGCCGCCGCGGCCGAAGCCGACGATCCCTATCGGCTCGACAATCCCGACTACTGGAAAAGCTATGCCGACAACGCCGGCCGGATCATGGCCACGCCCTTCGCCGGCCAGGAGGTCGATTGGGAGCGCAACGCGCTGCTGCTGGCCGCGATCGGCGGCGCATTCCTGGTCGACGACGACGTCGAGCGGTGGATGAAACGCCACCGCAGCGCCAAGGCCGACACGGCCGCCAGCGTGGCAGCTTCCTTCGGGACGCTCAATGCGCTGGGGCCGGCGCTAGCGGGCGGCTATGCGCTCGGCCGCGCCACCGACGACGCCAAGTTGCAGGAGACGGCGCTGCTGGGCGCCGAAAGCCTGGTCCTGGCCAGCGCCTTCGCCGAGGGCATCAAGCGCGGCGTCGGCCGCGACCGGCCCAACGAGCCCGACCAGAAGGTCGACAAGGCCGACTTCAACGGTCCGCATGCGCGCAAGGACGGATCGTTTCCGTCCGGCCATACCACGGCCGCGTTCTCGGTCGCGGCGGTGGTCGCGGCCGAATACGAGCAGCAGCCGGCGGTCGGCGCCGCCGCCTACGGCATCGCCGGCCTGACCGGGCTGTCGCGGCTATACGACCGCGAGCATTGGCTGAGCGATGTGGTGGCCGGCGCTGGGTTGGGAACCGGAGTCGGTCTTCTGGTTCACCATTTCCGGCCCTTCGGACCGCAGGGCGGGGCATTGTCCTTCGCCCCAGGCGCGGGTTCGCGTCCGGCGGGCCTGACCGTGACGGCGCGGTTCTAATGGGAACATCGGGGCGATGAGCGCGCTGGTCGAGGTGCGCGATCTGCGCGTCCGCTTCGCCGGCGAGCGCAACGTGCACGCCGTCAACGGCGTCGGTTTCGATCTCGCCCCCGGCGAGGTGCTGGGCATATTGGGCGAATCCGGCTCGGGCAAGAGCGTCACCCTCAAGGCGCTGCTGCGGCTTCTGCCCGAGCGGCGGACCGAGATATCGGGCGCGATCCGGATCGACGGCCGGGACGTGCTGGGCCTCTCGGCCGAGGCGCTGGCGGACTATCGCGGCAAGACCGTGTCGATGGTGTTCCAGGAGCCGATGCTGGCGCTGGACCCGGTGTTCACCGTCGGCCATCAGATCGCGGAATCGATCGTGCGCCACGAGGGCATCGACGCCGCGGCCGCGCGCAAGCGCACGCTCGGGATGCTGGAACGGGTGCGCATCCCCTCGCCCGAGCGGCGCATGGCGGCCTATCCGCACGAGCTGTCGGGCGGCATGCGCCAGCGGGCGATGATCGCGCTGGCCCTGGCGTGCCGACCCAAGGTGCTGCTGGCCGACGAGCCGACCACGGCGCTGGACGCCACCGTGCAGATCCAGATCCTGTTGCTGCTGCGGGAATTGCAGCGCGAGCTCGGCATGGCGGCGATCTTCGTCACCCACGATGTCGGCGTCGCGGTCGAGGTCGCCGACCGCATCGCCGTGATGTATGCCGGCCGCTTCGTCGAAAGCGGGCCGGTGGGCGAGGTCATCAAGCGCCCGCGCCATCCCTATACGCGCGGGCTGTTGGCCTCGACCGTGCACGGCGCCATGCGCGGCCGAAGGCTGGAGGCGATTCCGGGCGCGCCGCCCAGCCTGGCCGAG
>Ga0194120_10007986_pt1 | contig 14194 bp, 12 predicted proteins | sample TA2MahCa65mmetaG_FD_148642 | JGI IMG/M metagenome (GOLD analysis project Ga0194120, IMG submission 148642) | Freshwater microbial communities from Lake Tanganyika, Tanzania - TA2015019 Mahale Deep Cast 65m | ecosystem: Environmental > Aquatic > Freshwater > Lake | place: Tanzania: Lake... | reverse complement strand
CGGCTCTGATGACTTCGCTCCGGCATCGCGGCCGGCACGGAGGCCGGCCCCACCCGTTGCATCGGTGGCGCAGGCCTCCGTGCCTGCGTCCGATAGGCGCCAGGTCATTTGAGCGCCGCTATCACTCCGGCCAAACGCGACGGCCGGATCGGCCCGGACGACCTGCACATCGCCCTTCACCCGGCTCCCGGCGCTTGCGGGGGGTCCACGCGGAGTGCACGAGCGTCCGGATCCGGACGCGGCCGCTGTGACTGCCTGGTGACTCGGGCGTCCGAAGTTTCGCACAGGTCCCTGGATCGAGGAGGAGGACAGGCGTGAGGGTCTCGTCGCAACCAGCCGCGGTGCGCACCGCCAATGCGAGCAACGGCGTCCCGGCCGCTCCTACCCGGGGCGCGCCGCGGGCAGCTTCCCCCGACGCCCCGGCCCGGCCCGCCGGGGACGCCGTCGGCATATCGCCGGTGGTCGCGTCGGGCGACCTCTTCGTCGATCTGGCCGACGTCGATGGTGTCGTAAGCCCGAGCCGGGATGACCTGCAGGGCCAGGTCAGGGCCGATGTGGCGATCGATCGAGAGTTCTTGCTGTCCCGGCTCCGGGCGGCCGTCAGGAGCGACGACGACAAGACCATCACGCGCATCGCGTTCGACGCAAAGAAGGTGGCCTACCTGATCGAAGGCCACGTCAAGATCGCGGGATTCCGGGGGCCATCCTTTTCGATCAGCATGACCGCGGACGCCGCCGGCAGGCTGGTGATCGACGGGTCCTCATGGCTGGGCTGGCTGCTGCGGCTCGTTGGCCTGCCGACGGTGGCCGATCGGCTGGCGCAAGCGCTGCAAGGCAGCGGCGCCCCGATCCACGTCTTGCGCGAGGGTGAGCGCCTGGTGGTCGCTGGTATCCAGGACCTTCCCGTGCCGCTCGGCTCCGAGCAGACCCGTCTGACGCTCACGGACTACACGCCCGAACCCGGCCGCAGCGGCCCCTTCAAGATCGATCCGGACGGGCGCATCCTCGTGTCGCTCGCCGGTGCGGTCAAGGGCGAGCTGAGGCGGACCGGGACCGGCAGGCCGGGGGGGCAACCGGATCGCGCCGCGCTCCAGGTGCAATTCGTGATGCGGGCCGACCGGTCGGTGACTACCAACGTCACCGGCAGCGCGACGCTTGGCATCACCCAGACTCAGCTCGATGGCCTGATGGGGCCGCGCGGGGAGATCCTCCACCCCCTCCTCAAGTCCGGCAGTGCGCGCATCGCGGATCTGCGCATCGACGGGAACTACACCGAGGCAGGCAACTGGGACGCAACCGTCACGGGCCGCGCCAGGATCGAGACGCCGCAAGGCTTGCGCGTCGACGCTCCATTCGAGTCGCGGCTGGCCGGCGGAGGCGAGGCGCTCGGCGTGATCGCCGGTCCGGTGGACTACCGCGATCCTTACAACGGCCAGCAGCGCATCGACCGCGTCTCGTTGCGCCGGGGACCGGAGGGCATCGCCCTGGATGTGTCCCAGGCGCAACCGCCCCCGCTTGCCGTCGGCTACCAGGCCAATCGCCTCGGCCTCCTGCTCGGCGGCGACCGCTACTTCACCGAGCTGCTGCGGCTGGTGGCTGCCGCCCGCGAGGGCATCATGATCGAGAGCCTTGGTTTCTCGGCCGAGGAGCGGCCTACCCAGCTGCTGGAAGCGTTGCTGCAGCGGGCTGGCGGGCTCGGCCCGGGCGGGTACGACGGCAAGGGCCTGGCCGTCCGTCTGCTGGTCGATCCGACCATCGGTGGCAACTTCCCGGGAGCCGTCCTGGCGACCCTCGAAGGCAGCGGGACCGAGCCGTGGGCCAGGCGCTGGGTCGAGGACGTCCGGGCGGGAAAGGGCCGGTACGCCGCCATCCCGCCTGGCCGGCGCGAGGAGTTCCTGACCCGGGTGCGCGCCAACTTGCGCGTCCAGGAGCACCCGGGCGGCCTGGCGCGGGCGGATCACCGCAAGGTCGTGGTCGTGGACGGCCTGCTGGGCGTCACGGGCGGCATCAACATCGGCCAGGGCCACCTCTCGACAGTCCAGGACGTCATGGTCCCGGTGATCGGGCCGGCCGTCCGGGACATGGCCGAGGCGTTCCTCGCGACCTGGGAAGAAGATGGCGGAGCGGTCTCGGCCGCGGATCGCGCCATCTTCGTCAAGCCCGCCGCGACCAGCGCTGCCGAGGGTGGCGCCCGTTTCGGCAACCTGGTGGCCTCCGCCCCGGCCCAGTCCCGGGTGCTCCTGACCGACGATCGCCGCCAGGACATCGAGACGGCGTACCTCGAGGCGATCGGCAACGCCAGGCGTACCCTCGAACTGGAGCAGCAGTACATCACCGACGATCGCGTCGTGGCCGCCCTGGAGCAAGCCGTCCGGCGGGGCGTGGCCGTGACGATCGTCGTGCCCGAGGATCGCAGCGACGAGTTCGGCCGGGCGACCGACCTGGCCATGCTGCGATTGCTGCAGGCCTCGAGCGAGCCCGGCGCCGCGGCGGTGGACCTGCGTTACTACCAGACGCGGGGCGAGTGGCGCTACTACGTACACTCCAAGGTGCTGGTAGCCGACGGCGAGCGGACGCTTGTCGGCTCGGCCAACCTCGAACAGCGCGCCATGCGGGGCCTGGCGTGGACGGGCGCCGGACGCCTGCTGTGGAACAAGGAGCTGGATCTGGACGTGGCCGACGGCAGCTTCGCGCAGCAGGTCGGGCGGGACCTTTTCGGCAAGGACACGGCCCGGGCGGAGTCGCGCGACATCTGGGAGCAGATCGCCGCCCGGCGCCTGGAAGGCGAGCGGGCCGAGCAGCTTGCCCGGCTCGGGGCGGCGGGGTCCGCTCAGCAGGAAGATAGCCTGGCGAGCGAGTTGCAGGCTCGTTACCGCGCCGAGACGAACGATCTCCTGGCCGCCATTGGCGACGGCCCGGCCAGGCGGGCTCTCCAAGGAACTCTGGCCGACACGGATCGGCTCTGGGCGGCCCAATGGAGCCAGACCGCCAGGATGGCAAACGCGGTTCGCGAGGCCGCCCGCGGCTACCGCCGGGATCCTGCCGGTTCGGAGCAGAAGTTGCGGGAGCTGGGAGAGCAGATGCGGCTCCGGATCGCCGCGGGCCTGCCGGCCGGCCGCGGAAGCGACGCCGAACAGCACCTCGCGGGCGCGCCACTTGACGCCTTGCTTGCGAGGCTGCGCGCCGATCCGGATGGCGCGGCCGACCAGGTGGGCGCGGTGACCGGCACCTGGGCCCTGGCTACGGCACACCTCGCGCTCGTCCGGCTCGAGGGAGCCCAGGGGGCGGCCTACCGGGCCGGCGGCTACCGGCAGTTCCAGGCGGTCGCCCGCCAGGCCCTACGGCCCGACGAGCGGGAGGCGCAGGTGACCGAGGCCCTTGCGAAGCTCCTCTAGGCAGCCTCACCTAGCCAGGCGATCACTCTCGGGGCGCCCGGGAGCGCCGCCGTCTCGGCGGCTGCCACTTGCGATTGCCCAGGCCTGGTCACCCGGGGTCGATCCCGCTCGGGATCGGCCCCGGGTGTCCGGAGATTGCGAAGCTAGTTCTTCGTGCCGACGGTCCACCAGGGCGAGCCGTTGGAGTAGATGGTCTCGCGCTTGATCACCGTGGCCTTGCGGGTCGTCGCCTCGTAGGTGCCCTCGAGGGCGTAGCGGCGCTCCCAGCCGTGCCCGACTTCGCGCTCGTGGGCCTTGAACGCGCTGGTCGTGCGATTGGGGTCGAGACCGCTCAGCGCGATCCCCGAGATCACCGAATACGAGGTCGGGCGCACGGCAGCCTGTTCGAGTTGCTCCTTGATGTCCTGCCTGGCCTGCGCCGCGGTGGGCACGTCGGCGGTGACGTCGAGGATGTCGTCGGCCTGGGCTTCGAGCAGCTGGTAGGGGAAGGTCCGGGCTGACTTCAGGAGCGACCAGTGGCCGATCTTGGCCGTCTTGGTCGTCATGTCGAAGGTGCCGTACACGGTCCAGGTCGAGGTGCCGAAGATGCTGCCCCTGGCCACGATGCCCCGGAAGGTGTGGGCGTTCTGGTGCGGCAGGGCGCTCACCGACAGATCCCGGAACGCCAGGGTGTTGTCGGGCATGGTGCGCTCGAGCTGGGCCTTGATGGTCCTGGCGATGGCTTCTTGCTGGGACCGGATCGACGCGGCCGCGACCGCCTCGGTCCTGGCAGCCGACAGCGGGGCGTTGGCGGCGACCTGGCCGCAACCGGTCAGCAGGATCATGGTGAGCAGGCCGATGCGGGAAATCTCATGAATCGGGGACATGTTGACCTTCCTTTATGTGTAGGGGGCGGGTTCGCCGCTCTGGAATCTCTAGCTTATGTATCTATATGTACAATACGAATACGATAAATGAAAGCGATAAATATCTCTGTTAATCGATTCCAAATCAGAATCAGTAATTCGCTTGTGACGGCTGGTCTCGATGGCTCGGTACCATGACCAGACGCAAGCGACAGGCGGCCCGTCGGGCACACGAGGCGGTTCTTGCCGCCTTCGGGCAGGCCCGGGAGCACCTGGCTGACGCCGGCCTTCTCGACGTGCCCCTTTCCGGTTCGCCCCGGGATACATGGCGCCATCGGTTCCCCGCTCTCGAGGAGCACCTGGCACGATTTCTGCTCGCTCGGTACTACAGCCGCTGAGGTGTCTGCCGGTTTTTGAAATGGTATACGGTGGGGTATGAGGTGGTTGATGGGAACGACGCCGCTCGGCGAGAGGCTCTGCGCGCTGCGCACCGGGCGCGGGCTGTCGCTGGCGCAACTGGCCCGGCTTTCGGGCCTCAGCAAGGGCCACGTTTCGAACGTCGAGAAGGGCCGCGTGCAGGCGACCGCGCGGGTGATCGAGCGGCTGGCGCCGCACCTCGGGGTGCCCGCCGGATCGCTGCTCGAGCAGGCGATGGCCGAGCGCAAGGATCGGGTCGAGCGGCGCTTCCTGGCGCCCCGCGAGCCGGGGTTGGTTACCCTGACGGAACTGTCCGAGGAAGAGCGCATCATCCTCGGCTGGCTCAGATCGCTCGCCCCCGGGCAGCGCCAGGCCCTGGCGGAGCTTGCCGGCCGCGGGTTCCCGCTCGGGCCGGAAAGACGCAAGGCCTCTTCCCGCTAGTCGACGCGCTGATCTGGTTCGGTATCGCGGATTTCCGCGTCCATCTCCGGCGCCTTGCGCTAGATTGCAGGCCCCGGCTTGTGACTGGCGTGTTACCCCCGTCTCCGAAATGGAGGGCGACAAGTACCTCGCGGTCGGCAAGGATCTCGGCGAAGTCCTGGCCATCGGCTCGGGGAAATGAACTCGGTCAGAGGAGGAGGATCAGAGATGTCTGGTGTTCAGGCCCGCATCACGGGCGCCCGGCACGCGGCAGCTTCGGTGGTCGAGATCTTCGACACGTTGAAGTCGACGCGCACGGGCTTAGATTCCATCCAGGACCGGGTCCCACCCGACGGCTACCTGGATCCGGGCGAGTTCCCGTCGAAGCGCTACTTCGACAAGATCGACCGCCTCGGTGAACCCGACGGACGCATCAGCCGCGATGAGCTGAAGATCGCCTTTGCCCGGCTGCCGGAAGACAAGAGCGCTGACGTCTCCAGGCACGCCGCGGCCGCCCGGTCTGACCTACTTGCGGTCGGCGAGCGGGCACGCTCGGCCATGCTGCCCTTCGGCGTCGGAGTGGCCCTGGCGGTCGCAGGCCTGCTCCTGGGCGGGTCGCTCGGCTTGCCACTCCTGGTGGCCGGCCTCGCAGGCGTCTTTGCCGGCATGTTCCGTGGCTTCGACGCTGTCGTCGCGAGCGGCCGGATCCGGCAGCACCTGCTGGAGAAGCTCGAGACCGTGCTGGCGCCGGTGCTCTGACGGGCAGCCCTGTAGCCCGGATGTGACTCCCCCCTCCGATTGACCGATGTGGCCGCCATCGGGCGCCAGTGGAAGGAGGAGATTTCAATGGCTAGCGTCAAACCGGGCGATAACGAGCGCGGACCCCGCATGCTCGTCAACGGCAACGAGGTGCGGCCCGCGCAACTCGTCAAGATCGGAGCCGGCAACGAGAGCGCCGCGTTGGCCGAGGTCGAACGCAACGGTGCCGACGACATCGTGTTCAAGATGGCGAACGACACCTACGTGGCGTCGGGTCGCGGTCTGGACCTCGGAGCCATCATCCCGGGCCAGCAGGTCGTCGTGGACAAGCAAGCCGGAGTCGTCACCCGGATCGACGACCAGTTGAACGCGGCCGCGGAAGGCGGCGCAATCGGCGGCATCACCGGCTTCGTCGCGGCGGCCGGCGTCGTCGGGGTCGGCGCGCTGGTCGTGCTCGGCCTGGGCCTCAACCTGTATGGCCTCGTCCTGGTCGCGGCCGCGGCCATCGCGGTGGTGCCGGCTCTGCTGGGAGGCGCCCCGGTGGTCGGTGCCGCGGTGGGTTCCGCGTGGGCGGCGGCCCGCAAGGTCGATCTGGGCGGAATGCTGCGGATCGGCACGGCCCTCGACTGATGGTGCCGCCCGGATGACTTCGCGCGCGGACGCGTTGTCAGCAGGGCCGGCCTCCGTGCCGGCCCGAGGTTTCGTCCCCCCACGCAAACGAGGAGATCCAGATGAAATTCGAATACCGGCCAGGATTGGTCTTCCTGACGCTCGTGCTTGCCGCCGGCTGCGGCACCCTTCCGGCGGCCGGCCAGGCGGCTTCGGCGCCCGGCGTCGCGGCCGAAGGCGTCGAGCGGATGCCGCGGCCCTTCAACTCGGAGCGGATCAAGCGTGACATCCGCTCGCGGCTCGAACGCGACACGCCCGACAACACGTTCAAGTTCGAGTCGCTCGACGTCTTCGGCACCGACGATCCCGCTCTCTTCCGCTTCGAAGGCATGGCCGCCGTGTCGACCTTCGTCGGCGGAAAGACCTATGCGATCGAAGGGACCTACGACTTCCGGACGCGGGAGGCGAAGATCACGCGCCAGACCGGTCTGGACGCGGCGGACTCCAAGGACGTCGCGTCCCAGCATGGCCGTGCACGGGCCGACATCAAGGAGGCCCTCGAGGCGAAGTTCAGCCCGACGTCATACAGCGTCATCACCGGTATCCAGCTCGAGAGGTCGGCCAAGGCCATGGCGGTCCTTTACTTCAAAGCACATGAGCGGGTCGTCGGGCACGGCTGGGAGCAGCGCTACGCGGTGGCGGGCGAGTACGACCTGGTGAGCCGCAAGGTGGACGTGACCAAGCGCGATCGCCTCTCGGGCACCGACCCCTTCCCCTGGATCCTCCGCTAGGCGATCGACTCCGGAGCGGGCCAGCAGCAAGCTGGCCCGCTTCCTCTCGTGCCGGGACGAAGGGCTGGGGGCGGTCGCTCAATTGGCCAGGGCAGCCGGAAGATCGAGGAGGCCCGCTCCGTAGTGCGGGTCCCGCCCGGGCTCGCCGAGGTCGCGGGCCGTCCGCTCGAGCCGCGCGATCGCGTCCGCGGGCGTCATGGCCGGGTGGCGGGCGAGGAGCAAGGCCAGGGCCGCCGAGGCCTGGGGGGCCGCCTGGCTGGTGCCGTCGATGGACGCGTAGCCGAGATCGAGCTCGCAACCCGGGCACTCTTCGGGATCCTTCCGGAAGTCCTGGAGCATCCGGCACTCGTAGGTGGGAAACGTGGACCAGATGCCTACCCCGGGGGCGGCCAGGTCTTGCCAGGCGCCCGAGCTTGACCAGGCCGGGGCGATGTCGGTTCGATCGCTGGCCCCGACGGCCACTACCCCCTGCAAGGCGGCCGGGTAGTTGATCGGGTTGCCCTTGTCGCCGTCGTTGCCCATCGAGGCCACCAGGATCACGTGCCGGTCCGCCGCGTACTTGACGGCTCGCTCGACCACCTTCGCGCTGCGGCGGTTGCCCAGGGAGAGGTTGACGATTCGCGCACCGTGGTCGACCGCGTAGGTGATGCCTGCCGCCACGGACTCGGCCGTACCGCCCCAGCTCCCGATGGCCCGGATGGGAAGGATACGGGCGCCTGGCGCGACGCCGGCACCGCCCTCACCATTGCCCGCCGCGGCCGCGATCAGGCCCGCCACGTGCGTCCCATGGCCGTCGGTATCGCGGGGATCGTCGCCGTCGAAGGTATTCGCTCCGGGCAGGAGATTCGCGCGAAGATCGGGGTGATCGGGATCCACCCCCGTGTCCACGACGGCCGCGACGACGCCCGCGCCGGCCCCGACTTTCCAGGCGGCAACGGCCCCGATGCGCTCCAGGTGCCATTGCCGCTCCAGGAGCGGATCGTCTGTGGCATCGAAACCGAGTACCGGCCGGGCTCTTTCCCGCTCGAAGGCTCCACCCCCCGCCGGCCGTCCCGGTTTGGGGCGTGCCAGGATCTGGTTGGGCTCGACGAAGCTGACGGCTGGATCGGCCCGGAGAGCTGCGGCCAGGCCCTCCCTGCTCTCGCCGGGCCGTGGTGCCACCAGCGACACGCCAAGCGACGGGTGGCTCCGGATCACGTGGCATCTGGCCGCGAGCAGCCCTGGCTCGCTGGTGTTCCAGCCGACCACGAGTTGCCCGGCGCTGGCTGCGGCCAGGAGACGTCGTTCGCTAGCTTCGGACTGCTGGAACCCCGGGTGCGGGGCGACGGGCACGCAAGCGGCAGGCGCCACCGCCGCGGCAACAACCAGCGCGAGTCCGCCGGATGTCGACTGGCGGATCCACCAGGAAGGCCGGGCCGGATTCGCTCGTCTGAGCGTCACGTTCGCTCCCCTTCTGATCGCTAGGTCCACGCTGCCGGGTGAACACCACCTGGTCAGTTGCCGGGAAACGGCGGCAGCCCGTGATCGGCTTCGTCGCGGAACTTCTCGAAGGCCGCTCTCAGAACCGTGACGGCAGCATCGCCCTGCAAGGAGCGCGCACTGCCCGCCGCCTCGGCCGCCCTGGCCCTGAGGTCGGGATCCCGGTGGTGCCTGGCGACGGTGTCCATATAGGCGAGACCCACGCTCCGGTCGTCGATCGTCCGGGTCATCAAGGTAGCCCCGAGGATGAACACCTCGCGATCGGGAACTCGAGGCCCGCCCTGGAGCAAATACAGGGTCGACCACAGCACATGGAACTGGCTGTCGAGGCTGTTCTGCACGGTGAGGGCCGCCGCGTAGCCGCCCATCACGACGATATGGTTCTCGCCGAGGGCCCGATGGATCGCGCCAAGGGCGCGATAGCCCTCACTGACCCGGTCGGCCTGATACTTGAGGTTGCGCAGCGAGCTGACCGCGTCGAGGGCCAGGCGCCTGGCCGTCTCCTCCGCCGGTTTCCCCGCGGGGCGGGCGTCCGCAAAGGCTTGCAGCGCCGGCCCGGCAATCGGGACGGAGGGGCGCTCCGGGGTGGCACCGCAGGACGCGGCGACCAACCCGCCGAACACGATCGCTGATGCGTGAGGCCTCATTGGCTTTCCCTTTCGCCTAACATGGCTACCGCCACTACACCCATCAGCCGGAGGGGTAACAGGCGAATCACACGGCCGGATTCGCAGCGGGTAAGAGATCCGGGACCAGAGAGCGGACGAGTACTTGGCGACAGCTTCTGAACACGAGGTCTTCATCGGCCGCCAGGCCGAACTGAAGAAGATAGGCGCCGCGCTCGACCGGGCAGCGGCCGGAAAGCCGCAGCTAGTAATCGTCAGGGGCGAGGCCGGCACAGGCAAGTCCGCGCTGGTGAACCGCCTCGGTCGCATCGTCGCGTCCCGCGGGGTGGCCTTCCACCGGGTGCAGTGCCAGACGCCGGACGAAGCTGCGACCGGCTCGCTCGCCGCCGGCCTCGTCAGATCCCTGGTGGACCTGCCGCGGCGGTGCACGCCGGCGGAAGCGGCGAAAGCCATGATCGCGGCGCCGGGCGTCAGTTCGCCCCAGCAGGCTGCGCTCCTCGGGCAGTTGCTGGGCCTCGATATCATGGACGCCGCGATGCAGAGCCTGTCGGGCCAGCAGCGCAGGACCGGTGCATTCATGGCGCTGAATGACCTGATCTCGGAGCGCGCTGCCGAAGACCTCCTCATGCTCTCGGCCTCGGACCTGCAGTGGGCCGACGATGCGTCCCTCGACTGGTTGACGAGCTTCTTCGAACGCATCGCCGCCGGCGGCGAGCGGCTGCGGCTGCTGATCACCTGCGAGACGCGCTCCGATCAGCGGCTGCGGCTTAGCCACATGGGCGCCGCGGTCGAACTGACGCCCGTCCAGCTCGAGCCGCTGCCGCGGGACCAGGCCGAAGAGCTCGCGACTGCCCTGCTGGGCCGCAGGCGCGAGCAGTTGCAGCCGCTGGCCGCGACTGCCCTGAGTCGCGTAGTGGATCGATCCGGCGGCAACCCCTTGTTTCTCATGCAACTGCTGGCGAGCGCGCAGGAGTCCGGTGCACTTCCCTCGACCGGACCTGCCGCCAGGGGTGGCGAGACGGCTGCCGACCAGGCGGGCCAAGAAGTCGGCGCGACGGCCGGCGGACCGGCGGCAGAGCTGCCGGACTCAGTGCGTGCCGCGGCCGGAGCCCGGCTGGACAAGCTTTCCGGCGCGCTCTTGCGGCTGGTCCAGGTCGGCGCCGTGCTGGGGCGGCGGTTCGACAAGGAACTCCTCGCGAAGCTGCACGGGACCGGCACGCAGGCGCAAGTCGCCGAGGGCATCCGCATGGGAGTCCTGGGCGAGGACGACGATGGGCGCCTGCGCTTCCGGGAAGCCGAGTTCCAGGAGGTCGTCTACGAGCGCATGCCGCCGTCGCTGCGCAAGTTGCTGCACATGCGCGCCGGCGAGGCGATCGAGGCTACCCCGGGCGGAGCCGCCGGGGGAGCCGGACCCGCGCTACACGCCTTGGCGCATCACTTCGCCAGGGCGGAGGATGCCCCGCGAGCCGCCCGCTATCTCGCGGAAGCAGGGGACCACGCCCGGGCCGCCGGCGAGAGCGCCAGGGCCCGGGACTGCTACCACGCGGCCCTCGGGTGGCAGGCCCGGATTCCCGGCCCGGCACAAGGCGCCGAGATCATGTTGCACCTGGCCATCGTCCTGGGCGACCTGGGCAACGTCGATGAGGCGCTCGGCGTGCTGGATCGCCGCGCGGAAGTCGGCTCCGAGTCGCCCATCACCCTGCGCGCGCGGGCCGAACTCCTCCGCCGGCGGGGCGATCTCGATCAGGCTCAGGCGATCCTGGAAGAGGCCCTGGCGGACGTCGCCGATCCGGACGAACGCGCGCTCCTGCTGGGATGCAAGAGCGACGTCCTGCGCCTGTCGGGCGACTTCAAGGGGGCGATCGCCCTGGCCAAGGAAGCTGCGGCCGCCCTGGCCGCCCAAGGGCGCAAGCCGGCCACCGAGGGGTACTTGCGCAGCGTGCTGGGCATCTGCCACCATCGGCTCGGCCAGTTGGGCGTGGCCAGGCTGGAACACGCCTCCGCGCTCAAGCTGCGGGAGTCCGCCGGCGACGTCGCCGGTTGCGCGATCAGCCTCAACAACATCGCCACCATCGATGTGGAGCAGGGCCGGTGGGAGCAGGCCGAGGCCGGGTACCGGCGGAGCCTGGGAATCGCCAGGCGGCTTGGCGATCGGCGCTCCATCATCACCGCTCTCGAGAACCTCGGGGACCTGCTCCTGGCGCGCGGTCAGGAGGAAGAAGCCGAGAGCCACTTCAGGGAATCCTTGCGCCTTGCCCGCGAAATCGGCAGCGTCGGCGACGAGATAATCAACATCGCCAACCTCGCCACCCTGCGACTGGCGCGGCGGGATGGTCCTGGCGCCCTGCAGGAGATCGAGGCCTGCTGGTCGCTCGCCGAGCTGTCGGCGTTCGCCGAGTACGCACCCGACATCCTCTGCATCCGGGGGAGGGCCTATCATCTCACCGGCGACCTGACGGCCGCCCGGCGTTACCAGGTCCAGGCGCGGGGATTGGCCGACCGGTCGGGCAACGCCCGCCTGGTGGCGGTGATCGACCGCTGTTTGGCGGAACTCGACGCCGCGGAAGGACAGGAAGGCGAAGCCATGGACCGCGCGAAGCAATCAGAGGCGATCCTGCGAAAGGCGGCCCTGCCGCTCGAACTGGGCCGCACGCTCGCGGTGCTGGCAAGGATCGCGCCGGGGGCCGAGCGAGAAGGCTACCGCAAGGAGGCGGCCGCCCTGTTCGAATCGCTGGGCGCCCGCCGGGACCTCGGATACCTCGAGGCTTGCGAGGCGGGAGCACCGGGCCAGCCAGATCGTACGCCCGGCCCGCCTCCTTCCTGACAGCTCGCGCCGGAGTCGGACCCTAGCTCAAAAGGACGCGACGACGCCGACCAGCAGGAAGACCAGGCTAGCCGCGAGGCCGGCCGCTTTGAGAGCCAGCCAGGCTGCCGGTTCGGGCGTGGCGTCCTCGAGCACGACGCCACCGGGAGGCAGGGCCGCCTCGCGCCAAGGGCGCCAGACACGGCCGTTGGAGACTACCCAGGACTCGTGACCCACGGAGAAGGCCAGGGCGTCCTTGCTGTCATGCCCGCATACGGCGATCATGCCGCCGCGAAACGCGGTGTTGCCCTCGGTCGTCATCGCCATCCTCCTCCTCGCTGCGGGCGAGCAGTCCGCCCGATGTACGTATCACGCGCGGGAGTCTCATAGCGCGGCTCTGATGACTTCGCTCCGGCATCGCGGCCGGCACGGAGGCCGGCCCCACCCGTTGCATCGGTGGCGCAGGCCTCCGTGCCTGCGTCCGACAGGCGCCAGGTCATTTGAGCGCCGCTATCAGTCCGGTCACAAGTGGCCCGCGCGCCGAAACGCCACGCCGAACGGGCCGATCTCCGGCCGGCCATGACCCGCCGAGGCTGACAACGTTGTCAGTTTGAGCTCGCCGGCGACCCGGGCATGCGATCAAGGGAAGGTAACGTTTGGAGAAGGCAGGCTCTCATGGACGTCAAGACGAACAGTTTGACCCCGGGCTCCGCACCGGCCGGGCCGCGTCAGGCCGATGCGCCTAAGGCGGCGCTGCCCAAGCCGCAGATCGGCACCGACGGGCTGACCATGAGCCAGAAGGCGGCAGGGGCGGCGGTCAAAAGCGAGGGCGACAAGCTCGCGGATCTCAAGGAGCGCGCCATGCTGGCGGCCGGGGCCGTCATCCCCCCGGTAGGGATTGCGCTGGCAGCGGAAAGGGCCAAGCCGGGCCTCCTCAAGCGCATCGCCAACGGCATGAAGGTCGCGATGTCGCCGGTCTGGGCGCCAATCGGGCTGCTGTGGCAATTCGGACTCAACCTCGGGCAAGGGCTCCAGAAAAAGGAATTCTCGCCCGTGAAAGCCCTCACAGGCGCTGCGGACACCGTCCGCAAGGACGTTTCCTCGAGCTGGGGGATCGCCATGGGCACCAGCCACCACTTCGGGCCTCGCGGGGTCGCCTCGAAGCTGGGAACCGCGCCTGTCACCCAGCCTCCGCCGGACCAGGCACGCTGAAGTCTGATCCGGACGCAGTCGCGTTCGGATCAGAGGCTCCGGCCGCCCCAGTACATGAGGCCGAGGCCCACCAGGGCCATCCCCAGAGCGACCAGGAGCCCGGCTCCGCCGAAGAGCGCGCTGACGCTCGTGAGGACAAGCCCGGCACCTCCGAAGAAGGCGATCATGCCGATCAGGAAATGCGGGGGGCGCATGACGGCTGCAAACCGGTCGGCCAGCCAGCGCGATGGGCCGGAGAGGTCGACCTTGACGGGCTGCGGAGCCGGCACGTGGGTGCAGGATCCCGGCATGAAGGTGTCGAACCCAAGCCCGGGCAGCACCGTCGCGCGGCCATGACCCTCATGGTGGTCAACGGCCCGAGCCCCCATGGTCCGCAGCCTAGGCGCGGCATCGATCTTCCCGCTCATGTCCTCCTCCTTCTCGTCCCGACGCCAGCCTTGTCCGCGCCAGGCGTCACGAGGCGGTAACAACCAGATTCGGTTCTTCAGACCGCCAGCTAGGGCGAGAGCTCGACCACGGGCCGACCGGAAGCATCAACTTGGCTGGTTCCGGCCGACCTCAAGGTCGGCCTCTCGGGACGCACGGTCTGCCCGCCCCTTCACGTCGCCTGCGACATCTCCAGGCAGGTCTGTGGCTGGCCTGTGACTCTCGAGCCGGACGGACAATCCAGGCGGTTCAAAATTTTCGAGGAGGAGGGAGATCATGGGCCTGTCATAGCGCGGCTCTGATGACTTCGCTCCGGCATCGCGGCCGGCACGGAGGCCGGCCCCACCCGTTGCATCGGTGGCGCAGGCCTCCGTGCCTGCGTCCGATAGGCGCCAGGTCATTTGAGCGCCGC
>Ga0194120_10007982_pt1 | contig 14200 bp, 12 predicted proteins | sample TA2MahCa65mmetaG_FD_148642 | JGI IMG/M metagenome (GOLD analysis project Ga0194120, IMG submission 148642) | Freshwater microbial communities from Lake Tanganyika, Tanzania - TA2015019 Mahale Deep Cast 65m | ecosystem: Environmental > Aquatic > Freshwater > Lake | place: Tanzania: Lake... | reverse complement strand
TTCAATGGGGTCACCAATCGACTCGTCTGCCATCGGCCACCTCCTCGGTCCGCTATTGGACCATGTCTTGAAGGTGGTCTCAACTCAGAGGGGAGCAGGATAAAAGCCTATAAGGGCTCAGAGAGCAGCATGAAACAGGACAATGTCTCAGAGGTAGTCAGAAGGGTTTCGATTATTGTTCCCTGTTACAACTCTGAGGAGACTCTGCAGCCATGTTTGGATTCCATCTCCGTTTTGGAGAAAAGCTGCGAAATTGAAGTAATTTTAATCGATGACGGTTCAACGGACCGGACTTTCTTAATTGCAAAACAGTATCCATTCCAAGTCATCAAGCTAGATTCCAATTCAGGGGCTGCCCATGCGCGAAATGTTGGTGCGGCAGCGGCAACTGGAGATATTCTTTTTTTTGTGGATTCTGACGTTATCCTTCCACGAAATGGCGTCCAGTTAATCCTCGAAACGATAGGAGTAACGGCTGATTGCGTCGTTGGTATATTTTCGTCACACAATCCCTTTCATGACGGATTTTTTAGTCATTACAAGAGTTATTACTGCAACTATAAGTACATGAACCTGAACGGTTCTTCGGCATTCAACACTGCAGTAGCCGCTGTCCCAACATGGATATTCCGAGAACTCGGCGGGTTTATGGAGAACCTAAAAGCATCCGAGGATAGTGAATTTGGAGATCGTCTTTTTAAAAGTGGCTGGAAGATATATATCGATCGTAGATTAGAAGTCATCCATCTTAAGCGGTTTTCAATGGGGAGCCTTTTAGTAAACGACTTTAAAAAGTCAGCTTCCCTCGCAGAATTATTTCTTACGCAACTACGAAATGGAACTTTGGCAAGAAAAATGGAGTTCACCGATATATCCGTCAGGATGATGTTAAACATTCCGGTGACTTTCTTTTTTATTGTATTGGGGATACTCAGTGTCTGTATGAGCTCAGAGCTTTTTTTTCTTCTTCATCTATTTCTCGGGTTACTTATTCTATTTAACAACGGACCGTTTTTCAGTTATTTGAGGAAGTCTCAAAAATCAAAACGATTTATCATTGGCACGTTCTTATTTATGATTCTGGATTATGTTGTAGTAGCGATCGCTGTTGCAAAAGGGTTCGTGGCTTCTATAGGGACTAGTGGAGAACTCGTTACCAGGAAACTTGTTAATAAGTAGGGTATTGGCATAATTCTGTTTTGAACTCAGAGAAAGGGACAAATGGCACAAATTATACAGTCTGAGCACAATGTATCAAACGATCATAGGATGTGGATCGAATACCACACTCGCAGATTTGGCACTGTTACCCATCTATTGCACTTATTGAAGACGAAATACATATGCCGAATGTTTGCGGATCGAATCCTCTCATTATCAGGACCCATATCTTCTGTCCTAGAATTGGGCTGCGGGACAGCATCTACGCTGAACCAGATACACAAGCAGACCGGTGCTGTATGTCTTGGTGTGGACTGTTGTAGTGAGGCAATCAGGATTGCCGCTGAGAACTATCCGCATTTAAAGCTGGAAGACGCTGATATCTTCGACTTGGAATATCCCAGGAAAAGCTTTGATCTCGTATATTCAGTCGGCCTCCTGGAACACTTCAGCCATGGCGATCAGATGCGCCTCTTACAGATTCATAACGACTTGGCAAAGAAATGTGCCGTACTGATGGTGCCGGCCGATGGCATCGTCTTCAACACAATCATTGCCGTGAATAAAAGACTTCTCCGGCGGAGCGGGACCTGGGCGGATGAGCAAGTCTTTTCGGCAAAGTCTCTGCGGGAGGATTTTCCCGAGCACCGCTTTCAGGTCTCAAAAGACATGCGATTTCTTAACATGGTCCTGTGGTTCGCGTGGAGGGTGGAAGGAACACCCGCTACATGAAGCCCGATCCTTACTGCCCCCGAGGTGGTCAATGCTGAAGACTCGATCGACCTGTAGAGCTTGTGGTTCGAACAAGCTTGTTCCTGTTCTCTCCCTCGGAGAGCAGTGCATTGCGAGCAACTTCTCCATGTCCGATCAATTCCCGACGATCAACCGGAGAATAGCGCTGGAACTCGTGCGATGCGCTCCCGAGGTTGATGAAAATGCCTGCGGCTTGACGCAGCTTCGGCACACTGTCTCGCCGGGATTGATGTATGCGTCCTACGGCTACCGTTCCGGGATCAATCAGACAATGACGAATCATCTCCAGACGCTGGCTCACCGTCTTGAGGCCGGCAGCGATCTGAAGGCCGGCGACGTCGTCGTTGATATTGGTTCGAACGACGGCACGTTGCTGAGAGGCTACAAAACCTCGGACGCGCGCTACATCGGGTTCGAGCCGTCGAATGTATTGCCGTCCGGCCCCATCAAGAATCTTACGCTGGTGCGCGATTATTTCTCGCGTGACCACGTGAAGGCGCTGGAGCTGGACGGCAGAGCCAGGATCATCACCACTATTGCGATGTTCTACGATCTTGATGATCCCAATGAGTTTGTAGCGGCCATACAGTCCATGTTGGCTCCGGACGGTGTCTGGGTGTTGGAGATGAGTTACCTGGCGGCTATGCTTGAAAGGACGCTCTTTGACAGCATCTGTCATGAGCACCTCACCTACTACTGTCTGTTCACCTTGGAACGGCTCCTGGATCGTCACGGACTGCAGGTCATCGATGTCGAGGTGAATGAAGTCAACGGTGGAAGCTTTCGAAGCTTTATTGTCCATCGCGGGATCATGAGGACCATCCCGGAAGAAGCACGTTCACGGTTGTATCGATTGCGGGCGCATGAATTCGAGTTAGAGCTCGATCATGAGAAACCATACCAGTTGTTCGCTGACCAGGTCTATCGTAATCGGAGCGTACTACGGGAAATGTTGAACCGGCTACGGTCACAGGGCAGCAAGATTTATGGGTACGGTGCTTCAACGAAAGGGAACGTCATTTTGCAGTTTTGCGACCTCGGCCCTTCCGTGATTGAAGCCATTGCCGACAGGAACCCGGCAAAGTGGGGATCGAGAACGATCGGCACAAATATCCCCATTGTGTCCGAAGAAGAAATGCGGGATGCAAAACCTGACTATCTCCTCGTCTTACCGTGGCATTTCCTATCCGAATTCAAGTCCCGTGAGAGTGAGTTCCTCGCACGAGGCGGTAAGTTTATTCTACCGGTACCCAAGCCCAGTATCGCCGTTTAGGCCACAGGTTCTGCAGCTACTCTCCGTTTAGTTCGAAGCCTACACACACCACGAGCGCCCCTCTCATTGCACGTTTCAATGATTCGTATGCGGACTGCCATCGGCCCATTTATCGGTGCCTTCCAGCTTCAGAGGCATACGTTGGGCGTTACGGCTCTGCTCATTGTGGCCTTTTACGTCCTGTACCATTTCCCATCCTTAGTAGCGCTTCGTGAATTTGACATTGCGCTTCCTCCGCTTATCTCTCTGTACCTCGTTGAAAAGGTGCTATTGAGAACTGCGGAACTAAACTCCCAACTTGCGACACTTCCCCTGTCTCCAGCCAACTATTTTGTAATCTATCCCCCAGGGCTGTACATGCTGACCTGGGCACTCGGTGATGTTCGACACATGTTCTTGTTCCTGTTCGCCGTGCAATTAACGGTCCCATTCCTTCTGTATGCGCTTATCCGCCCCATTTCTTCAATGCGCACTTCCTTAGTAGGAGCTACCTTAGCATCTTACTACCTAGTGAGTTCAGCTCATTGGACACCAGATTTTGTGATTCAGCCTATCATGATTCTCGTTGTTTTACTTTTGTATACCAGAAGGAGCACAATACATAGGATTTTCGGCGTCGCACTTGTCGGCATTCTGTTGGGACTTATTGTTATTCTAAAGCACAACATCGGTTTGTTCTTCTTGATTGCGTGCATTGGCTATCTCTTTTTCAGAGCGTGGAAAGTGGAAGAGGTCGGTACGGCACCACATCGATGGAGCTTAGGGATGGTGGCCATGGGGTTCCTGATGTTAGGGGCCGTGGTTCTTGCCCGGTTGCCGCATTTCGACGAGGTCATCTTTTATCTGTTTCCCTATTTCCCTTTTTGGGGAGCTGTCCTGTACCTCATGTTGAAGAACCGGCAACTGGGGTTCGATCTCCCTCGATTTTGCCGCGAATCGGGGGTCCTCGTGACGACTTCGTTGGCTCTTCCGGTAGTCGTGTTTCTTCTGGTCGGAAGCGTCGTAGGCTATCGTAGATATTGGTATACGCTGTTTGAAATGGGGTTTGAATACATCCAGATTTGGGACAAAGGCATTCTTGAAGAGATTCGGTCTCAGGTCGACATCCTCCAACCGCTGAACGTGAGGAACATTCATCGAAGCTATGTGGGGCTGATTCATAGCCTGATGTTCGGCGTGCCATTCTTTGTCAATTGCCTTGCCTTGGTCGGCATCGTTTTATGGATACGAAGACGTGTGGGATTGGCCGAGATGGGGAACCATCTCTCGGTCATTAGCCTGGGTATCATCGGAGTGCTCATGCTGTTTCCGCTTGAAGGGGAGCATATCCTAGCAAGCAAGTTCTTTCTCTTTGGCTTCATTCTGCTCTATCTGGCCAAATCTTTTTCGTGGCGAATGCCCCGTGTGGCCGGAGCGATCCTCCTTGTTGCGTTATTCTTACCGATTCCCCCTCATGTCCTTGGAAGATACTGGCTCATCTCCCAATCAACGACTTCCCGAGGCTCTGCGCCAATTCAAAAGGCGATCGGGTTGCCGCTAGTCAAGAGACTCGCCGATGCTTTACAGGATCGAATCGACGTGGTTCAGCGGTCGATCAGAGGGAAGCCATATTATGTCGTGAGCTCCGGCTTGAGCGCCATGACCTTACTGACCTTCGTCGATAACGGTCTGCCGCAATTTTACGTTATGCGAAAGGGCACCCTGAACCGGGAGGTGACCGACGCGATCATTGCGTCGGTCTCGCATGTCCCTTTTGTCATCGTCAGCGAGGATGTGTTCCGTTGGCATCTCGACAAGCAACTGAACGATCCGTTCCTGGGACAGATACTGAGTTTTGTGCAGAACAATTATGTCGAGGTCGACCGGTATGACGCCCCTACCGATCCGCCAATCCTTAAAATCGGCGGCTTCATCGTTATGGAGAAGGCCCCTTCCCGTAGTCTGCTGGCTGATCTCCATGTTGTCAGTTTAGAGTGAATGGGCAGAGCCTCAGGCGCCTCATGTTGCCGAATCGTGCAGCACATGGGCGAAGCGCATGATCTCTCGTAACTCTATGCCTGTTTCAGTGGTTATTCCCGCATTCAATGCCGCCTCATTCGTCGAGAAGACGCTCGATTCAGTCCGGGCTCAAACGTATACGAATTACGAAGTGGTTGTGGTGGATGACGGGTCGTCTGATGACACATGCAGTGTCGTCCAACACTGGCTTGAACGCCATGCGATAGCCGGGCGATGTATTCGGCAGGAAAACAAGAAGATTGCCGGGGCGCGCAACGCGGGTATGCGGTCTGCGCGCGGGACGTACATTGCGTTGCTCGATCACGATGACCTGTGGTGCCCGGAAAAGCTGGCCATGGTCATGCGAGAATTCGAGCTTCACCCTGAGGTTGACCTCATCTGCCACAATGAGAGCTTTACGTGTGATGGGAAAGTCATCCGAATTTCTCGCAACGGTCCGGCGGCAAAGAATATGTATGAGCGGCTGCTCTTGTCCGGCAACACTCTTTCGCCCTCAGCGTGCGTCTTCAAGAAGGACAAGGCGCTTTCGATTGGAGGTTTTAGAGAGACTCCTGGCTTTGATACGGTCGAGGACTACGATTTCTGGTTGCGGCTCAGTCGAGTTGCCCGGTTTGGGTTCATCGACCAAGTCCTCGGCGAATGTCGGATGAGGGAGGGCTCGGCCTCCCGCCGCATTGAGTACCATTTCACGAATCTGGAGCGCGTGCTCCGTGAACACTTTTCTGCGCATTTCGGCGATCGCCCGGGAATCATTGCAACGATGCGGTTCCGGCGCAGGTTATCTGCGGTTTACCGCGCCGCGGCAGGACAACTTATGGAAAGCAATGAATCACCAGAAAAGCAGCGGGAATACATATTCAAGATGCTACGGGAGTTTCCGCTTGAGCCGAAGAACTTAGCTCGATTCCTCCTTTGGGCCATGCGGAACGGCCGGGCATTCAAGGCTCAACCAGAGTAATGTGTCCTGATTTTTGCTTTGAGTGGGCATGACTGCGGAAGCGTTACGAGAAGCCGTCGAGAGCATTCTTGCGTGCCCTGCGTGTAAAGGGCGCCTTTCGTTGGACGCTGAGACCACGCGCGCAACATGCACGGGCTGTTGGCGCGTGTATCCAACCAGCGACGGAATCCTTGTGTTTTTGAACGACCAGCCTGCGCTTCAGGAGGAGGAGAGGCGATTTCGGGATGCGATTGCGACTGATTATATGCGGAGTGACCGCAATACGCTCCTCGAAGTTGTGTCAAAGCACCATTGCATCCCTGTTATGAAAAGACGGGCTGATGAATTCTGGGCTCGATTCAAGGCACAGGAATGGATTCTCGATATCGGAATCGGGTGGGGGTGGCATTGGGCTAACCAAGAAGGAGGCGCCAGAGTAATCGGGATTGATATGTCGCTCGGTAATCTACTGGTTGCCCGATGTCTTTTGGGTAAAGCTGATCATGTGCTGTTGGTCTGCGCCGACGCCGCTTGCTTGCCGATCCGTGAACATGGGATTTCTGGCGTTTGGAGCGCGCAGGCGTTCCAACATTTCCCGACGGAAATGCTCCGGTCTGTTCAATCGGAACTCGACCGCATACTGCTCGATGATTTCGTCATGGAGATTTACAACCAGAACCCGGCCTTGATGTATGAAGCGATCTATCGCCTGTTCGGGAAGCGGCTTCACCGTACAGGCAAGCATTACCATATGGAATTGAGCCGCCTCTCCGCCCAGGAGTGGGCTTGCATCTTCAAGGAGTTTCGCGGCGGGCGCCCGGAAAGTGCGTGCAGCTACTCCGAGCTGTTTTTTCACCCCGATCTGCATTTTCGTCCTCGGCGTTACCCGGTGGAGGTAGAACACTGGCTCGTCCGGCATATGCCCAAACTGGCCAGCTTTTTTGCGAGGCAGGTGCAGATCCGGATTGAAGGCGGAACGCAACAGACCCGGGTCGTGTGAGGCCGGCATCAGAGCCTTCCAGCGAGTCGATACACGAAGAGCCCGACGAATTCATTGATGGCCGATGTGGCCCTCTCCAAACTCCCGAGCGTGGGAACGAAGAGGGAGGCGCTGAAGCGCGGCAGTTCTCCGACCTTCAGAGACGTCACATACCCGCAGGGGTAAGGGGTCACCTGCAACCCTTGTTTTTTAAAGAGCATGACAGCACGGGGGATGTGCAATGCCGATGTCACCAACAAGACGCTCGAACCGCGACCGAGAAGGCGGGTGACTTCAATCGCTTCTTCGTACGTGTTGTGCGATGACTCTTCCAAGATCAGCGCCTGCGCAGGCACGGCCAGCTTTCTCGCAAGGTCGGCCATTTCGCTTGCGTCGCTCGGGCCATCCAAGGAGGAAGCACCCGACATGACAAGTTTCGGGGAGAGACCTCGTGAAAAGGCGTCGACGCCGCAAAGGGTCCGCTGAAGGGTGGCGTATCCCAGCTCCACAGTGGGACGGACTCCTCTCTTGGCTCGCACGTCTCCGGTCAGAACAACAATGGCATCAAAAGTCTGTCCCTCAACGGCTTGAAATGACGGATAGGCTTGCTCCAACGTGCCGACAAGATAGGCGCTAAGCGGGCCGGCGCTCAGAACATAGAACAGGATCAAGGTCAACGCAGCAATGATTCTGACGGCTTTCCACCTCGTCGGTGTCGGGCTACCGAAGAGCAGCCCGACAATTGCGATGAGACCAAGCCACACCCAGATAAAGGGGGCAATGGCCAGCTTTGCGAGTGGACCTAATCCAAAGACCAGCGATAAGACGTTATCCAGCATAGAAAGCCCTCACTTGCCTGCATCATTGGGACGTCGGCGTCGCCTCCTTACGCTGCGGAGGTCGCGGTCCTCTTGCTTGTCGGGTCGTGCGAAGCCCCAGCATGAGAGGCTGATCCTAACATACGAATGACTCGTCGGAACAATTTTCCTGAAGCCGGTTTGACGGTGTGGATATCTCCTGGGTCTTCTCAACGGTGAGACGTTCTTCTTTCAGCCAGGTTTTTTGACAGGGCGGCGTACATTTCTCTCGACCATGGTGATATGGGAACCGGTTGACAGTGTCTGTAGTGCCGAGGAGTGGGATTCCACTCTCTTGGCGAGCTTGGATGGAAATGTCTTTCAATCGTATGCGTGGGGAGAGTTTAAGCGGGTCTCAGGCTGGAAGCCCCTGCGGTGGCTTGCAAGGGATAAAGATCATGCCGTGGTGGCGATGGCCCAAATCCTGACCAAATCTTTCATGGGCGGGTCCACAATCGGGTGGGCTCCGGGCGGCCCCGTCGTTCTTTTGCCTCAGACGGAGCGGGATAGTCTACCCGTGATTCTCGATAAGCTCTTGGAGCAACTGAGTGCGTTGGGGAAGAGGATATGCGTCCGATTCTACAGTCTGCTCCCGCACGATTGCGCGATGGCCTATGCGTTCGGCCAACGGTGCGTAAGACCGATCTTCCTTCTCAACTCCGGCTATTCCTTCTGCTTGGACTTGCATCAACCGTCTGATGTGTTGAAAAAGCGGATGACATCGAAACACAGGTATTACGTGAAGAAGGCCTTGGCGGAGAACGTCGAATGGAAAGTCACAACCCATTCTGAGGGCATACGGGAATTGTCTGGCTTGCACGCTGAAATGGTCCGCGCCAAGGGTTTGGGAAGCCTCGGAGGCAGCTTTGGCGACGTTGCGACTCTCTGTCGCATACTCGGAAAGCAGGCCACGATCTTTACAGGCTCTGTGAATGGTGCGCCTGTTGCCTCCTGTCTGGTTATGACTTTTGGTGAAAAAGCGTTCTATGCGCTGGCGGCGACGGGGAAACCGGGAAGGGAAATCAGCGCTTCATACGGGATGCTTTATCAGTTGCTGGAGTATCTTCAGGGTCAAGGGGTGACTCATTTTGATTTCGGAGGGGTTAATCCAAAATCTCCCACGGCGGAGGGCGTCAATCATTTCAAACGCGGGTTTGGCGGAGAGCTCGTCCAGTACCTCGGTGAATGGGAATGGACGAACTCCGAATGGTTGCGTTGGGGATTGAACCTGGCGATCCGGTACCGATGGCGAGGGTAATGGGGCAACGCTTTTTCTGGACGTCAGAATAGTCCGCCGTGTATGCGCACGGCGAGTGACGATCGATAGAAGCGTGGCGGTCGTGTGATGGGTTGGAGGCGAATGCTGGCAAGGACGATCTCGGAAATCTCTGCTTTGGGAATAGGCATGCGCGGAACACGTCCAGGCCTCCGGATCTTGCTCTACCACTCTGTCGGCACCTCCCTGGCCCATGATTCCTATGGGATCAGCATTGCCCCGCAATTATTCGAACGCCAGATGGCTATCCTAGCGAATAGTGAAGGAGTCAGGGTTGTTGGTCTCTTTGACGATCGCCGGTGCGGTGCCGCCCTTCAGGTGGCGGTCACGTTCGACGACGGGTACAAGGATAACCTCCGGGTGGCCGCTCCCATTCTTCTGAAGTACCGCATTCCTTTCACCGTCTTTGCATCCACGTTCTTTATCCGGAGCGGCTTTCAGGAGTACCTGACCGGGAGTGAGCTCGGAGAGCTGGCCGATCTTCCTGGAGCGACCATCGGGTCGCACGGAGGAAGACATATTCCCCTGGCCGAGTGCGATGATGACATGCTATGGCATGAAGTGTATGAAAGCCGGCGATATCTTGAAGAGACAACAGGGAAAACCGTCACGGCGATTTCCTATCCGCATGGCTCCGTAAACCGACGCGTGGCCAACGCGGCCAGACGGGCTGGCTATACATTAGGAGTCTGTAGCCGGTTTGGCATCAACGAAGAAGATCGGGATCCGTTCTTCCTGTGTCGGACCGAGATCGTTTCCGGGGATGGAGAAAAAGTCTTCCTTCAGAAGCTTCGTGGTGCGTGGGATTGGTACCGGTGGCGGGCTCCGGATCCCGTCTATGCACAGATCACCCACCTTCCTAACCGTTGTTGATGAACGCTGTGAGCCATTTCGGCGGTCTGTGTGAGACAGGTCCGAGGGTATGGTCTTCCGAGTACTGGCAGAGCCATCGAGTACTGTTCCTTATTTTAGGCCTCGGCTTGGTTGCCAGGCTGGCCATGCTCTTGCTCTACCTCAGCACGCATGATTGGAAAGGAGAAACCTGGGAGTATGAGGTCATTGCGCAGAACCTTCTTGAGGGACGAGGATTTACCTTTCTGCACCACAATACGGTCTATCGTTCTTACATTGTTCCTGTCTTTCCTCTGATCTGCGCCTTCCTGCACCGTATAGGCGGTCCTGGTCTGGGTCTGTACTATGCATTCCATCTCTCGATCGCGGTCGGCATCATATGGCTCACATATACGATTGCCAGTCGCTGGTACGGCGTACGCGCGGCAACCCTAGCCGCCGTGCTCACAGCCTTTGAGCCCGGGCTTATCGTTTATCATTCGTATAAAGTCGACGTGATCACCCTGTCTACGTTTATTCTGCTCCTCGGGATACATTTCTTCCTCCTTATGGACGGCTCATGGGACAAGCGATTGGCCGTCCTTGTCGGCCTGATTGCTGGCATCGGTGTGCTGACACGTCCTGATCTGATCGGTTTGTTCTTTGTTCCAGTTGCATGGCTTGTCGTTGAAAGAAGACGGCTCGGAGAGGCCTATCGCCTTGCGGCCTTGATTTTCTTGACCGCTATCGTAATCATGATGCCGTGGTTTGTCAGAAATTACTCCGTTCATGACAAGGTCGTGTTGCTGGCGACCATTTCGGGCGAGTCGCTTTGGCGGGGAAACAATCCGAACGCGACCGGAACGACCGTGACGCAGGATATCAGAGGACAATTTGACGCTGCGCCGGAAGAATTTCGGAAGAAGGTGCTGTCATTGAGTGAGGTCGAACAGGATACCTTCTTCAGGGAAGAGGCCGTGAAATACATTGCGGCTGATCCACGAAGGTTTCTGCGGCGCGCTTTCGAAAAGATCTACTATTTTTGGTGGTTCACGCCTACCTTCGCCCGCCAGTATTATGACTGGATTCCGTTGCCGTTTGTGGCTGCCTACAGGATATTCTATGGAGCCATGCTGGCTTTGGCGATGCTTGGAATCTGGTCCGTCATGAGAAGCCCTGGTACTGACGTGACGCGGGTCACTCTGTACCTTTTTGTGTTGCCGATTGCTATGGCTATCATTCACAGCGTCAACTATGTGGAAGGGCGTCATCGAGTGTTGGTGATGCCCGTTATTATGATCCTGACCGCACACGGCGTGACGGTTTTGTCGAAGCTAGGCTCGTCCAAGGCGGAGCAGGCCGATCTTTTCTAGTTGCTTTGATAGATCAGGCCTCCACTCGTCCGGGAGTAAGAGCCGAATTCTTAAAGAGCGGTTCACGCCGACTATGTTGCAAGTAGCTGTTCAAGACCTGAGACGCCACAACCATGCTCTGCGGGATGAGCTCCAGGCTTGCATCGGCCGGGTGCTTGACAGCGGTTGGTATGTCTCCGGGATGGAATTGAGTTCGTTCGAGCGCGACTTTGCTGCTTGGGTAGGGGTCCAGCACTGTGTCGGTGTCGCAAATGGGACAGATGCCCTGGAGCTGGCCCTGCGGTGTCTCGGAATCAAAGCCGGAGATCGCGTGGCGACGGTGGCCAATGCCGGCATGTATGCGACCACGGCGATTGCCAATGTTGGGGCGGAGCCCGTCTACGTAGATGTCGACCGTCGGATGCTCACGGTGTGTCCGGAAAGCCTTGCCCGGTCTTTGGTTCCTGGTACAAAGGCGGTCATCGTCACCCATCTCTACGGTCAGGTTGCTGCGATGCGGGACATTCTCGACGTCGTCAAACGCGCTGGCCTCTATCTGATCGAGGACTGTGCACAGGCGCATGGTGCTAGGCTGGCTGGCAAGTCAGTAGGTAGCTGGGGCCACCTCGGATGCTTCAGTTTCTATCCGACAAAAAACCTGGGCGCCCTGGGGGATGGTGGGGCGGTCGTGACATCCGAGACGGAATTGGCTGACAAATTGAGATGCCTTCGGCAATATGGCTGGCGGGCCAAATATCATTCAGAATTTCTCGGGGGCAGGAATAGCCGACTGGACGAACTCCAAGCAGCGGTGTTGAGAGTCAAGCTTCCTCGCGTGGAGCGGTGGAATAGCCAGCGCCGGCTTATTGCGAAACGGTATTCCGACGCGTTCGAGGGGCTCAACCTCATCGTTCCCCAAGTCCCCGGAGAGTCCTATGTTGCGCATCTCTATGTCGTGCGCTGCCAGCAGAGAGATCAGTTCCGGAAGGAACTCGCTCGAAGGGGAGTCATGACCGACGTGCATTTTCCCATTCCTGACTACGAGCAACCCTCAGTGCGGGAGGCTCTGAAGGCTCGCTGGCTGCTCCAAGTGACGGAGGATTCTTGCCGAAGCGTCGTGAGCCTTCCATGCTTTCCTGAGCTCACCGACCAGGAGACGGACTTGGTCGTCAATGCCGTTCGTGACGTGCTCGAGGGGGGGGCGAGGGATCAATCGTGATTATGCAAACGACCACTGCCTCTCGAAAAGCCAGCGTCGTCGTCCCGGTGTACTTCAATGAAGAGAACCTTCCGGAAACTATTCCCGCGCTCTTGGCTCTGGGCAGCAGGCTGACTGATGTGTCTCTCGAACTTGTCTTTGTGGATGACGGGTCCGGGGACCGGTCGCTGGAGATCTTGCATGAATATCAAAGACGCTATCCTCGGATCATCAAGGTCGTTAAGCTCACCAAGAACTTCGGGTCCATGTCGGCAATCCAAGCCGGATTGAGTGTTGCGACGGGCGATTGCGTCGGCATTATCGCGGCTGATTTGCAGGATCCCCCAGAATTACTCATCGAGATGATTGAGCATTGGAAGAAGGGATCGAAAGCGGTTCTATCTGTACGTCATGGTCGAGAAGACTCGTTTTGGGAGAGGTTGTTCGCCTGGGGATTCTATGCTCTTATTCGCAGGTGGGCCTTCAAGGATTACCCGGCTGGGGGATTCGACGTATGCGTCATCGATCGACAGCTTGTAGATCAGCTTAATGCCATTCACGAGAAAAATTCGAACATTATGTCCCTGATCTTTTGGCTTGGATATCGTCCTGTTTTAATTCCCTACGTGCGTCGAAGGCGTACGAAGGGAAAGTCTCGGTGGACCCTGACCAAAAAAATCAAACTCTTTGTGGACTCCCTCGCAGCGTTTACGTATGCTCCGATCCGCCTCCTGACCGTCCTGGGGCTCCTCACCGCGCTAGCGGCCATCGGGTACGCCGGTGTGGTTTTCGTTAGCAGACTTGTGTATGGGGCCCCGGTCCCAGGGTTCGCCGCGATCGTGATTCTGATCGCGTTCACAGCAGGCGTTCAGATGATGATGCTCGGTGTGCTGGGGGAGTACCTCTGGCGAATTTTGGATGAAACCAGAAAGCGTCCTCTCTATGTGATCGGCTCGATCCTTGACGAAACGCAAGATCGGGGTGAAAACGCTTCACCTCCGGGCCCTCATGCCGAGTCAGGGCAGTGAACGTATCATGGAGGTTTTTTGTCATCCCCAGGCGATTGTTGAATCCAAGAAAATAGGAAGTCGCACCAGGATATGGGCATTCTCGCACATATTGCCTGGAGCCAAGATCGGAGCTGAATGCAATATTTGCGATCATACCTTCATTGAAAACGATGTTGTTGTTGGAGACCGAGTCACCATCAAGTGCGGGGTGCAGCTCTGGGACGGCCTCCGTGTTGAAGACGATGTGTTCATCGGCCCGAATGCGACATTTGCCAACGATATGTACCCTCGGAGTAAGGTACACCGGGCAGCGCAGCTCTTGACGGTCCTTGAAAAGGGATGTTCCATCGGAGCGAATGCAACGATTCTGCCTGGAGTACGTATTGGGTGCTATGCTATGGTAGGTGCAGGATCGGTTGTCACCAAGGATGTCTCTGCCTATACTCTCGTGACGGGGTGCCCGGCTCGGGTAATCCGAACAATCACGCAGTCGGGCAGGCCGGTCAAATTGACTTCACGTCGGGCAGGCGTTCGCCGCGTGCGTTAAAGTTTCT
>Ga0194120_10007981_pt1 | contig 14200 bp, 13 predicted proteins | sample TA2MahCa65mmetaG_FD_148642 | JGI IMG/M metagenome (GOLD analysis project Ga0194120, IMG submission 148642) | Freshwater microbial communities from Lake Tanganyika, Tanzania - TA2015019 Mahale Deep Cast 65m | ecosystem: Environmental > Aquatic > Freshwater > Lake | place: Tanzania: Lake... | reverse complement strand
CTGTAGTAAAAATTGTAACTGCTTTTACTTTATCCCACTCCGTAACTCTAACGCTTGCCGCATTAGAATTGGTCAATCTTCCCAGTAAATGGGTTGAAATTGCTGTCGCAGTCTCAATTATTTATGTGGCGCTTGAGAATTTTTACACACGAAAAGTTGACCCTCGTTGGAAAGATACCTTTGCTTTTGGTTTTATTCATGGATTTGGTTTTGCAAGCGGCTTGATTGAATTAGGCATCCCACAACGAGCTGTCGTGCCTGCTTTAGCAAGTTTTAATATCGGTGTTGAAGTCGGCCAAATTGGCGTTGTTCTTCTCATTTTACCTTTGCTGTTTTTAATTGATAAATATGCCACTAATGGTGAGCGGAATAAAAAATTAGTCTATTCTATTTCAGGAGTTATCGCATGCTTTGGAATTTATTGGATGCTTGTTCGCCTTGAATTCATTAGCGAGATTTTTTAGCTTAAGGCCCTAACTCTCAAACGCGATGTAAAAGAGTTAGAAGCGAGTTAAGCAATCAAATCGCTGCGTTTAAAATTTAGCTACAACTGGCTCAGCCTGATCAAAATTTAGATGATAATTGGCCCCTGCGCGAATTGTGCTCCAGCGGCTACTATTGATGGAATTATTAAGCTGTAAGCCGTAATTATTTCCAATCGTCGCTGGGCCGCCTTGCACATCGGCATAGAGATATTCCGCCTTTGCCGACCAATTCGATTTAAACATCCACTCAACGCCGCCGCCTGCTGTCCAACCGGTTTGAAAATTAATCGTCTGATAGCCTGCTGCTTGTTGCACATTCGCATAGGCGAAGCCGCCTGTGCCATAAACCCATAAATCAGGACGAAGGGTAACGCCGCCGCGCCCACGCACTGTTCCATACCAAAGCGTTGTACTGCCGGTATTCACATAGCCGGGCACATAGGATGCGCCTGTTTGATCATTCAGGTTCAGTAAGGCGCTATAATTCCCACCATTGACTCCACCCGTCATGGTTGTGCCTTGTAAGTCGGCCTCAAGTCCCGTTACGAATAAGGGCGTAAGCTGGTAATTATAACCCGCTTGTCCACCTGCAATTAGACCGCCGCCTGTTGTGTTGGGATTGGCGTTTTTGGTAATGCCGCCATAGACCGCGTCATTGAACCAAAGATTATTGCCATTGCTTGCTGTGGTTGAGCCTCCGCCGAGATTCAATCCTAGATAAGCGCCAGTCCAATTTGCAACTTGTGTGGATTTTTCGCTCTCTTTCCTGGTCAACATTGAGAAGGGTTCAAGAAGATCCGGACGCTTATTCGGGTTAGCGTCAAAGTTGAGCGGACCGCCAAAGGTCAAACGCCATGAAGGCGGCTCGATTGGATGGCCAACGACGCCCATTTTACCTATGCCGCAAACGGCATCTGGCGGAGGCGCATCAGATCTGCAAAGGCTATAGAGAGTATTCGTGCCAACAAGCGAGCCATAGGCGTAAGCAATCTGCATCGAGCGCGAGTTCATCACGTTGAAAACGTCAAGCTGAAGCTTCCATCCTTCTTCCCAGCGATAGCCTGCGCGTAGATTAAGCGTGCCAATCGCGGGACTTTTAAAGAAACCATCTTGTGTCAAAGCGCGTGGCGCAATGTAGCGATATTTTGCTGTGCCAAACCAACCCTTTGCTTCGCCAAGCTCCATTGAACCTGTCGCGACGACAGGCGTAGCGTTGACGAGATAATTACCCGGGCTATTGCCTTGGAACGTTCCATAAGGAATTGCGGCTTCCTGTAACAAGTCGCCATAATAAAGGAGTCCCTGCTCCCAATCATAGCCTCTAAAGCGCGCATGAGTTGCCGTCACATCCGCCTCAAAGGCCGCCCATGAAATAGGACGGTAGTGATTGGTGAACTCTACGCCAACGCGATCAGCGCCCCGTGCAATCGCTGTATTGCCTGAATCGCCTTCAAAAATATTTTCTGTTTGGGTGCGGATGAAGAAGAGCGTTGCAGCGCTTTCCAGTCCATCTATCTTTTTTGTCTTTACGCCAACTTCTGCGCCAGTTGAAGGAGAAAGTAGTGGCTGACGTTTTACAGGAACATAGCCGTAATTGTCGTCCATTTCTGAGGTTGAGTAGGTCTGTGTTGTGGCGCGAAAATCATTGGAGTGAAACCCACGACCAAAATTGAGATAAAAATCAGTCTTATCATCCCAAGGATTAATTACGACAGAGCCTTTGGGGCTGATCAATTGTGAAACGGTTGCGCCATTGTTAAAGGGCGCTGTCCAGATGCGTAAGGGTTGATTAGGGTCTCCATAAAATTGATTATAATCTGGAGCAATGGGGCTACCGACAACTGGCGAATTTGTATAGGTTTGCAACCCATTATTGCTACCCCAATAATAATCCCAACGTGCGCCTACCGTTGTCTTCAACCAAGGCGTCCATTTAGTTTTAAAATCGGTCAGCAGACTCGTATTCGCCTCGCCAACAAGATCATTGCGGATAATATTAAACATCTGCCGCGAGACTTCATTGCCCAGCCCAAGACGAATATTATCATAACGGCTTTGAAAACCGACACGCAGTTCTGATTCTTTATTAAGAAGATCAAGCTTCAACGTGTGATAAGCATTGGCTCCGATCATTGTACGGCGATCAAATTGTCGAAATTGATCGCCAATAAATGGATCTGGATATTGTAGGAAATAAGTAAAATTATTATCCAGACCAAGTGTTGAATGCATCGCAAAGCCTTCAACACGCGTTTTATAATTTGATGTCTCCTGAGCCCAATGGCCCGACACGCTAAAACGGGTAGTCTGCCCCCCATTTGTTGGATTAAGCGTCCCCCATCGCGACATTTGACCAGAAGAAATCAAATCCAATGGAACTTGATCCGTTGAATTCCAACGGTTTGCGTAAGCCATGCCCATGATCGAGAGGCCGTTATTTTCCTCTCCCTGCGTGTAGCGCAGCACACCATTAATTTTTCTGGCGTTATTCGGCGTCGTCCAAGGTCCATTATAGATCGAAACTTCTCCTGCCCCCAAAATATCGCCATTGGCAAAAGACCAAGATTTCATACCAAATTGACGACCATAGCCGAATGCTCCGCCCGTTGACGTAAAGACCCCCTCCGGAACGCGATGAAGATATTGCATGCGGATGGTGCCGGCGTTTGAAAAGTCGCCATCCTCAACATTGTAAGGACCTTTACGCGCATCAACGGTTTCAAGTAACTCGGGCATGATAAAATTAGCATCCGCGTAGCCCTGTCCGTGTCCATGCGTGCGCATATTAAGCGGCATCGAGTCGAGATAAAGCGCAAGATCTGTGCCGTGGTCGAGATCAAAGCCACGCAAATAATATTGATTAGCTTTGCCTTCACCCGAATGCTGCGTAACGGCGAGACCGGGAACAATTTCGAGCGCTTCGCCAGGTCGAAAGGCTGGCAGCACATTAACCTGTCCGCCTGTAAAAACGCGCTCACTTGATGAGTCTAAATTGGTTGGAACGCGGGGATAATTAATTCGAGGTCCCAAAATTGTGCTTTGAAGCGCATTTGAGTCAAAGCCTTGATTGGGATCTACTGGCGTTGGGTTTGCCGCAATGATTGGAGTTGAAGGCGTTGGCGCAGTAACTGGACGCGTCGGTTTTGGCGCATGTGTATGGGGCACCGAGACCACTTTACGACGACCGCCAATATCAATGCCAGGCAACGTAACACTATGCGCTAGCGCGCTACTAGCACAGAGAGAAGCAATAAGAGCCAGAGCTGATACTTTTGTTTTTTTGCGATCCGACATGTTCCACCTATGCAATAAGAATCTCTGGTATGAAGTTTCCTAAGATTTGTCTTATCTTTGCTGCTGAGGTCAACTCAAAAACGAGTCGTTAGAATCGAATTCCATGTTTCGTTGTATAATTACAACAAGGAATTAGGCCGCATTTCACTTAAAATTTGACACAGTTCAACCACAATTTGCCGATGCGGTAAAAATTTATAGAAACGAGCGTTAAAAAGCATTAATTCGCTCTGGTAATAATTACCGGCGCGCTTTCTGAATTCACAAAATATTCTTTAGCTGCGTTCCCTTCATGAACAAGAATGATCTGCCAGGAACGATGGCTATGCGTAGACAAGAGTGCACGAGGGTCATATACAAAATTATCCGACGCACACTGAAATTTGATTTCTATAAGCACCAACTCATCGTTAGAGGGATCCTCTCCTAGTTTTATCAGGCTTTTTTCGCAAGCCTGACCTTCCTTATTACTCAGGATGATACGTTTAAGAACCATTTCGCCAATTTGATTTTCCAGCGCGCCACTTCGCATTAAATCAACGCCAATACGTTCCTTCATCGTTTTTTGAAATATCTCTTCAATATCTGTGGCTAGAAATTGTAAGCGAATGAAATTATCTCCGCCCTCTTTGGTGAAACTGGCTGCAGAAATATTTTCTTGAACAAATATCTTGTTTTCTGCAGGAAAAGCAGAATAGGTAAGCCCTAGATAAACAGAGATATAGGAAAAAAAATATATTAATTTATTTAAATTTTCATTCATGATTTAGATATCTAAGCTTTAAATTTTATCATGAAAAAAGCATGGGATATAATTTCCAATCGCTCTTTAACTTTAAAAAAATAAGCGCTCTAAGCTTCAAAGAAAACCGTGTACATGAACATGCCTTCTTCAAGTTTGCAGATCTGCGCACTTAATAGCTCAATTCCATCTAGTATGCAAGATTATATAATTTATCATACCGGCTTCTAGTATAAAGCGGCGCAATAGTAAAAACTGGAGTATGTCTTAATTTTCGCTGTTTGATTTTTATTACTGTGTTAGAATTTTGAGGAAAATAATAAATATAGATCTCGCTTCAACGACCTACAGCGAGACCAGGAACAATCTCCAGCGCCTCCGCCGGACTTTGAAATGGAAGCGTATTAACTTGCCCTCCCGAAAAATGCCGCTGACTTGAAGAATTAACTTCAGATGGCGGCTTTGGATATTTTAAGGTTGGCCCGAGAATAGTATTTTCTAGCGCATGTGAACCAAATTCATCAGTATCTGCAGATGTTACCTGAACTTTATTTTTAATTAAATCCGACAGATTCTTATGTCGAAATATTTTTGCTTCAACATAAGTATTATTTAAAACAAACAATAAAAATAAAGGGAACATGTAGATAATAAAAAAATTTAAAAATCGACTTTTATTTCTCTTTCGCATCAATGCTTATGGGGGCGACTGTGGACATGGCCCTTTGTCTTTTCAGATCCGGATTTAACCAGCGTTGATGGCACGACAACTAATTCCCCATAACGCACTCCTTTTTCAGCAATAACATGTCGACCAAAATGCTCAACCTCGCCACGAGGTCCTTTTAATAATGAGACTTCTAGACAGGAATGTTCATCCATATGAACGTGCATTGAAGCTATCGATAGATTACTGTGTCCATGATGATCATGCAGGATACGCTTAGCTAACTCCCGCGTTTCATGATCGTAAACATAAACAACCGCTCCAACACATGGACGGTTGACATCATCAACTTCAGGGCGTTTTTTTAAACTATCTCGAACAAGATCGCGCACGGCCTCAGATCGGTTTTGATGACCTGTTGCAGCCATATACTCATCGATCTCTGCCATGAGCTCATCATCGAAGGTCATCGTGATACGCTGCATTGCGCTTGTCTTCGACGTCATCTCGCTCAATCCATTAAACTCAAAGATGACTATTTTCGATCATCCGAGCAAATTCTATTTGTAGTTAGTGATGATCATTATGATGAGCATGTGTATGGCAATCCATGCTCTTATGACAGTGATAATGCTGATGATCATCTAGAGCATGCGCAAACGCAGGTGCAGCAAAACCAAAAAGACTGATCAATAGGGCACAGAGTTGAAGCTTCATGATTTACTCCTGATCTCGATCTTAACCAGAATAAAAAACGAATAAGACGAAAATACGACTTTATCATATTACTTATAATAATTAAATCAACGACTTAGGTTGGTCCAGACGATTAAATCGTCCTACGCGACTCTCTCTTTATGCATTTCGTCAAATTTATTTCACACCTTAAATGATGCAGATATACCAAAGCGCTAATCTCATGCCAAAGACAAATCTAATTTCAATGCGCAATTAATTGCCCTACCCAAAGATCAACTCTTATCATTTTCTGAAAATTATCATCTAACTTTTTTCCAAATTTTAAAAGAGCTCTGGAAAAAATGTCATTCGTACTCCCACTCAAAATCTGAAGCTTAATGAAGCTAATCGCTGCAAGCGATTAAATCCACACTAAGCTCCTGAGTGATTTTAAAAAAACATTTCGGGATGAAACCGATGCCGATCAATAGTCCCTTAACGACTATAAGAAGCTAAACAATTGGCCGCTCCATGCTAGGTCACCAACCGTAATACCCGTAGCCTGGCCCATAGTATCCGGGATAGCCCCAACCGGGCCCATAGCCATAATAGGCCGGATATCCCCAGCCGCCGCCATAACCCCGACGCCAACGACGGCCATACCCCCAACCGCCTCCACGCCAACCCCGTCCATAGCCGCCATAATATCCATGACCGCCCCAACCACCCCGCCCCCAACCGCCGCGCCCCCATGCCGAGGCGGGCGTTGAGGCAAAGAGTGACGCGGCAATGAGCCCAATAGCCAAAACAACAACCTTGAACCTGCGAGGATGTTTCATTGCGTTACTCATGATCAGTCAGCGGCTGTAAAAAACAAATGAAAAATACGTATTCTAAGATGAACAATCGCTGAATTATTGATAAAATAAACGCGCCTCACCAAAAGACGCCTGACCTCTATGCTGAACAGCGCCAAAGCGTCTTAACGAGAGCTCCTCGAAGGATAAATAAGAGTGAGCGATCAAAATAAATTGAGAAAAAAATTTCATAATGAATAGAAAAAAAATAACACATCTTACCGTCGTCCCAAGAGACTACCAAGAAGAAGCCGTTGACGCGGCATTCAACCATTGGCTGACATCCAATGCGCCCATGCTCTTAGTGATGGCCACCGGTTCTGGCAAATCAATTGTCATTGCGCTTCTTATTCAACAAGCTCTAGCAAAAGACCCAAAGGCTCGCGTGCTTGTCTTGACGCATGTTAAAGAGCTTGTAGAGCAAGATTATAATGAGATGATCAATTTGTGGCCCGACGCTCCTGCAGGGGTTAATTGCGCTGGGTTAAAAAAACGCTCGATAGACGCACAAATTATCTTCGGCAGCATCCAATCTGTCTGGAATCATTGCGAAGAAATCGGCCAATTTGATTATATTATTGTCGATGAAGCGCATCGTATCCCGCATAAAGATAATGGCAATTATCGAAAATTAATTAGCCTGCTTTCTCAACGAAAAAAGACGCTTAAAGTTATCGGCTTAACCGCTACCCCCTTCCGATTAGATGGCGGCTGGCTACATATTGGCGAAGAACGCTTATTTGAAGAGATTATTTATGACTATTCTATAGATCGAGGCATTACTGAGGGATGGCTATCTCCCCTCATATCAAAACGAACCCAGTTTCAAATTAACATATCTGGCGTTCGTAAAAGAGCGGGTGAGTATCGAACGGATGATTTAGATAGGCTTGTAAATTCTTCTGAAAATACAGACACAGCGCTAACTGAAATCATAGAACAAGGCGTCAATCGGCGCTCTTGGCTGATTTATTGCGTCAGCGTCGCTCATGCAAATAGCGTTGCTGAAAAATTACGCCAAAAAGGTATTGTTGCCCAGGCAATAACTGAGAAAACGCCCGCTAAGGACCGCGATAAATATATTAAAGAATTCCGCGCAGGGGAAATAAAATGCATTGTCAATGTCAGCGTTCTGACAACAGGCTTTAACAATCCCCGCGTTGATCTTATCGCGATGTTGCGCCCGACGCTCAGCACCGCTCTTTATTTGCAAATTTGCGGACGCGGCTTGCGCAAAAGCGAAGGCAAAGAAAACTGTCAAATATTGGATTTTGTCGAAAATATTAGACGCCATGGCCGGGTCGACGATCCTGAAATCATCATTCATGGCGCAAAGGGCGCAGATGATACGCAGGAGACGCCTCAATATCTCGCGAAAGCCTGCCCTGCATGTCTTCATTATAGCCCCATCAAAGCCCTGACATGCTCATTTTGCGACAAAACCTTCGCTAGAGAGCGAAAAATTACCCATAATAGTCACGCAGACTCTATTGAAATTCTTGGACGGCCGCGGCGTAAATTTAAACAGCAAGATAAATTTATACCGGTTCGAAAAGTTACAGCACAACCACATATAAAACGCGGCGCGTTTAAAGTAACAAGTATAAAGATAGAGTATCACCTCTCAACTGGCGAAACCGTTAAAGAGTTTATCAAAGCGGATAATGGCGCTATCAGTCGTATGGCGACACTTTGGTGGCAGGCTGTAATGGGCACGACGCCGCCAGCATCAATTGATCTATTTTGTCGGGGCCTCTCATCAGCTAAGGTCCATCGTCTGCAAACCTATATTAATGAAAATAATTTCCGAGCTGTTGAATATTTAGTCGTTACACCCCAAAATGAAACGCGGACATTGATGCTGGCTAAAGACAAAAAATTTGGCGGCCTATCTCTATTTAAAGTAATTGAGACGTCAGCTTAAGCGAATACAACAGCCACTTTATTGATTAAAAGTATAATCCGATCTTATCCTATTTTTTACGCACCGCCCTTCCTCACAGAATACAGTTTAATAACCGCCGAGGTTTAAAGACTTGTTTGGTCTATGATAAAGCTCGTTTGAGCTCTCATAAATTTATTGATGATGAATAGCAGGGTTAAATTTTCAATAAATGCGACCTCAGTGTCAAAATTTGATTAAAAAAAAATGATCCAATAGATTAATCTTAAGAGATTTATCGCATAAACAGGAATCACTTGTTGAAATCAAAGATCTTTATCGATGGCGATTCTGGCACCACAGGTCTTGGCATCCGCGATCGGCTTGCTGGGCGCCCGGATCTGGAACTTATTGCGCTCCCACAGGCGCAGCGCAAAGACCTCGCGGCAAAACAGCACGTGTTATCGCAAGTTGACTTAACGATCCTGTGCCTGCCCGATGAAGCCGCCAAAGAAACTGTTGCGCTTTGTGACGCTTTAGGCGCGAAAGCGCCACGCATTCTTGATGCGTCAACCGCGCATCGCACCGCTCCTGGTTGGATTTATGGCTTCCCAGAACTCTGCGCCAACCAGTCGCAAGAGATCGCCAAGGCGCAACGCGTTGCCAATGTTGGATGTTACGCCACAGGAGCCATCGCTCTTTTACGCCCCCTAACTGATGCGCAGTTACTGCCCTCTTCTTATCCGCTCGCTATTAATGCCGTCTCTGGCTATTCGGGCGGCGGTCGCCAGATGATTGAGTCCTACGAAAAAGGCGAAGCGGCAGCCTTCGAGCTCTATTCTTTAGGGCATCAACACAAACATATTCCTGAGATAATGGCCTATGCGCGGCTTGAAAAGCCGCCAATATTTGCGCCCTCAGTCGGCAATTTCCGTCAAGGCATGCTGGTGTCGATCCCGCTCACGCTCGACGCCCTACCCACAAAAGTAACGGCGAAGGATCTCCAAGAAACCTATCAGCGCCATTATCATCAAGCCCCCCATGTTCATTGGGTTGGTGCCCCAACGAATGGGCGCCTTGACGCGCTCGCTCTCAATAATACCGATGATATGGAGGTATATGTTTTTAGTCATGAGACATTACGCCAAATCATCTTAGTGGCGCGCCTCGACAATCTTGGAAAAGGCGCCTCAGGCGCTGCTGTGCAAAATCTCAACTTAATGTTGGAAAAAACTCATTAAATAAGAAAGCCTACCGCTGGATGTTTCGACGTTTAATTAAGATCCTCAAGCAGCTTGTCAGCAACATCTTCATAGCGGCTCGTTCTACTTCCCATCATAGCTTCGAACGCTTCATGAACGTCACGCACGGAACGAGCGCTCAGTCGGCCGCCGCGTGATTCATAAAAGATTGGCCGATTGGCGCGCGCAGGACGGGGTAATAAAGCTGCGGCAGAGAGGTTTGGATTTTCCTCTAACACATTCAAAAACTTCTCAGCATCGTCTGTACCAAGGAAGTGAATTAGGTAAGTTTCGCCAGGGGTGAGCGGACGGCCAATTTTCTCTGCAATCTTCGCGCCGTCTTTTTTCAGCATTTCTGCAGCAAGAACGGCTGAGAGATATGGATCCATCCGTAAATTAAGGATTTGCGAGCGCTTTAGCGGTGAAGCGTTAAGCGAAACGCCCTCCTGCCCCGCTACAGCTTTAGACTCTTCGGCGCGGCCATGTCGACCGCCAAACATTTTAATCGCGTGCAGCCATGTCTTTTCAACAAACTGAAAAAGGCCGCTTGCCGTTGAGGTTCGCGCCTTTGCGCGTAAGGAGAAATTAGACTCCTTATCTGCAATCGCCATCAATAAAGCCGGATCCATCTCTGTTGTCTTAGCCGCCTTAACGACATGCTCAACAACAGATTGATGAACCTTAACCGGTCCAAAGCGCATGACGCCCAAACCATCCGCAACATCCGTACCGTCATCGCGGCGATGCGACCAGGTTAAAGCGGCCTGCTCAATAACAAAATCAGAATCCAGAACCTCTTCACCGCCATTTTTGGAGAGTGAGGCAGGACCAGACGGCGGCACCCGGACGCGGGCGAGGCGATAAGGACGTTCGCTGCGCACCGTCTCTTCTTCATCTCCAGAAGGGCTGAACGATAAAACAGCAAGGAACGACAGCAACACGCCAACGCCGATAGCGCGCGCAAGCAAAGGAAAAGAGCGACAAAAGCTAAAAGAACGAAAATGCGTCCATTGAAAATGCAACAGATGCGCGCGCACAAACGCAACGAATGAGGGCTCGTGCCCGCCACCCGGCGCTACGCTAATTTCTCGCTTTGAGAAAGTTACATCCGTCATTCGGTTCGTATTCGCTCCTTGGCCAGTTTAGGCCCAGGAGGGAATGTAACGAGTTGAGACGGCAAAAGATCGGCGCACACCGCCCTTGAGACGCCATAATCCCGCAAGCGTCTCAACCCTCTAATCTTTTGATTTTATTAACCGAGTTCGCAAATTACGCCCGCTCAGCGCGAGCGCTGCCTTTTTTTCGCCACAAGGCGCTAGAGCCTGCTAACCTTATTTAGAATCAAAGGGTTTATAGGCCGAACTTGGAAATCATCCCTTGCAGCATGTGATATTCCGCAGCCGGCACAGCCGTTGTCCGGGACAGGAAATTAACAGGCTTGCCATCTTCAAGACCGTAGTCCGCAACCCGCTGCACTTTTTTCGACTTGTCGAAATACACCGCGAGCACGTGCTGATCTGTAACGGCGCCAGGCATAAAGGCCAGAGACCGATCGACCCGCTGGCTAACATAATACCAAGCGTCGCCGCCCACGGTTGAGGTCGTTGACGGCGTTCCAAGGATGGATAGCACCTGAGGCGCTTCCATACCTGGCTTAACTTGGGTAACGCGTTTTTGATCAATGACCGCGCCCCTTGTGATGACCCCGTCATAACCCAAACAACCACCCAGCGCGCCCGCCGCCAGGCTGGCCAGGGTCAGGCGCAGCACCAAAGAATGTTGATAAATAGATGAAAAAACGCGCTTATCTCGCGCCATTTTAGAGATCTCCAACTCAACGCGTCGCTGGATTTTCAAGCGACAAACCTATCCTCTAACGGATTTCGGTAAACTTCAGTTAAAGGGATTGCAAGCGCAGGCCAATATTTTCAAAATTAACGCGAATTAGATAAGGACCCGTCACATGGTAGACAAACACGCTACCTCACCCGCCTGTCAGCCCCGGCGCATAATGGTTACTGAGATTCCGTCAGAGGGGCTTGAGATCGATCTCTGCGCAACCCAAGACGAGCGCCAAGAGCTTGCCAAACTCAACGATCTTCCAGACATCAGCGCCTTAACTGCCCATCTTCGACTGATCCGGTGGAAAGCGAATGGAGCCATTGCGCGCGGAGAAGTCAGGGCGCGCCTTACTCAAATCTGCGTACGCTCTTTAGAAGAATTTGAATCAGATCTCTCTTCGCAAATCGATCTCCGTCTCGCCCCACCGACTGCGCAGGATGCTCGCAGAGACGAAGAACCGCTCGATCGCGACGCCATATCTCTCGCCGCTTTGGCAGAGGATCCGCCAGATCCGCTCATTGATGGCGTGATCGACTTATGGGCTCTGGTCAGCGAATTTTTAACCCTGGCGCTCGACCCCTATCCACATAAGCCCGGCGTTGAGTTTCAAGATCCAGCCCCTTCAAGCGATAAAAATCCCGCCGCATCCCCCTTTGCGTCGCTTCAGGAGTTAATATCGAAAAAAAACTGACCCAATCAGCCCCGCCTCTAGACGAGGCCTGGATCATAAAGGCTGCAAAGCTTGCTAAATTTCAGTTGGATAGGCTCTTGCGCCGTGAGCTTGCAAATGGCAAGTCAGCTGGCGCGCCACCCTGCAGCTTCGGCCAATGCAAAGCCGCTTGGGAAAGAGATCCAGTTTAATTAAATTTCGAGGCAAGCCGGAAAATGTCGCAAAATGTAAGGATCGCCATCGATGCGATGGGCGGCGACTTCGGTCCGGCGGTTACGATTGCCGGAGCAGCCCTAGCTCTCGAAAACCATCCCGACAGTCGATTTGTTCTCTTTGGCGATCAAACGACCCTTCGCGCTGAACTTGCCAAATATCCGCGCCTTGCTGAAAACGCCGAGATCGCTCATTCCGACGTTGCAATCCGAATGGACGATAAACCCAGCCAAGCGCTGCGTACAGGTCGGCGTGTCTCATCTATGTGGATGGCGATCGAAGCCGTCAAAAAAGGCGAAGCGGATGTGATTGTCTCTGCAGGCAACACAGGCGCCCTAATGGCCATGGCGAAAATCTGTCTTAAAACCATCTCGCGCATTGAACGACCAGCGCTTGCTTGTCTTTGGCCAACGCTACGCGGCCAATCTGTCGTGTTAGATGTTGGCGCCACCATGGGCGCCAATGCGCGCCATCTCGTTGACCTCGCCATCATGGGATCGGCTATGGCCTCGATCATTTTGGGGCTTGAACGGCCAAGCGTCGGCCTGCTCAATGTCGGCACAGAAGAAATAAAAGGCGTTGAAGAGGTCAAAGCAGCGTCTCAAATCCTCAAAGAGTCAAATTTGCCAGGCCTAGCTTACGCCGGTTTTGTCGAAGGAGACGGCATTGGCTTGGGCGCGGCAGATGTTGTCGTGACAGAAGGTTTTACCGGAAACATCACGCTGAAAACTGCAGAAGGAACAGCAAAACAAATTAGCGCTTATCTGAAAGAAGCAATGAGTAGCTCGCTTCTTTCCAAACTTGGCTATTTTCTTGCGCGCGGCGCTTTTAATCAATTACGTGCAAGGATGGACACACGCACAATTAATGGCGGCGTATTTCTCGGCGTTGAAGGCGTTGTTATTAAAAGTCACGGCGGCATGGATGCGATCGGTTTCGCCCGCGCTATAGAAATCGGCTATGAAATGGCCCGCAGCGATCTGTTAAACCGTATCCGCAAGACTGTTGAACTCGCCCATCGCTTTCAACAAGAAAGACCGCCCGAGCCGCCTGCGCAGAAAGCAATGCTCTGATGCCTCATTCTTCAAAATTACGCTCTGTCGTTCGTGGCGTTGGCGCATATCTTCCTGAGAAAATTCTGACCAACAAAGAACTCGCGGAACTTGTTGACACCAGCGATGAATGGATTGTCCAAAGAACCGGCATCAAAGAAAGACATATCGCCGCTAAGGGAGAAACAACTTCCATGTTGGGCGCGCGCGCAGCGCGCGCAGCGCTTGCTGAAGCCGATCTAACAGCAGAAGAGATTGACCTCATCATTGTCGCCACTTCAACGCCTGACTGGACCTTTCCATCGACTGCAACGCAAATTCAAGCTGAGTTAGGCATCCATCAGGGCGTCGCTTTTGATCTCCAAGCTGTCTGCTCGGGTTTCGTTTTTGCCCTCGCCACAGCGGATAAATTTTTACGCTCCGGATCGCATAAGCGCGCGCTCGTAATAGGCGCAGAGACTTTTTCTCGGATTATTGATTGGTCGGACAGAACAACCTGTGTTCTGTTTGGCGATGGCGCCGGCGCTGTCGTCGTTGAGGCCGTTGCCTCTCAAGGAGATATGAATGAGCGGGGCAT
>Ga0194120_10007978_pt1 | contig 14204 bp, 9 predicted proteins | sample TA2MahCa65mmetaG_FD_148642 | JGI IMG/M metagenome (GOLD analysis project Ga0194120, IMG submission 148642) | Freshwater microbial communities from Lake Tanganyika, Tanzania - TA2015019 Mahale Deep Cast 65m | ecosystem: Environmental > Aquatic > Freshwater > Lake | place: Tanzania: Lake... | reverse complement strand
GTTGACCGCCCCGAGGGTCGTGAACGAGCACCACGACAGGAGTGACTGCAGCGGATGGTTGGCCGGGCTGAACCAGGTGGCCACGATCGGGCCCGGTCCGTGCTGCGCGTAGTCCATGAAGGCAGCGATCTCGTCGTACCACAGGCTCTCGATTGCACGGTCGACCCGGACGAGCGCCGCCACCAGCACGATGGCCACGAGCACGAGCGACTCGGTACGCACCGCTGGGTCACCGGGTGCAGCGGCGATGGTTCCGGCGCTGCGTGAAGTCCTGCCGCGGCGATCGATGACCGTGGGTGCCGTGCCACCGGATGGAGCGATGGTCGAGTCAGGGGTCATGCGCGACTGATCGGTCCGCCACAGCACGATGATCATGGCCACAGCGAGCAGGAGTGCCCCGGGAACGAGCGATTGCGTCCACTCGGCACTGCGCGTGGCCATCGCCACGCCTCGCTCGCCAAGTGCAGGGTGCCCGAACCAACGCGCCAGCGCCGCTGGATCCAGCACGACCCAGACGATCGCGGCCATCACGAGCAGCACCATCGACAGGCCAAGCGTGCTGATGTTGGAGCACTGCGCTCGGGCGTCGTGCCTGCGTACGGTGATCGATGGCGCGTGCTTCATGTGCGGCTCTCCGAGACAGGCCGTGTTGCGATGATGGGCTCATCCATGGCACCGGACTCGGTCCCGATCTCGATCGCGACCACGGGGACGGTACGCTCGTGGCCGTGGCGAGGGATCCGAAGCATGAGCGGGATCGCCGCGAACCTCAGCAACGCCGAGGCACCGAAGACCCACCAGTAGGCGGTGACCCCGCCGCCGAGCGCATCGATCGCTGCCGCACCGAGGAAGGAACCGATGACCGTGACGATCGCATTGAAGAAGTAGTACGCCGCATACATCGCGGTGCGTTCTTCCTCGCGGATGTGCTCAAGCAGCAGCAGGAACAGTGCCATCTCGTAGGCCGCCCAGCCGGCACCGCTCACGAGCTGCATCGCATAGATCCACGCTGGAGCCGTGGACACGATCCACAGTCCGCTCGCCGCGGCGACAACCACGGCGCCAGCCATGAGCAGTCGTCGCGCGCCCCACGATCCAGCGAGTCGGCCCACCAGCGGCAACGCCAGGCTCTTGGCCGCGAAGAGCGTGACGATCGAGATGGTGAACTGATCCTTGTCCATGGCGAGTCCGCGCAGGATGTACGGCGTGACGAAGGGACTTGAGATCTGCACGGCGAGCATGAAGACGAGCAGCGCGGCCACGACCCGGCCCTCGGGTGCGCCGCGGATTCGCCTCAGGAACTCGATCGGACTCACATGCCGCGCAGGTGGCAGGTGCCGCGGCTCCGACTGCGCCACGAGTGCCGGCGTACTCAACGCACGGCTCAGGCTGGCGGCCATGAAGAGCAGGGCGAACGAGGCCAGCTCGAGCGGCGTGTGCTCGAAACGCGAGATCAGGACACCGCCGAACAAGAGCCCCGCGAGCAGCGCGATCTGGCAGATCCTGCTGCGCCTGCTGAAGTACACCGCACGGATGCGTGCAGGGAACAGTGCACCGACCCACGCGGTCCAGGCAGGCCCAGCTCCCAGATTCACGGTCCAGTAGATCGATGCGCACACATAGACCAAGAGCAGCGGCACCGTGCCAACCACGGCTGCGATCGCCATCGGGATGAAGCACAGCGCCTGGATCGTGGCGCACAGCAGGATCCACTTGCGTGGCGAGCCGAGGCGCTCGACCCCCGCTGGCGTGAGGAGCTGCACCGTCGCCCCGATCAGGAAGGGAATGGTGTAGACGAGGCCGCCATGGACTTGCGCTGCTCCGGCTGCGAGGGCGAATGCCGGGATGAAGGTCTCGCCCACACCGACCATGAAGGCATGCGTGATCCCATCGTCCGTGCAAGCACGGAGGTCGTTGCGGAGGGTGAGGTGACTCGCACGCCGAGGGGCGCTCATGGGGCTGGCCATTCCCCAAACAAGAACGGCCAGCGCAAGGCTAGCCGTTCGATCGATCGAGGTTGAAGCCTGTGGTCAGGGCGCGCCGCTGACGGTCGAGGTACGGAACCCCACGAGCTGGTTGTAGCCGATGCGTGGGCTCAGCATGACATAGCGACGACGGTCACTGGACTCGGCCGAAGCCTGCGGGGCATCAGCCGCCTTGGCCGGCGTGGCGGAACGGGCCGGAATGACTGGGGCGAAGGAGTAGCCACCGAGCGCACGGTGCACGAAGTCAGGCGCGTTGACGATGAACATGCCTTCGTAGTACTGCAACTTGCAGGGGCCGCCTTCGCCGTCCTCCCAAGCTGTGGGTTCGACGAAGGCGACGATCACATCCTTGAGCTTATCAGCCTTTTCCTCGTCGGTCAGTTCTTCGGGATCTTCGCCCTTGCTACCGAAGACACCGCCGCCACCGCCACCGCCGCCACCGCCGCCGCCACTGCCACCGCCACCGAAGCCGCCGCCACCGCCACCGCTACCGCCACCACCGCTGCCGCCACCGCCGCCACCGCCGCCCTGTCCACCTTGGTTGATGGACGAGTTCAGGTTGAAGTCAGGGGCATTGGTCCACTGCGGAGCCTTGAAGAGCAGATCCTTGATGTTGTACATCTTGACTTCGCGACGGTTCCAGAGGATGTTCTTCGGCCCGATCTGGACGGCGTTGCGCGAGAGTTGCCATGTCCAGGCGGTGTCGGCCGCCGGGTCATCCGAGCACTCGATGAGCACGGCCTTCAGGACTTCGATCGCGGTGCCACTGACCGTGGTTTCCCATGTGCGCTCACCGTCGTCGGGCAAGGCCGCCGCCACACGCTCCTTCATGTCTTCACCGGCATCCACGAGGATCGTGGTCTTGATGCCGCGCTTGTTCAGGTCATCGACGATGGCCATGACCACGTCGACCAGGGGCTGACCGGCTTCGGCCTTGAAATCATCCATGTAGAGCAGACCGCCGAGGAGGCGGGACTTGGTGTCGGAGCCCGCGGCCTGCTGGTTGGCGGCTACGGCCGTGAGCCGATCGTGCATGTTCTGGGCGAGGGCCGGAGCGGCCACGCAGAGGCTGGACAGGGCGAAGGCAAGCGTCGAGATGCGCATGGGAATTCCTCGTGGGGCGAACAGAAGACTATACCACGGTGTGTTGCGGCTGGATCCATCCAAGTTCACGCTTGGCGGCCCAGTTCAGCGATACCGCGACCACCAACATGTGACCGGAGCGGCGCGTTCGTGACGTCCGATCACGAAGGATCCTGGAGATTTTCGGCTGGCGACAGTGTTTGGGCGAGGTCCAGCAGGACCAGGATCGCTGCGGCTGTCCCAGCGACCCGGATTCGGGGCTCCCACATCGATTCCCGGATCCCACCCACGCAACGGCGAGGTTGCCGCAGGAGCGAGGCCCCGTCGGTGGACACTTGCAGTTGGAGGACGAATCGAGCCCCGGCGCGGCAGGCTTCCCGGACCCGCGAGCGGGTGTCGGGGTCGGGGGCGGCATCCACCATGCGCACGAGCGCAGCCAGCGGGCGAAGTCCCGTCGCGCCGACCGAAGGCTGGCCGTTGGAGGCAGCGAGTTGGAACGCCCCCACGAGGTCCGAGGGCAACTCCCTCGAGGCGCTGCCGATCCCGAGTTGCACCCGCATGAGCACATCGCGCAGGGCATCCTGCACGAGCGGGGACGGCGGGGGTGCGAGCTCCGCCCATGCGGCGGCGCGAAGGAGCCACTCGGCTTCGGTGACGAGCGAGGCGCGTGGCAACTCGTCCCACGCCCGAGCGATGGCACCATGCAGTGCCGTGGGCTCGAGTACGCGGGCACCGGTCGACTGCGCACACGCCGCAGCAGCGAGTTCGAGTGCGCGGACGGCATCGGCGGGCGCCTCTTCAGGGACAGCCTTGGCCAGGCTCGTGGCGAGCGCATTCACCTCTGCATGCGCTGCGCGGCGCTCGTCATCGCTGCCCGAGCGCGTCAATGCGCACCACGCGATCATGCGCAGTGCAACCGCGCGCCGCACGGAGAGCATGTCGAGGTCGGCATCGCTCGCCTGTGCTGCAAGCATGGCAGCGCGCCCGCGCCACGACAATGCCTCTTCAACGGGTTTCGCGGCAAGTTCCGCGAAGGCCCAGGCCGCCATGAGGCGATCGATCGTTCCCGCCACCATCGGTTGGCGACGGTCGGCAATCGTGCCGTAGTCGCCAAGCAGGACGGGCGTCGGCGAGCCGGGTTCTTCGAGAATGCAACCGTTCAGCCAAGCTGCGGCGCGTTCGGCTGCGGCGATGCAGGTGTCATGCGAGACGGCACTCGTGGGCACGGGCCGCTCACCGTGCAGGACCAGCCATGGAGCCGCGCCGGGAGTCGATTGCGCGAGCCGGATCGTCTGCATGCGATAGACCGCCACGCTCTCGGCGGGATCGATCGACGGCAGGTCGGTGTCGGCCAAGCCGGCTCGGCGCATGAGGAGGCCCAGTCCGTCGGTCGGTTTCGCCGCGAGGCCCATCGACTGGAGCCTGCTCGCCGGCATCCAGTGCATGGTGGTGCCGCGACGCACGGCCATCGCATCAAGCGCAGGCCGCAGCGATTGCGCGCAGTCAGCGAGCGTGCGACCGGTGAGCGGCTCGGGTTCGCCCGTGAGCTCGAGTTCGAGCGTGACGGCTTCGGCGAGGGTGGGGGGGCGGGAGGTCCAGGCAAGCCACGAAGCATCGTTCTGGGCTTGGAGGATTGCTTGTGCGATCGCCACATCCACGCACGGTCGATCGGCGCTGGCGAGGGCTGAGCCATGGCCAAGAACCCGGCCATCCAGGCGCAGGATGGCGCTTGCGCCGGGCGCGGGGGGTGCAGGATCCTGCGCAGGGATGCCGGCCAAAGCGGCCTGCATGCGCTGCCACGCGGCAGCAGCCATGTCCGCATCCGGCGCACTTGCCCCCAGCAGGGTCGCTGTAAGAGGCAAAAAAGCGAGGGGCGCGGTGGACGGACTCCACATCCGTGGCATCCTACGGGCAGCGGGACACGCGTTCTGCATGGCCCCACCCAGAGAGGAAACAGCGATGCTCGGCAGAGTTGTGACGTTCGAGACGCAATATCAGCGACTGGCCCTTCTCGCCGTGATCAGCTTCATCGCTCTCTGCTGACCGATCCTCTTCCCACGAGGTTTGAAGTGCCCGAAAGGGCATCCGCCACCCCCAAGGCCGCTTCGGCGGCCGTATGCGGGGCGGAAGAGGTTGGAAAGGGACAACGGCCCCGCGGCTCACGCCGCGGGGTCTTTTTCTTTGCTGCGTGGTCGCGATCCAACGACAAGGCGGGCCCCCATGTGGAGGCCCGCCGTGATGGGCGTTGGTGCGGTATTCAGACTCAGTCGAGCTTGATCTTGTCAGTGCCGAGCGCACCGTGGTCGTCCATGCCACCCTTGGTGGGCTTGGCGCGCTTGGGTGCCACGAACGCGGCCAGGTCGGCGGGGTTCGACGATTCGGGTGCCGGGCTCGCGCCCCACTGAGCGCGCTTGAGGCTGAGTCCGATCTTGCGATCGTCGGTGTCGACGCGCAGGATCTTGACTTCGACCTCCTGGCCGCTCTTGACCACATCCTGCGGGTTCTCGACCTTGTGGTCGGCGAGCTCGCTGATGTGGAGCAGCCCTTCGAGGCCATTCTCGAGTTCCACGAAGACGCCGAAGTTCGTGATCTTGGTGATCTTGCCCGTGACGATCATGCCCGGGCGGTAGGCACTCGGGATCGCCTCGATCCACGGGTCCTCGGTCAGCTGCTTCACCCCGAGGCCGACGCGCTGCTTCTCCTGGTCGACCTCGATGACCACGCACTTGACCGAGTCGCCCTTCTTGAGGACCTCGTTCGGGTGGGCGACCTTCTTGGTCCAGCTCATGTCGCTGACATGGAGCAGGCCATCGATGCCCGGCTCGATCTCGATGAACGCGCCGTAGTTGGCGAGGTTGCGGACCTTGCCCTCGATGACCGTGCCGAGCGGGTAGCGCTCGCCCACGAGTTCCCAGGGGTTGACCTCGGTCTGCTTCATGCCCAGCGAGATCTCGAGCTTGTCCTTGTTGAAGTCAAGGACGACCACATCGATCTCCTGACTGATGTTGACGACCTCGCTCGGGTGGTTGATGCGGCGGGTCCAGCTCATCTCGCTGACATGGACCAGCCCCTCGATGCCGTCCTCGAGGCGCACGAACGCACCGTACGACATGAGGTTGACCACGGTACCGCGCACGCGGGCGCCGACCGGGTACTTCTTCTCGATCTCTTCCCAGGGCGAGGTTTCCTTCTGCTTCAGGCCCAGCGCGATCTTCTCGCGCTCGCGGTCGATGTTCAGGACCTTGACCTCGATCTCCTGGCCCGGCTTGACGATCTCGCTCGGGTGACCGACGCGGCCCCACGACATATCGGTGATGTGCAGCAGGCCATCGAGGCCGCCGAGATCGATGAAGGCGCCGAAGTCGGCGATGTTCGTGACGGTGCCGCGCACGATTGAGCCCTCGACGAGCTCGCCCATGAGGCGCTTCTTGGCTTCTTCGCGCTCATCCTCGATGAGCTTGCGGCGGCTGATGACGATGTTGCGGCGCTCGGTGTCGATCTTGAGGATCAGCGCACGCATCATGCGGCCGACCCAATCGCCCACATCGCCCGGGCGGCGGACATCGACCTGCGAGGCCGGCAGGAACACCGGCACGCCGATGTCGACGAGCAGGCCGCCCTTGATCTTGCGGAGGACCTTGCCCTCGACGACATCGCCTTCCTTGCGCGTGACCAGGATCTGCTCCCAGCCGCGGATGCGGTCGGCCTTGCGCTTGGAGAGGACCACGGCACCTTCGGCATCCTCGAGGCTCTCCAGCAGCACTTCGACGGTGTCGCCCATCGATACGCCGCCGCTCTCTTCGAATTCGGCCTTCTGGATCTGGCCTTCACTCTTCAGGCCGACGTCGACGATGACATAGTCGCCGCTGATGCCGACGACCTTGCCCTTGAGGATGCTGTTGGTCTCGAACTTGCTGACCTCGCCGCGCTCGAGGACGGAAGCCATGGAACTCTGGCCGAGGGCGAATTCCAGATCGTTGAGGTCGAGCGAGAGGTCTGCGATGAGGTTGTGGTCAACCATGATGTCGTTGGGGTCCTAAGTGCCGTGTGCGGGAGCCATGCACCGTGCATGACGAACTTCCCGCGGTCGCGGCGGTTGCGAACCGGCACTGGACCGTCCAGTGCCGGGTCGGCGAGACTAGCGGAGCCGGTGCGCGTCGGCGGTGCGGATAACGACAAAGGGGCGAAGATTCGTGGGAGCCGTCAGGCCGCGTGCGCGGGGCCCGGCCGATGCAGCGCGCTGACGCGTCGCGAGAGGGAGATGAAGCCCACCATGCCCGCCACGTTGACCACGGTGCAGAGCGCGAAGACCCAGTGGCGGCCGTCCGGCGGCATGAGGGCGTAGAGCGGAGCCGCGATGAAGGGTGCCATGAGGCCGCGGAGGCCGTTCAGCGTGACGTGAACCGCCATGTACTCGGCGTCGCGGTGCGGCGGTGCGAAGTCGTGGTGGCCGAGGTTCCACGCGAGCACGCCGCCAGCGAAGCCAATGCCGAGCGCCACGCTGGCTGCGTAGAAGAGCGGCAGGCTGTGGACGAGCGCCGCCAGCCAGAGCAGCACCGAGGCTGCGACGAACGACCATCCATGGATCGATCGGAAGCGGGTGATGTGCGAGCGGTCCATGAGTCGTGACCACATGGGGATCGCCAACGGCATGATGGCAGTCGGGATGATGGTGGTTGCCAGGATCCCCTCGAGGTAGGAGAGCCCGAACTCGTCTTGCATGAGCGAGATCTGGGGCTGCGTGAGCATGAGGTTGCCCAGCCCGAAGACGAACATGTACAACATGAAACTGCGGTAGAGCGGATCCTCGCGCAAGACCGTGATGATGTGCCGGGGATCGAGCGTGGGGCGCTCGTCCCGGTCGGTGCCGGCGCGCTCGGCCGCGACGATCTCGTTCTCGTTGAGCAGCGTGACCTTGCGGTAGATGGCGTTGCCGATCAGGCCGATCGCCGCGAGTGCGGGGAACAGGATGATCGAGTTCCGCGGCCCGAGGTCCATCGCCTGGCCGACGGCGGCGCCGGAGAGCGCCAGCACCACGGCCTGCATCGTCGCCATCTTGCCGGCGACGCTCGCGCGGCGGCCCTTGGGCCAGTTGTGTCGCCAGACCGCGGTGCGCACGGTGATGACACCGGTCCAGCACATTCTGGCGAGCAGGACGAGCGCGCACAGCGCGACGAGGCCGCCTTCGTTCACGGGAATGACCGCCACGAGGCCGACGCAGAGGCATGTGGCCAGTTGCAGCGCGGCGATGAAGGGGACCTTGCGCCGTCCGTGGGCAAGGCTTGCCCAGATGAACGAACAGAGGTTGGCCACATTCGGCGCAGCTGTGACGATGGCGACCGCCATGTCGAGCTTCCACGGATCGACGGTGCCATCGAAGGCCTTCTTGACGACCACGCCCATCGTTCCGCCCTCGATCGCACCCAGCGCAAAGGGCAGGAAGCACCACGACACGAGCTCGTGCACATAGTTGCGGCGCATCGCCGGCGTGAGGTCCTTCGGATTGAAGGATCCGATCACATCCAGCAGGAACCGCTGGAGGATACTCACTCGTGTGCTGATCATGAGGGGAAAATCGTAGGTCGTTCTCGCGATGCGCGTGGACATGCGCGAGGCCTGGGCTACGATTGATCTGCGCCCGGTCCTCTGGGCGGCGGACCATCCCCGACGCGCTCGAACCTATGCGCGAACCCAAGGGATCGCTGTGCTCCGCGACGAAGGCCATGCCTCCCTCGAGTGGAAGGCCGGGATCGTCGGACAGCGAACCCACCTCACGGAAGGGTTCGGGCAACTTCAGGGTGGTTTGGCTTCGGCCTGGTGCTCGCACCGCGCCGCCCGGAGGACCGGGCGCGTTGCGTTCTGGTTGTGCGCGGCTGCGCAGCAAGGACCCGAGGGAGCGCAAGGTCGAGCGCAAGTGCTCGCGCGGTCAGGGGAGCGACGCCAGCGTGCGCGCGTAGGCCTCGTGCACGGCATCGAGGCTGTCGGGAATCATGCGCAAGCCACCGATCGCGGCCATGAAGTTGACATCGCCCGACCATCGCGGCACGAGGTGCACATGCAGGTGCTCGGGCACGCCCGCACCGGCCGCGCGTCCCTCGTTCACGCCGATGTTGAGCCCCTGGGGATTCAGCGTGCGGCGCACGAGCAATGCAGCGAGATCGACGAGCGCCCAGAGTTCCGCCCGCTGCGCCGGCGTGTAGTCCAGGAGCGTGGGCCGGGCCTCACCGAGCGCGACCAGCAGGTGGCCGTTCGAGTAGGGGTAGCGGTTGAGCAGGACGATGCCGTGTTCGTTGCGGTGGATGACATGGTGCTCTCGGTCGAGCGCTGGGTGTTGCCAGTACTCGGCAAGGAAGTTGCGGTGCGATTCCTCGCCGGTCAGGCGCTCGGCACCCGCTCGTTCATCGAGGCCACGCAGGTAGGCCATGCGCCACGGTGCCCAGAGCGACTGGTGATTCATGGTCACCAGTCTATGGGCGCGATCAGGCGGCCATCAGCGGTAGCGCGCCCAGCGCAGGAGTTCGCGTGGGGTCGGCGGCTTGCCTTGCATGAGGATGCCCACGCGGAAGATCCGCGAAGCAAGCCAGAGGAACGCGACGCTCGAGGCGGCGCTCAGGGCGAGCGAGAGCGCGACCTGCCAGCCGGGAACAGGTTCACTCGTGCCGGTGGCCCGCAGCACCATGATGAACGGGCTGATTGGCGGGAGGAAGGAGCACGCGATCGCGAATGCGCCGTTGGGATTTTCGGTGATCGGCAGCCAGAGCATGAGCGGCACGATGAGCACGATCATCACCGGTCCCACGAGCGCCTGCGCTTCCTGCAGGTTGGTGACGGCACTGCCGACCGCGGTGAGCATGCTTGCGATCATCAGGTAGGCCGTGAGGGCGAAGGCGACCATGAGCACGAGGCTCGAGACCGGAACCAAGTCCATCATGGCCAGTGCCGAGAGCCCCGCGATCCCCGCCAGTCCGTACATGCCGAGCATGACCGCGGTCGAGCCCAGTTGGCCCAGGATCTTGCCGGCCAGCAGCTCCATGGGACTGACGGCGGCCAGAAGCACCTCGATGACCTTGCTGCCCTTCTCCTCGATCGTGTTCGTGAGGAGGTAGTTCGCACCGGTGAAGGTCGTGATCCACATCAGGAGCATGAAGGCGCCCGGCACGAGCATGCGGCCTTCGAGCCGCTCCTTCGCCTCGGTGCCATCAACCGTCAGCCGGAGAATGTTGGGCTCGGGCCGCTTCAAGAGGTCCATCGTGCGCTGGTAGTCAGCACCTGAGGCTTGTACGCGCAGACGAACGATCGCCTCGCGCACGGAGCGGCTCACGATCGAGGTGTGCTTGGGGCTCGTCTTGGTGGCGACGAAGAGCTCGTAGGTCGGGTCCTTCGCCTGTGCATCGAGCGATGCGGGCGGGATGATGACCAGGGCCAGTGCATCGCCGCTGCGCACGCGCCCCTTCGCGGCCTCGATCTGGTCCGCTGCGATCGGCTCGATCAGCGACTCGATCGGCGTGAGGACGGCGGTGGCCTCGTCGAGCCCGAACTCCTCGCCGCGCTCCCCGCGCGCGCGAAGGGATGTCGCCGGATCCTTGGCCGTGCGCTCGAGCTCGGCACGCATGGCCTCGGTCGCGGCGGTGGGGGCATGAACGAGGATGGCGCCCGTCATCGGCTGGATGCTCGTGGCCATCAGGATCGGCAACAGCATCGAGACGCCCACCATGAGCAGTGGGAACACGAGGGCCGTGAAGAGGAATCCCTTGGTGAGGACCGTGGTACGGAACTCGCGCCAGGCGATCGAGAGCACGCGACGCGACGCGCCAGCGTGGCGGGGTGCATCAGGCATGGTTGGGCTCCGGATGGCGGGCGTGGCCGCCGTGGGCGGTGACGAGCTCGACGAAGATGTCATCGAGCGTCGGGCGCTTGAGGCTCACGCTGCTGAAGAGCCGCGTGGCCGCGAGCGGCGCGAGGAGGTCGATCGCATCGGTGCGGTCGTCGGCATGCGCGAGCACGCTCCCATCCTCGGCGCACTCGACCGAGGCCACGCCCGGGACACGCGCCGCCGCTGCAGCCGCCGTCTCGAACGGTCCTTCCATGCGGGCAATCACGGTCGTTGGCCGGTGGCACGCATGCACGGCCTCGAGCGATTCATCGAGCAGTTTCTCGCCGCGATTGATCAGCACCACGCGGTCGCAGAGGCTCTCTGCGTGGTGCATCTGGTGCGTGCTGAAGAGGATCGTGCGGCCCCCGGCGTGCAACTCGGTCACGATCCGCGCGAGCACGCGCGAGTTGACCGGATCGAGGCCGCTGAAGGGCTCATCGAGGATGATGAGTTCGGGGTCGTGCATCACCGCGGCGATGAACTGCACCTTCTGCTGCATGCCCTTGGAGAGTTCCTCGCAGCGCTTGCGCTCGACGCCAGGGAGCTCGATGCGCTCGAGCCAGGCGAGGGAGCGCCTGCGGCTCTCGGCGCCGCCGAGTCCCTTGAGCGCTCCGATGTAGGCGAGGTACTCAAGGACGCGCATCTTCTTGTAGAGCCCCCGCTCCTCCGGCAGGTAGCCGATCCGATCCTTCATCGAGATCGCATCCGAGCCAAGCACGCAGATCGAACCTTGGTCGGGATAGATGATCGACATGAGCATCCGGATGGTCGTGCTCTTGCCGGCACCGTTGGGACCCAGCACGCCACAGAGGCAGCCCGCGGGGATGGTCAGGTCGATGCCGCGCACCGCTTCAGTCGAGCCGAAGCGCTTGCGAACCCCTTGGAGCACGACGGACGCGTTCATCGGCGCAGCCTAGGTGAAGCGGCGATGGCCGTCGGGGTCCTTGACGGTCGACACAGCACCATGGTGGAGGAGGTGCTCACGGTCGGTCGGCGGGGCGCTCGTCGGCGGGAACACTGGGGATGGCCGGAGCCGGTGCCGGCGGCGGTGGATCCATGCGCGCGATGGGATCGCCTGCCATGACCAACGCGATGACCTCGGGCGGCAAGGCCGTCTCCGCGGGCATGCCGGGAGAGAAGGACGCCTTCAGCACCAAGAGCCCAACGGAGCCCTGGTCCGAGCGTGTGTCGATGATCGTGGGCCATCGCCGTCCATCCGATGACTGCCACTGCAGCCAACGGCTCTCGGTCACGCGTGGTCCCGACTCGCCGGGAACGGAGAACGAAAGCGTCATGGGGCGGCCGGTGGTGCGTTCGCAGACGAAGTCGCAGAGCAGGCCCTCGGCTCCGTGAAGCCTCACGGCATCGCACTCGACAGAACCGATGCTGCGTGACTCGAGCAGTTCGGCATGCAGCCAGCCCGTGCCGAGCACGGAACCGAGTGCGTTCAAGGCGTGCACGATCGTGGCGCGCCGACGCACCTCATCGGCATCGACGAGGATGGGTTCCGGGCGACCAGCGCGGAACATCCAGCCCACGCCGCCGTGCGCACCCATGGTTTCCGTGAAGCGGTTGGGTTCGCCGTGGCGCACCATGACGACGGAACCGTCGGCTCCCATGGTGCAGTCATGCAGCACGCTGCCCGAGCCACGGTTGACCCGCATCGAGGTGGTCACGGCACCGATGTCAGCGAACGCACCGGGCCCACCGATCCAGTCGAGCGACTTGGCGAGGACTGGCCGTGCCGGCTCCGGGATGCCCTCGAGCCGATTGGGCAGGAAGACCGACTTCGTGGCGGGCTTCGCCGCCGAGCCATCGCCGCACGCGACCACGAGCAGGGCCGTGAGTAGCACGAACAGGATCCGGGGCATCATGAGGGCCGAAAGTGTAGGGCTGCGGGGTGGAGCCGCAGGATGAGGGGCAGGGCTGCGTGTCCTGTTCCATCCGTCTATCCGGTTGAACGGTTGAACGAAGGCGGGTTCGAGACTAACCTTCTCCCATGGCCAGCACGCTCCTGGGCATCATGGATCGCCGCACCGTGCTCTTCGACGGTGCCATGGGGACCTCGATCCACTCGTGCGAGGACTGCCGCCCCCAGGACTGGCTCGGCCGGGACAACTGCACGGACATCCTCGTGCGCAGCCGCCCGGACCTGATCCAGCGCATCCATGAGTCGATGCTCGCCGCCGGAGCCGACATCGTCGAGACGGACACCTTCGGCTCCAACCGGCTGGTTGCTGCGGAGTTCGACGAGGAGATGGTCGGCTGGGTGCACTCCCTCAACGAGCAGGCTGCGCGCATCGCGCGTGCTGCCTGCGACCGCCATGCGTCGCCGGGGCGACCGCGCTTCGTCGCCGGCTCGATCGGGCCGGGCACGAAGCTCATCTCACTCGGCCAGACGAGTTGGGATCTGATGCTGGCGAGCTACCGCGAGCAGGCCCGCGGGCTCCTCGATGGCGGCGTCGATTGCTTCATGATCGAGACATGCCAGGACCTGCTGCAAGTGAAGTGCGCGATCAACGCGTGCCTCGATGCGCTCGAGTCGGCGCGCCGCAGCGTGAAGGACTGCCCGATCTTCGTGAGCGTGACGATGGAGACGACCGGCACCATGCTGCTGGGCAGCGAGATCGCCGCAGTCGTCAACGCCCTGCGGCCGTTCCCGGTCGAGAGCCTGGGCCTGAACTGCGCGACCGGTCCCGTCGAGATGACGCCGCATGTGGCGTACTTGGCCAAGCACTGGGATCGTCGCGTCAGCGTGGTGCCCAACGCCGGGCTGCCCATCCTGCAGGACGGCAAGACCGTCTACCCGCTGCAGCCCGCGGGATTCGTCGAAGCGATGCGGCGCTTCATGGAGGAGCACCGCGTGGATGCGCTCGGCGGTTGCTGCGGCACCACCACGAAACACATCGGCGCGCTCGCGACGGCGCTCAAGGACCGCGAGCCGGTACGCACGCCCAAGGCACCGCAGGCGCCCGGCTGCAGCAGCCTCTACGGCTACACCGAGTTCGAGCAGGAGAACTCCTTCCTGATCGTCGCCGAGCGCACCAACGCCAACGGCAGCCGGAAGTTCAAGCGCCTGCTCGACGAGGAGCATTGGGACGGTCTCGTGAGCATGGCCCGCGAGGAAGTGCGCGATGGCGGCCAGGTGCTCGACCTGTGCGTGGACTTCGTGGGCCGCGACGGCGTGCGCGACATGGGCGAAGTCGTGAGCCGGTATGTGCGCCAGGTCAACGCGCCGCTCATGCTCGACTCGACCGATGCCA
>Ga0194120_10007976_pt1 | contig 14214 bp, 21 predicted proteins | sample TA2MahCa65mmetaG_FD_148642 | JGI IMG/M metagenome (GOLD analysis project Ga0194120, IMG submission 148642) | Freshwater microbial communities from Lake Tanganyika, Tanzania - TA2015019 Mahale Deep Cast 65m | ecosystem: Environmental > Aquatic > Freshwater > Lake | place: Tanzania: Lake... | reverse complement strand
TAGATGGAATAAATCCAGCTTTGGCAAATACATTAAGAAGATTAATGATTTCTGAAGTTCCTGTTCTAGCTATTGATACAGTTGAATTTGCAAAAAACAATTCAGCTCTATATGATGAAATAATCGCCCATAGATTAGGATTAATACCATTAAAAACTGATTTGAAAAGCTATAATTTAAAAGATGAATGCAAATGCAAGGGAAAAGGATGTGCAATGTGCGAATTAAAATTAGTTTTGAAGGTTAATGGCCCCGGAACTGTTTATAGTTCAAGCTTAAAAAGTACAGATCCAAAAGTTTCTCCAGTATTTAATGAAATTCCTATTGTTGAATTAACAAAAAACCAAACATTGGAATTTGAAGCAACTGCAGTATTGGGAAAAGGAAAAACACATGCAAAATTCTCTCCAGGATTAATTTATTATAAAGGATATCCAATGTTTAAAGTTAATAATAAAGATAATCTAAAAAGAATACAAGAAGAATTAAAGGAGTTTGTTAATGTTAAAAATGATAATATTGAGGTTAAAGATATTCTTAAATGGAATGAAAGACATGAAGAAATCCTTGAAATGAATGATGTCGAAGTTAAATATTCCGATGAAAATTTTGTTTTCTTTGTTGAATCCTGGGGGCAGTTAAAACCTGAAGAAATTATTAACAAAGCATTTGATATTTTCGATGAGAAGTTAGATGATTTTTCTGACAAATTAAAGAAAGCTAAATAAATATATTCTTTAAAGTATATATTATTTTCCAACTGTCCAAGTGACAACCGTGATTAAATTTATAAATAAAAATATCTCTCTTTTTGTATGATTTTAAAAAATGGCAATATCGCTGAATTAATTGGTTTGAATTGATTGGTTCTAAAAACTCAAAATACATAACAAAATTTCAAATATGGAAAAAATTTGGATTTTGCCCCCCATATACAAATTTAGAAGAGAGAAAGAAAATTTTAAAAGGAGAGATAAACCCCCTTTCTTATTATTGTGGGAATACCAAAGTGGTCAAATGGGTATGAAATCAATTAAAATGGTTTACCAAGCTAAGGACCATATGGCTTAGTGCCTTCGCAGGTTCGAATCCTGTTTCCCACATAAATATTTGTTATATTTTATAAATAGTAATAAGGTAGGGAGACTTATAAAGACTTGAATTTTTATAAAAATATGGCAAATGAATTAGACAAAGAAAATTTAGCAGTATTAAGTGCGATTAATGAAACTTTTAGTCAAGTAAGTTCTGGCTTAGATAATATTATAGGGGAAATTGATAGCATTCAAAAAGATATAAAGGAAATTCCAAGATGCAATTCATGCCAAATTGATTTAAGCGGAAAAATAGAAAAAATATTAGAGCATGGACAGCCAAAATTTGCAAAAATTGTTCTTAATAAAGACAGAATAGAAACACCAGAAGATGTTTCATTTGCAATGAGATATTGTCATAATTGCGGGGAAGAATATCAATTGAATATAAAAGCTAAAATTTATAATTATGCTGAGCAATATATAATATCTAAGCATTAAATTCTTTATTTTAAAATAAAATAGAAACGACAAGAAATCAGTTTTGTTATGCTGTAAGCGAGTAAATGAAAGCATATAGAAAGGTTTATTTGATAAGATGGTTAATATTTGCAGAAAATAGAGAAACCATAAAGCTTTTAAATTATTCATTGAGATTTATTCTAATGGTAAAAAGAACAGGCCCAAGCACATTGGAATTAAGAAATTTGATAATTGAATTAAGAAAGTTATCAAACAAGCAAAAAGTTAATTTATGGAAGAGAATTGCTGATGATTTAGAGAAACCAACAAGGATAAGAAGAGAAGTTAACTTATACAAAATAAGCAAAAATACGAATGAAAATGAAACTGCTTTAATTCCAGGAAAGGTTTTAAGCATGGGAAACTTAGATAAAAAATTAACTGTTGCAGCTTACAAATTTTCAAAACAAGCAAGAGAAAAAATAAATAAAGCTGGAAAAGCAATTACAATAAAAGAATTAATCAAAGAAAATCCAAAAGGAAAAAAAATAAGGATAATAGGATAAAATGATAATAAATGCAGAAAATTTAATTATGGGAAGAATTGCAACATATGCAGCAAAGCAGTCATTATTGGGAGAAAAAGTATTTATTGTCAACTGCGAGAAAGCAATTATAACTGGAAACAGAAAAGAAATAATCAATAGTTTTCTAGAAAAGATAAGAAGAGGAAATCCATTTAAAGGGCCATATTATCCAAGAAGACCAGACATGATTATGAGAAGAACAATAAGGGGAATGCTTCCAAGAAGAAAAACTAAAGGAAGAGATGCTTATAAAAATGTTATATGTTATTTAGGAATTCCGGAAACATTAAAAAATGAGAAAATGATAAGCTTGGATAATGCAAATATTAATAGATTAAAAACATTAAAATATTTATATTTGAAAGAAATATCAAGAGTGCTTGGGAAAGATGTAGAATGATAATCAAAGAAATAGAAAACATATTCTGCAGAAATGGAATTGATTTGATTGCTGATGAATCGTCAAATACATTGATTCCAAAAGGAAATAATAATGGAATAATTGAAGCAGATGTTGTAAATCTTTATGGCATAAATCTAGTTTCTGTATCTTTTCTAAATGAAATACAAAAAAACTTGGTAGATAATTTTAAAAACATTGGAGAAGAATTATTAAAAACAGGATCAAGATTATTGTTTTATGATTTAAATACCCATAAAGAATATTTTTTTAAGGATTTAATATGACAAATAAAAAATCAACACATGTTTCAGGAAAAAGAAGAAAAGCAATAGCTAAAGCTACAATAATGCCTGGAAAAGGCCAAGTAAGAATAAATCATAAACTTCTTAGTTTATATAATCCTAAATTAGCAAGAATGAGAATTATGGAGCCTTTATTGATCGCTGGAGATGATGTTATTAATAAGATTAAAATAGATGTTAAAGTAATTGGCGGTGGATGGAGCGGGCAAGCAGAAGCAGCAAGATTAGCAATTGCACGTGCCTTGGTGCAGTTTACAGGAAATAAGCAATTAGAAAGAAATTTTTTAGATTACGACAGACATTTAATTGTTGCAGATGTAAGGCAGAGAGAATCAAGAAAGCCAAACACACACCAAAAAGCAAGATCAAAAGTTCAAAAATCATATAGATGAGGAGAAAAAAATGATTATACCAATTAGATGCATTTCGTGCGGAAAGCCTGTTGCACATTTATGGCAGAATTACAAAGAAAGAGTTTCTAGAGGAGAAAATCCAAAAAAAGTAATGGATGAATTAGGATTAGAAAGATACTGCTGTAGGGCATTATTTATGGGCCATGTTGATTTACTGCATGATCTTATGGAATTTAAGAAAGATTAAAATTTTTTCTTAAAAATGATCCTGGAATTAATCTGAAAGCAAGTCTTCCATCTTTATATGTCATTGGGATTCCTATGATATTTTTGCATTTATTGCATATTAAATTTTTTAAGTTTTTTTTGTCTTTTATTATTCTTTGTAATTCTTCCATCTCTTTTGGTTCGAGAATTCTATTTAAATAACATCTTTTTAAGATTCCTATGCCATCTTTTTGATATAATAATAAATAATTTGAGCATTTTGCACATAAAATAGTTATAAACTTAGCAGAACCCCCTCTTTCTCCCAAGTATTTATCTCTTTTTCTTTTATGCATTTTAATAATTTAATAAACTATTCATCAAAATTTTATTTGCTTTTTTTAAAATATCTTTTGAATTTTTGAATGTTATTTTATTTAATGCATCTTCATAATTCAGCCATAAAAAATCTTTATGCTCAAAACTTATTTTAACATTCTTATTTTTTGTTTCAGCCAATAAATAAGTTACTTCCTTGATTATTAAATTTTTTCTCTTGTAAAAGAAATTTATTTTCTCTTTAAATCCCGGAATAAAATTTAAATCATCTAAATCTGCTTCTTCTTTTGCTTCTCTTATTATTGTATCTTTAATGTTTTCATCTTTTTCAACATTTCCCTTGACAAAATCCCAATGTCCCAAAACATAATTAAGCAGTAAATATTTAATTTCTTTTTCTCTTATAAAAATTACTGCCCCTGCTGAAACTTCTTTTATCATAAAATAATTAAGATAATTTTATATATAACCTTTTTTATTTTAATTTTATGAGGGATGATAATTGGCTTAGAAACAGAATGCTTGAGATATGGCAGTTAAGATTTATGGATGTTCCGATGTTGAATGAGGTTAAAATTAAGTTTAAAGGAAAATGGAAATTAAAATTTGGCCATATAAAAATGAAGAATAATATTACAGAAATTGTTGTTAATTCTTTATTTAAGCATGAAGATGTTCCCCAATACATAATTGATTTAACCATTGCACATGAATTAGTTCATTATTCTCATGGATTTCAATCACCATTGGAAAGAAGATTTAGATATCCTCATCAAGGCGGAATTGTAAGAAAAGAATTAAAGAAAAGAGGATTTAAGGATGCAATGCAGTTAGAAAAAAAAATATTCAGAAAAGAATGGCCTGAAATGTTTAGAAAAGTCAAGGCTGAATTAACTTTGTAAAATTTTAACTTTATTTTCTAATTCAGAAATTTTTTCTTTTAATTTTCCTTCATCATTAATCTTTTTTATTTCTATAGATATTTTATTATATCTTAAGCAATAATAATCATTTGAGACTGATTCAAAAAAAACTTCTTTATTATCAACAACTTTAAATCTTTCAATCTTAAAATTTGAATGGTAAGGGGAGATTATTATAGATGAAGGGGTCCCGTAAATTGCTAATTCAGGATCATCATTAAAATTTAAAGGAAGTTCTTTTATTATTTTTATAATCTCTTGTATATTCATAATTTTTTTTTCATATCCCCCCTCATGATGAAGAATTATTGGAAATCTGCATTTTTCTAAATCCATATTATTATCATCTAAGAAAAATTAATAAACCTTTTTATTAAATCTCATAAATTTCTTGCAGTTAAAACAATAATAAATTACTTTATTTTTATGCAACCTGATTCTTAAATTTTTTCCAGGAACTAAATAAGAATAACAATGCTTGCAGAATTTTCTCTTTAAATTTTTAGGAATTCTTAAATTTACTTTCATGGCATTTTTTCTTGCTAACTTAACATATTTATTTGCCAAAGAAGGATTTTCATTAAAGATTAATTTAGCTTCATCAAATAATTTATTTACTAAATTCAGAACTTCTTTTCTTAATTTTTTCTTGTCTTTCATATAATTGATTATATTTGTTAATTTTTAAAAGTTATTATTTTGTAAAGTAAAGTTTATAAATAGTTTAATTTTCTCAATAACATGGTGAATGAAATTGCTATCAAGGAAGCTTTCACGAAAATAAGAAATGATATGGATAATTTAAAAATTGAATTACAAAAATTAAATCAGGAAATAAAAAAATTAGATTATATCGAGGAGTGAAAATGAAGAGAAGTTCTAGACGTTGGAAGAAGAAAGGCCAGATGAGATGGAAATGGCAGCGTAAAAGAATAAGAAGAGAGAAAAGAAAGAGAAAAGAGAAGTCAGCGTAAGCTTTAAATATAAGTTCTTTTCACATAATTTTTACCATATTGATGTGGAAGATAACAATTATCTTCTAAATTCTTGATGATTACTTAATATTAATTAAGTAGGATGTATGAGCAATAGTAAAATGAAATAAGATTCCTATTATATTCATTGCGACCAAAATTTCCGTTTATCCTGCGGAAGGCCGCTGCTATTGGAATTCGACTTAGACATGCAAGTTTTGGGGTCTCGCAAGAGACACCGGCGAAAGGCTCAGTAACACGTCGATAATCTAACTTATGGTTTGGGATAACCTTGGGAAACTGAGGCTAAACCCGAATAGAGGATTGAGGCTGGAATGCACTTTCCTTCAAAAGCAATGCCATAAGATGAGTCGGCGGCTGATTAGGTTGATGGTGAGGTAATGGCTCACCATGCCGAAGATCAGTAGGGGGAGTGAGAGCTCTAGCCCCGAGAAGGACACTGAGAAAAGGGTCCTAGTCCTAAGGGACGCAGCAGTCGCGAAAACTTTACAATGCACGCAAGTGTGATAAGGGAATTCCAAGTGCTTTATCTTCGGATAAGGCTTTTGCTAAGTTAAAAAAGCTTGGCGAATAAGTGGTGGGTAAGACCGGTGCCAGCCGCCGCGGTAACCCCGGCGCCACAAGTGGGGGCCACATTTATTGGGTCTAAAGTATCTGTAGCTGGTTTAGAAACTCTCTTGTGAAATTGTTTTGCTTAACATAACAGATTGCAAGAGAAACTTCTAGACTTGGGATTGGGAGAGGAGAAGAGTATTCTAAGGGGAGCGGTAAAATGTGATAATCCTTAGAAGACTACCAATGGCGAAGGCACTTCTCTAGAACAAGTCCGACGGTGAAGGATGAAGGCCAGGGGAGCGATCCGGATTAGATACCCGAGTAGTCCTGGCAGTAAACTCTGTGAGCTATGTGTTGCATATTCTTAGGGAATATGCAGTGCCGAAGCGAAGGCATTAAGCTCACCACCTGGGAAGTACGGTCGCAAGGCTGAAACTTAAAGGAATTGGCGGGGGCGCACCACAAGGGGTGTAGTGTGCGGTTCAATTGGATTCTACGCCGGGAATCTTACCAGGAGCGACGGCAGGATGAAGGTCAGATTAAAGGTTTTACCTAACAAGCCGAGAGATAGTGCATGGCCGTCGTCAGTTCGTGCTGTGAAGTGTCCTGCTAAGCCAGGCAACGAACAAGACCTGTACTTACAATTGCTAACATTTTCTTTTGAAAGAATGAGCACAATGTAAGGACTGCCCGGGAAACTGGGAGGAAGGTGCAGGCAACGATAGGTCAGTATGCTTCGAATCCCCTGGGCTACACGCGCGCGACAATGGTAAGGGCAATGGGATGCAACTCCGAAAGGAGAAGCTAATCCTCTAAACCTTATCTCAGTTCAGATTGAGGGTTGTAACCCACCCTCATGACGCTGGAATCCCTAGTAATCGCGTTTCAACATGACGCGGTGAATATGTCCCTGTGCCTTGCACACACCGCCCGTCAAGCCAACCGAGCAGGGTTTAGATGAGAGTTAACTTTTTGGTTAATTCGAATCTAAATTCAGTAAGGTGGGCTAAGTCGTCACAAGGTAACCGTAGGGGAACCTGCGGTTGGATCACCTCCTATTTTTTTTAAAAATCTTATTTCATGCTAAGATGCTCATACATCATACAATTAAAGGGCCAGTAGCCCAGCCTGGTAGAGCACCTGCTTTGCAAGCAGGGGGTCTCGGGTTCGAAAATAATTATCTTAGAAATAAGTATTTATCGAAGGTCCCGACTGGTCCATTTATACTTATTAATCATAAGAATTAATGAGGCTCAATAACTTTTAGTTTTGGGTTGATGATTACTATTTATAGTAATCACGCATAGGCAGATATATTCCTACGCCGTTAGGTGGATAGCTTGGTTTAGGAAAGCGATGAAGGGCGTGGCAAGCTACGATATTGCCTTGGCGAGGCGCATGCAGCCTTAGAACCAAGGATTCCCGAATGAGACTTCTCATCTTTTAGATGATTAGTAATAATCGCGAACGCAGGGGACTGAAACGTCTTAGTACCTGCAGGAAAAGAAATTAATAAAGATGCTGCCAGTAACAGCGAGTGAAAGCAGCGAAAGGCAAACTGAATCCTTTATAGAAATGTAAAGGAGATGTGGTGTTTTAAGAGCCACTTTAACCATCTTAATCATTCGAGTCAAAGTTAATTGGAAAATTATACCTTAGAGGGTGATAGTCCCGTAGATGGAGAATGGGAAGATGCTGTGGATTTCTTGAGTAGAGCCTATCGGATATTAGGCTTGAATTTGGGAGGCATCAACTTCCAACCTTAAATATTTTCTAAGACCTATAGAAAATAGTACAGTGATGGAATGCTGAAAAGAACCCATGATAGGGTGTGAAAAGATCTTGAAACCTAACGGTTATAGTAAGGTACGGCTCTTAGGAGTTGTACTGTACGTTTCGAATAACGGGCCAGGAAGTTTATTTAAGTGGCGAGGTTAAATCTTTTGATAAGATGCAACCATAAGGAAACTAATAACTCGCAGTTCACGAGGAGTGTGGTATGAAAATGCCATAAGTCACTTGGATATGACCCGAAACCGTTCGATCTAATCCTGAGTAAGGTGAAGCAGCAGTAATGTTGTGGAAGCCTGAAGAGATTCTGTGTGCAAGCGTTCTTCTAACTTTGGATTAGGGGTGAAAAGCCAATCGAGAACGGTAATAGCTGGTTCCTACCGAAGTTGGCCGCAGTCAAGTCTTGAGGGAGATAGCTAAGACGGTAAAGCGACGGATTAGAGGTTTAGGGAAGTAAAATTCTCGATCTCTTGTCCAACTCAAAATGTTTTAGCATCTTAGATCTCAGGAAACGGCAGCAGGCGGTAAACGACTGTTGCGAGAGGGGAACATCCCAGACTAGAATTAAGGTCCCTAAATGCTAATTAAGTGTTAACGGGTGAAAGGTGTGTATTATCTTAGACAGCAGGGAGGTTTGCTTAGAAGCAGCAATCCTTTAAAGAAAGCGTAATAGCTCACCTGTCTAGGTAATATGCCCTGAAAATGGACGGGGCTAAATTAGTTACCGATATTCTAGACTTAAGCAATTGCTTAAAGTGGTAGGTAGGTACATTGTTAGGGTAGAAGTCTTTCTGTGAAGATGGATGGACCTTACAATAATACGAATCCTGGCGGAAGTAGGATCTAAATAGCGTGAGAATCGCTAATACCGAAAGGGCAAGGGTTTCTTAGCACTATCTATTAGCTAAGAGTAAGTTGATCCTAACTAAACTCATAATATGATGTTTAGGAAAGGGCAAAAGGTTAATATTCCTTTACTACTTAAGTACATATGGCGACAGAAGTTTAATCTCAGACGCTTTTGGCTAAGTTGACATCTATAATTTTAGATGCTAACTAAGATAAATCAAGGAAGTATTGTAATAATGAGAACTTGATTAAACTTAGGAATGGTTAGCTTATGGCTAATTTGACTGATGCCTGGAGCCAGTGAAAATGGGATTAGAATGGATCTTAAGTAATCATACCCAGAACCAACACTGGTGCCCCTAGGTGAGAAGCCTAAGGTATGTGGGAATAATCTAGTTAAGGGAATTCGACAAATTGGTCCCGTATCTTCGGTATAAGGGATCCCTGCGATTGTGCTGCAAAGTGCGATTACAGGGTGCAATAACCAGGGAAGTCCGACTGTTTAACAAAAACATAGCTTCTCGCAAGCCTGTAAAGGTTAGTATGGGAGGCCACGTCTGCCCAGTGCTAGTACCTAAAACTTTCTTTCAAGAGGGCTAAGGGCTAGTAAACGGCGGGAATAACTATAATTCTCTTAAGGTAGCGAAATGCCTTGTCGTTTGAATGACGACCTGCATGAAAGGCGTAACGAGATTTCCATTGTCCCTAACTAGAATCCCCTGAACACACTATTCAGGTGTAAAGGCCTGAGACTTCCAGTGGGAAGCAAAGACCCCATGGAACTTTACTGCAACCTGTTGTTGTGGTGTGGATGTTAGTGTGTAGTATAGGTGGAAGTCGTTCGAGGCTCGGTCGCCAGATTTGAGCTTAGACACAATTGAAATACCACCCTTTAACATCTATACCACTTACTCTGAATAAGAGGACACCAGTAGGCGGGCAGTTTGGCTGGGGCGGCACCCTGCTGAAAAGATATCAGTAGGGCCCAAAGGTCAGCTCATCTCGGTTAGAAATCGAGAGTAGAGTGCAAGAGCAAAAGCTGGCTTGACTGTATTCCTAATAATATGGAATGCAGAAACGAAAGTTGGGTCTAGCGAACCCTTATGTCCTCCTTGGTGGGGGCTAAGTATGACAGAAAAGCTATCCTGGGGATAACAGAGTTGTCGCGCCTAAGAGCTCAAATCGACGGCGCGGTTTGCTACATCGATGTCGGCTCGTCGCAACCTGGCTGTGCAGAAGCAGCCAAGGGTGGAGGTGTTCACTCATTAAAGCGGCTCGTGAGCTGGGTTCAGAACGTCAACTATGGCGTTGCATAATCGCAAGATTATGAAAAATAAAATTGGCTCATATCGGTGAAACCTTAACTTTTTAAACTGTAAAGTTATGGTAATACCGAGGGAAGGTGTGATTTATGGGTTCAATAATTATTGCTTATATTGCTGGATTCCTTGATGGCGATGGAAGTATATTTTTTCAGATTGTCCGACGTAAAGATTATAAAATTGGTTTTCAAATAAGAAGTAGTATAGCTTTTTATCAAAAAACTAAATTTAATTATATCTTGCAATGGATTAAAAGTTATTTTAAATCTGGATATATACGACATCGAAAAACAGGAATGAGTGATTATACAATTGTTGAACCAAAAGAAGTAGAAAGAATACTTTTACTTTTAAAACCTCATGTTATAGTCAAGAAAAAACAAATTACACTTGGATTAAATATCTTGCAAAAACTTAAAACATTTAAATCTCAAAAAGAGTTTTTAGAGATTTGTAAAATGATTGATAAGTTTAGCAAGTTAAATTATTCAAAGAAAAGAACTATAACCTTTGAGTATGTAAAAAACTACTTTAAAAATAAATTATTACCCCTGTAGAGACTGAAGCGAAAGCTGAGAGTTTTATAATTAAAATATAAAGCTAATACGCCAATCTCCTATTAAGCAAAAATAGGATGAAGGTATAGTCCATGCCATGTGGAAACATATGGATTAACATGCGTGAGACAGTTTGTTCGATATCTGCTGGAAGTGTTGATGTCTGAGGGGAAGGATCATTTAGTACGAGAGGAACGATGGTTCGAGGCCTCTGGTATATCTGTTGTCTAGTAAGGCAGGCAGAGCAGCTACGCCTTGAGGGATAAATCCTGAATGCATCTAAGGATGAAACCCTCCTCAAAAATAGACATCACCAAGCAGCTTTAAAAGAAAGCGTTGATAGGATTGTGGTGTAAGCATCAAGGTAACGAGATGTTCAGCCAGCAATTACTAATAGCTTGAAAACAATATATCTGCCTATGCAATTTTTTTATTTCTTAGATTGTAAAATATAATTTTTAAAAACAAAATCTTTAAATACACATAAAAGTGATAGATATTATAGGTAGACAACCTAACTACGGCCTACAAGAATATCACGTTATGGTGAAAATTCTTTTAAATGGTTGAGGAAAGTCCGTCCACCGAAACTTTTAGGAAAAGTTTTATCAAAATTCCTAGAAGTTGAAAGTGCAACCTTGAATAAAGGTTTCAGAAATGAAAGTCAACAGTTTAGAAACGGCACGTCCTTATAATTAAAAAATGTGGCTTGCGAAGTTTCTCGTAAGAGAAATGAGATAATCAGCTGAATTTTTATAAGGGAACGATGAAACGACTAGTACTTGCTGGTGCAAAGCTCTTAGAAGCTGCTTAGTAGAATGTTAGGAAGATTCATCCTTTAAGGGAATCTACAGAAGACGGCTTATTGTCTACCTATAATTTTAAATATTTTTCTTATTTGTGTTATTTATGCCAAATTTAGAAGAATTTATTACAGAATCGGAACTTGAAACTTTGGAAAAAGAAAATTTAATTAAAAAAGAAATTATTAATGATGGAAATTCTTTAAAGATTACAACAAAAAACAATAATGTTTACTTTTATGAAGAGTTTAATTCTCAAGAATTAAAATTTTCCAAAATCTACAAAAAAATTGATGACTATTAGAAAAGCTTTTATACTTATATTTTTTTATAATTTTATGGCAGATAATCAAATAAGACTACCCTCTGGAATGGGCGGTTTGGTAAGGTATAATGAAGATTCAAGCAAGGTGGAAGTAAAACCAGAATATTTAGTTGCTTTAATTGCAGTTGTAATTATTATAGAAATTTTATTACATACTTTCTAAAATGTTTCCTGGAATGAATAAAAAGATGATAGAACAAGCTATGAAAAAGCTTAATATGAAACAGGAAGAGATAGATGCAAAAGAAGTTATTATTAAAGGCGAGAAAAGTTTTGTTATTAAAAATCCTCAAGTTGTTAAAGTTGATATGATGGGACAGGAAACTTATCAGATTACAGGAGATATTGAAGAATTAATAAATGATGATGATGTTAAAACAGTAATGGAACAGGCTAATGTTCCTAGAGATAAAGCAATAAAAGCATTGAATGAAAATAATGGAGACTTAGCAGCTTCTATATTAAGCTTAAAAAACGAATAATATTTATAATTATTTAATATATTTAAATTATGCGAGAAATCCTTAATAATTTAAGCCAGGCAAACAAATCATTCAAGACAGCAGATCATTTGACTTATGTAAGTTATCCTTTATTAAAAGACAATAAACTGATTATCACAATCCTAGAAAATTTAACAGAATCATGCAATAAGGCGATTGAAGCATTATTGTATTATGATTTTTACTTTAAAAGAATAAAAACCATTCCAATTACGATTAAAGAGAAGAGAGAAGTATTTAAATTATACTCAAGCAATTATTACAATATTCCAAGAAGTTATATTGTTTTGATACAAACATTAAATGAGATTATTGAGAAAAGAAAAACAAGCAAAATGGAATTTGTAAAACATGATAAATATGTCATATGGAATGAAAATAACTTAATAAGCTTAAATTATGAAAAAATCAAAGAGTATATAAATGAGTTAAGGCCTTTTTTTGACAAGGTAAATAATATACTTAAAAATGTCAGATAATGAAGCACTGGATGAAGCAAAAGGAGAAATTAAACGAGCAGATCACCTGCTTTATGTTACTTTAAAGTATACAAGAACGATAGATGTCATTAAAAATACAATTTCAAGACTGGCAAATGCATATGACAATGCTATAATCTACGCTTTAGAAGTATTAAAATCTAAGAAAAAGATTAAGGAAGTTCCATTAACACCTGTTTCTCGTGCCGAGCTTCTTCGCGATTTATACAAAAGAGATATCTTCATTCTTGATTCATTAAACACTTACTTTTTTCTGAGAAAAGTTTCAAGGGCAGAATATACTAAAAAAGAAGAATTCAGGAAAAATGTAACTTTGACAGTGATGAATAATGATGAAGTCATCGAGGTTAACATCAAGATATTAGAAGAATATTATAATAAGACAAGAGAATTTATTGATTATATTGCTGAAAAGTTTAAGTAAATTTATTTATTTTCTAATTCATTTAAAATATTTTTTATTATTCCAGAAAAACATTTTCTTTCATTTTCAGAATTTAAGTAATCTAATTTTGTATCTTTATAGCTTAATTTAATTTTATCTTCATATAAAAACATGGGTATTTCCCTTGCAAATGTTGTTCCTATTAATTTAAAGAGATGCCATTTTTCAACATTAAAATTATAATCAAAATCTTTTATATTAATCTCGCATAATTTTTCTAATTTATGTTCTGATAATGTGCTTGGATCAGCTATTGTTAATGATTTTATGATAAAACTATCATTTGTTTTCTCAATTGGCCAGATTTTATATTTAGTAATATAATCCCCTAACTCTTCTGATAAAAAATCATAAACTTCTTCAAAATTCATATTTTTTAATAAACAAAAAATTTTTTAAAGTTAACTTATAATCAATTAACATGACTGAAAAATTATTTTTGGATGATTCTTATTTAAATGAATTTGAGGCGGAAATTTTAAATATAAATGAAAAATTTATTATTTTAAATAAAACATGCTTTTATCCTAAATCCGGCGGACAAGATTGTGATTTAGGGATATTAAAAAGATTAAATGACAATAAAGAATTTCAAATTGTTTTTACAGCAAAAATAAATGATGATGTTTCTCATGAAGTAAATGAATTAGGGTTAAATGTAGGAGATATAGTTACAGGAAAAATAAACTGGGAAAGAAGATACAAATTAATGAGGTTACATACTGCTGCTCATTTATTGGATGCAGTGTTTCAAGAAGAAGGAGAAGTATTGATTACGGGTAATGAACTAACTTATGAAAAAGGAAGAATGGATTTAAACTTGAAAGATTTTAACAAGGAAAAGATTGAAAGTTATATTAATAAAGCAAATGAAATTATCTTGAAAGATTTAGAAGTTAAGAATTATTACTTGAAAAAAGAAGAAGCATTAAAAATTCCTGGAATAATAAAATTGGCAA
>Ga0194120_10007973_pt1 | contig 14216 bp, 15 predicted proteins | sample TA2MahCa65mmetaG_FD_148642 | JGI IMG/M metagenome (GOLD analysis project Ga0194120, IMG submission 148642) | Freshwater microbial communities from Lake Tanganyika, Tanzania - TA2015019 Mahale Deep Cast 65m | ecosystem: Environmental > Aquatic > Freshwater > Lake | place: Tanzania: Lake... | reverse complement strand
GCACGGGCGGGACCGGCGGCACGGGCGGCGCCGGCGGGACGGGCGGCACGGGCGGGACCGGCGGCACGACCAGCTCGGGCCCCATCTTCTCGGGCGGCAACTTCACCGGCATCGTCGATCTCGGCAAGATCAAGATCAACGGCGTGGAGACCTTCTTCGGCATCCTGAATGCCCAGGTCAAGGGCGGGGTCAAGTCGACCGACGTCGCCCGGTTCATCGCCGACGCCCTCAACGCCAACCAAAACAATTCCGTAACCGCGCAGATCAGGGACGACAAGGTTCTGCTCACAAGTAAGACAGCGGGGAGCAGCATCACCATCGATGCCATCAACTCCGATACCGACGGACTTCCGACGAACGACGCTTTCACCGGCTTCTTCGCGGGAATGACGGGGACGGGGACGCTGCTCGGAAACGGAGTTCTTCCCCACCAGTAGGAGGTTCCATGCACGTCCAAAGCGCGGCGTCAGCTTCTGCGTCCGCTCAGGGCACCGCCGTCGCCGCCGCGCAGGCACGCGTCGGCCGGGCCGGCTCGGGTGGGCCGAAGCACTCCAAGGGCCCGAAGGTCTCGGGCGGCCCGCGTGGCCCGAAGCACTCAAAGGGCCCGAAGGTCTCGGGCGGCCCGGGCCGCGACAACGGCCTCCACCTCGGGCAGATCAAGAAGCTCGTCGGGCAGATCGGCGCGGCCGCCCAGGGCTCCGGCTCGAGCAGCGGGTCCGCGCAGGTGGACGTGTCGGCTCTCCAGGCCCTCACCAGCCGCCTCGGCGACGTCATGGATCGCCTCGGGTCGCTGACCGACCTGGTGAACCAGGCGACCGCGGGCGCGACCTCCTCGGCGACCTCCGCGGGATCCACGTCCGCCGGCGGCACGACGAGCGCGGGGGCGACCGCGACCACGGGCACGTCGGGCGCGACGAGCGGCGCCGGCGGGGCTGGCGGAGCGGGTGGGACCGGCGGCGCGGGATCGACCAGTTCGGCGGCCCCGGCGCCCAGCATCAATCTGCTCTTCCCCTTCCAGGGCCCCACCGACTTCGGCTCGATCACGATCAACGGCGTCACGACCGAGTTCGGGATCATCGATGCCACCGGCGGCCTTTCGGCCCGCCAGGTGACCGGGTCGCTGGTCAACATCATCAACGGCGACCCCGACCAGACGGTCACGGCGCAGCAACGCGACAACAAGATCCTCCTGGTCTCCAAGGAGGCCGGCGCCACCATCTCGGTCGACGACATCAGTTTCGGCCAGACCTCCGGCACGACCGGCGGCTTCGCCGGGTTCCTGGACGGCATGAGCGGGACGGGCACCCTGATGTCCAACCCGATCTCGCCGATCGTTCGCTAGCGCCCAAGCCTCGAACGCTCGACGGTGGTATGATCCGCCCATGGCCACCGATCTCCAGGTTGCCGACATCGTCCGGAACGCGCGGTTGTTCGGCGAGGCGGTCGACGGCTTCCTCCGGACGCTGACCAGCCAGCTCGCTTCGGGCCCCCTGGTCGGCAACGCCTTCCTCCAGTCCCTCAAGAAGCGCGTCGAGACCGTCCTGGCCGAAAAGGCCGACGAGCTGGCCAGCATCGGCTTCCTCCGCGCGAGCGGCGGCGTGCTGTTCGAGCCGCAGACCTTCGAGCGGGCGCTGCTGGCCGATGCCATGCGGGTCTCGGTGGTCGTCGAGGACGCGCGCCGGCAGATCGGCGGGCTACTGGCCGCCCAGCAGGAGGGCATGGTCGCGATGATGACCAGCGTGGCCCACGGCAAGCCGGCGGTGCAGCTCGGCACGGTGAGCGCCCAGGTTCACCACCTGGAGCAGCGGCGGGGCGGACTGCGCGCCCGGGCCGCCGCGGCCAACCGGGCCTTCGAGCTCTCCTTGACGCAGGCCGTTCGGCTGGGGCGCCACCTCCAGACGCTTTCCGGAGCTGGAAAGTAGTGCTCGAGCACTTTTCGGCGCGAGCGATCGAGGCCATCCGCCTCGCCCAGGATGAGGCGCGGCGGCTTGAGTTCAGCCAGGTCAACGGCGCTCATCTGATCCTGGGCCTGGCCGGCGAGGGCAATGGCGTGGCGGCCCGGGCGCTGCGTTCCCTCGCGTTCGACCTCAGGAAGGGCCGCACGGCCGCCGAACGGCTCTGGGGCCGCGGGTACGAACGGGCCGAGGAGATCATCCCGTCGGACGAGGCCAAGCGCGTGTTCGAGGCGGCGATGAGTATCGCCGAGCAGACCGAACCCCTGCTCGTCGACACCCAGGACCTGCTGCGCGCCATCCTCGCGCAACCGGCGGGGCGCGGCCTCGAGTTGCTCAAGGAGGCCGGCATCGCTTTCGATCAGCTGCTCGAGCGGCTGATGTCCGAGCGGAGCGACGAACTGGCCGGCCACGCGGTGGCGGCCGGCGAGCCGGCTCCGCCCAAGCACTTCCAGGCTCGCCTGCTCTCGCCCGTCGCCAGGCGCGTCCTCGCTGCCGCCGGCGACCTGACGGCACGCTTCGGCCACAACATCGTGGGCACCGAGCAGGTGCTCATCGGCCTGCTGGCCGTGGAAGACGGCGCGGCCAGCGGCATTCTCCGCTCCAACGGCTTGAGCCGCGTGGACGTGGAAGCCATCGCGTTGCGCGTCATCGGCCGCGGCACCGGCACGGTGGGCAAGCCGGTCCAGTCCCGGCATGTGGACGAGGCGCTGGAGCGGGCCTGGATCGCCGCCCGGAGACTGGGCCACGACCAGGTCGGGACCGTGCACATCCTGCTCGGCTTGCTGGACCTCGACAGCGGCGGCGCCCTGCACCTGATGGACCTGCTCAAGATCAACCTCTCGGGCATCCAGCTGGACGCCGAGCAAGCGTTCACCGACAATCCGCGGGAATTAGAGCCGGCTTTCAAATAGGGTAAGATGGAGGGCCCGCTGTTTCTCCAGGAGGCCCCGCATGAAGTCTCGCGCCCTGCTGCCGGCCCTCTTCATCTCGCTCTTCACGGCCTTGCCGTCCCAGGCCGCCACGTTCAAGGTGGGCCTGGTCACCGACGTCGGCGGCCTCAACGACGGCAGCTTCAACATGCTCGCCGGGCAGGGCCTCAAGCGCGCCAAGCAGGAGCTCAAGGTCAAGAGCGGCGTCATCGAGTCCAAGCAGCTCACCGACTACGAGAAGAACCTCTCGCAGCTCGCCACCAGCAAGTACGACCTGGTCATCAGCGTGGGCTTCATGATGGGCGACGCCACCAAGAAGGTCGCCCAGCGCTTTCCCGGGACCAGATTCGCCATCATCGACTTCAACTACCCCGACACGCTACCAAACGTCGCGGGCGTGACCTTCGCCGAGGAGCAGGCCGGCTACCTGGCCGGCGCCCTGGCGTCCCTGGAGAGCAAGACGGGCAAGGTGGGCTTCGTGGGCGGCATGGACGTGCCGGTCATCCACCGCTTCAAGATCGGCTACGAGGAGGGCGTCAAGGCCGGCAACAAGAAGGTCAAGGTCCTGTCGGGCTACACCGGCAAGTTCGACGATCCGGCCAAGGGCCGCGAGGTCGCCACCGCCCAGTACCAGCAGGGCGCCGACATTGTCTTCCATGCCTCCGGCCAGTGCGGCCTGGGTGTCATCGACGCGGCAAAGGCGGCAAAGAAGCTCGCCATCGGCGTCGACGCCGACCAGCACAAGGTTGCGCCGGAGTACGTGCTGTCCAGCGCCATGAAGCGGGTGGATCTCGCGGTCTACCAGCTCATCTCCGACGCCGTGACCGGCAAGTTCAAGGGCGGCAACACCAAGCTCACGCTCAAGGAGGGGGCGGTCGGCCTGGCACCCTTCTACGACCACAAGGTCGCGCCGGCCACGCAGAAGCGCCTGGATGAGCTCGAGGCGGCCCTCGCCGCCGGGAAGATCAAGATCTCCCTGGGCAAGGCGGCTCACTAAGACCCTCAGATGGCCGCCGCAGTCGAACTCCGGGGCATCACCAAGATCTACCCCGGGGTCGTCGCCAACGACAACGTGGACCTGACCCTCCAGTGGGGCCAGATCCACGCATTGCTGGGCGAAAACGGCGCGGGCAAGTCCACCATCATGAACGTCCTGTACGGCATGACCCGCCCGGACGCCGGCACGATCAAGGTGGCCGACAAGGTCGTCGAGATTCCCACGCCCAGCCACGCCATCCGGCTGGGCATCGGCATGGTCCACCAGCATTTCCAGCTCGTCGGGCCGCTCACGGTCGCCCAGAACGTGCTGCTCGGCTGCGAGCCCCGCAAGGGGCCGTTCTTCGCCGAGGCCAAGGCCAACCGCACGGTCGCCGAACTCGCCGATCGCGTCGGCCTGCCCATCGATCCGGCCGCCCGCGTCGAGCAATTGCCCGTCGGCATGCAGCAACGCGTCGAGATCCTCAAGGTGCTCCAGCGCGACGCCAGGATCCTCATCTTCGACGAACCGACCGCCGTGCTCACGCCCCAGGAAATCGACGAACTGGGCCGCGTGATGCAGCGCCTGGCCGGCGAGGGCCGGGCCCTGGTGTTCATCACCCACAAGATGCGCGAGGTCATGGCCATCGCGACGCACATCACGGTCATGCGGGGCGGGCGCTGGGTGGGCGAGACCACCCCGGACAAGACCGATACCCAGCAACTGGCGGCCATGGTCGTCGGCCACGCCCTCAAGCCGGTGCCCGACGAACCGGCCGCAAAGGGCGGGGACGTGGTCCTCGCGGTCGAGAACGTCACCGCGGACAACGACCGCGGCCTCCCGGCCCTGGAGGGCGTCTCGCTGGAAGTCCGCGCCGGCGAGATCGTCGGCCTCATCGGCGTCGAGGGCAACGGCCAGACCGAACTCGTGGAGGTCATCACCGGCCTGCGCCCGGCGAAGGCCGGGCGGGTCAGGCTCGGGCCGAAGGATCTCACGACCCTCTCCCCGCGTGCCAGGCGCGAGGCCGGCGTCGGGCATGTCGCCGAGGATCGGCTGCGCCGCGCCGTGATCAAGAGCTTCTCGATCGCCGACAACCTGGTGCTCGACCGGTACTACCGGCCGCCCTTCTGCAAGGCCGGCACGCTGGATCACGCCGCCATCTCGGCCAACGGCGAGGAGCAGGTCAAGCGCTACCGCATCAAGGCGCCGGACGCCCGCACCTCGGTCGGCGCCCTCTCGGGCGGCAACCAGCAGAAGGTCGTCGTGGCGCGGGAACTCGACGCCCGCAACAAGGCCCTGGTCATCTCGCAGCCCACGCGCGGCGTGGACGCCGGCGCCGCCGAGTTCATCTACGACCAGATGCGCGACCTCAAGGCCAAGGGCGCGGCCATCTTCCTGGTGACCAACGAACTGGACGAACTGATGGCTCTCTCGGACCGCCTGGCCGTCATCTACCACGGCAAGATCGTGGCCTGGCGCGAGCGCGGGACGATCACCCGCGAAGAACTCGGCAAGCTGATGATCGGCGGCCGCGGGACGGGCGAACTGCCGAGCAGGGACGCACCCCCCGGCTCGGCCGCCGGCTGGCCGTCTCCGCCAGGAGGTACCGAGTGACCGCCGGTTCGCCCGGGGCCGCCCGGGACCGCCGGCATCTTGCCGGCCTCATGGGGCGCCACTAGATGCTGCGCAATCTCCTGTTCTCGATCCTGGCCGTCGCCGTCGCCCTGCTGCTGGGCGCCGGGGTGCTGTGGGTCTCAGGTTACGACGTGCCGGAGGCCCTGGGCGCGCTGGTCACCGGCGCGGTGGGGTCGGTCAACGCCAACGCCGAGACCCTGCTGGCGACCACGCCGCTCCTGATGGCGGCCCTGGCCGTCGCCATCGGCCTGCGCGGCGGGTTGTTCAACATCGGCGTCGAGGGCCAGTTCCTGATGGGCGGCCTCTTTGCGGCCTGGGTCGGCTTCGCGTGCGCCGCGCTGCCCGCTCCTCTACTGGTCGCGCTGATCCTCCTGTCCGGCGTGGCGGGCGGGGCACTCTGGGCGGCAATCGCGGGCGCGCTCAAGGCCCGCTTCGGCGCGCATGAAGTCATCACCACGATCATGCTCAACTACGTCGCCATGAAGCTGGTCTCCTGGCTGGTCCGGGGGCCGCTGCACGGGCCGGGCCCGATCCCCCAGACCACCTACATCCCGGAAGGCGCCCACCTGCCCCTCCTCATCCAGGATACGAGGCTGCACGCGGGGCTCATCCTGGCGCTCGCGGCAGCGGCCGGCGTCTGGTGGTTCCTCTGGAAGACGCCGTGGGGTTTCGCGGTGCGCACGGTCGGCCTCAACCCCGATGCGGCCGAGTACGCCGGCATCGGCATGCGCCGCACCATGGTCGGCACGATGGCCCTGTCGGGCGGCCTGGCCGGTCTGGCCGGCGGCACCCAGATCGCGGGCGTCGACTTCCGCCTGGTGCAGGAAGGCTTCAGCGCCGGCTACGGCTACGACTCGATCGCCGTGTCGTTGCTCGGCCTCAACCATCCGTTCGGCATCGTCCTGGCGGCCTGGCTGTTCGCGGCGCTGCGCTCGGGCGCGGGCCAGATGCAGGTCGAGGCGGGCGTATCCAGCCAGATCATCAGCGTGCTGCAGGCTCTCGTCATCCTGATGGTGGCCGCCGAGGCCGGCATCCGCTACTACATCGACCAGGGACGCCAGAAGAAGCGCACCGCCGCCGGCCCGGCCCTGGAGCAGACCGTGCCCCCCGCCGAGGCGAGCCCGCGCGAGGAGGCCAAGACTTAGATGGATCTCGCCGTCTTCCTGGCCTTGCTGGCCGCCACGCTCCGCCTGGCTACGCCGCTCATCCTGGGCAGCCTGTCGGGCATCTGGGCCGAACGCTCCGGCATCATCAACATCGCCATCGAGGGCATCATGCTCACCGGCGCGTTCACGGGCTACATGGTGGCCCAGACGACCGCCGAGACGGCCACCTGGATGGTGGGACCCTTCCACGGCAACCTGGTCCTGGGCGTGGTGGCCGCGTGTCTGGCCGGCTCCCTCCTGGGCCTGGTGCACGCTTTCTGGTCGCTCCAGTTCCGCACCGACCAGATCATCAGCGGCACCGCCATAAACATCCTGGCCATCGGCTTGACGGCCTACCTGTTGCGCCTGGTCTTCGACGTGGGCGGCTCCGAGAAGCTCGAGAACACCCTGCCGTCCCTGGTGGGGTTCACGCTGGCCGGCAAGGAGGGCGAGGTGGCGGTGCAGTTCACGCCCATCATGCTGGCCGCCCTCGTCCTGGTGGTCGTCACGCACTACGCCCTGTTCCACACCCCGTGGGGCCTGCGCACGCAGGCCTGCGGCGAGCATCCCACCACGGTGCGCACGCTTGGCATGAGCGTCGAGTTCATCCGCTACTGCAACCTGGCCATCTCGGGCGCCCTTGCCGGCCTTGCGGGCGCGTTCCTCACGCTCGAGCAGATAGGCCAGTTCAACGAAAACATGACCAGCGGCAAGGGTTTCATCGCCCTGGCCGTGATGATCTTCGGCCGCTGGAAGCCGTTCGCGGCCTTCGCCGCCGCCCTGTTCTTCGGCCTTGCCGACGCCAGCCAGGTGCTGCTGCAGACCTGGGGCATCCAGATCCCGTCCGAGTTCCTGGAGATGCTGCCCTACGTGCTGACCCTGGTGGCCCTCATGGGCCTGGTAGGCCGCACCCGTCCACCCGCCGCCATCGGCCAGATCTGATGGCGGCGCGGGTGGCGCCGGCCTACCGGCCCGTGCCGACGTACCGCCGCAGATCCTCGACGACCTTCGGGATGCCGATCGTCACCGCCCAGTCGAGCAGCCACTGCGGCAGGAGCGGCACGCCCGGGTCGAAGCGGCTGCGATAGGCCACCAGCGTGCCGCCGCCCGGAGCGGCGCGGAGCTGCCACGAGCCGGAGTTCTCGCGGAGCGTTCCGGCCAGGTGGCGCCAGCGGACGGTCCACGCCTCGACGCGGCTCTCGACCTCATGTTCCGACCAGCGGTCGCCGATGGGCCAGGGTAGCGCCACCTCGGCGCGCCAGACGGTGCCCCGACTCCCCGCGCGCACGTAGGCCATCGACCGGATCTCGGGGAAGATCCGCGGGTAGGCTCCCTGGTCGGTCAGGACCCGCCACACTCGGTCGACCGGCGCCGCGAACCGGCCGCGCACCGTCACCGCTCCCCCGGCGCCCGGCTCTCGCGCCACCTGCACCTGCAGATCCCGATCGCCGCCCGCCAGCAAGCAGATCAGCCCCATCGCCACGACCATCGACGCCGGAGAGTATCTCCGCGTCCCTATAATGGAAATCCATGGACGATCGCCCCAAGACCATCCCGTTCAACTTCGCCCGCGTGGAGTCGGCGACGCGGCGCCTCGAGAGCCAGCTCATCGATCCGCGCGCCCTGACGGCGCTGGACGACTTGCGCCAGGCCTATCTGGACGTCTTCCGGGAGATGTCCGACAAGGCGAAGGACATTCACGGCATGGAGGATGTCCTGGCGGCCGAGGTCCAGACGCTGGTCGCCCGCTTCGGCTGGGCGATGAGCGTGCTCCGCCGCCTGCATGCGGTCCAGCCCGATGCCACCCGGGCCGCGATGGCAGAGGCCACTGCCGAGACCGGCGTCGAAGGGCCTGATCCCGCCATCTGGCTCTGAAGCGTCATGGCGCCGCTCGCTTGACTTCGCTCCAGCAAAGCGGCCGGCACAGAGGCCGGCCCCACCCGCTGCATCGGTGGCGCAGGCCTCCGTGCCTGCGGCCGAGTGGCGCTGGCCCATTTGAGCCGCGCCCTCAAAACTCCAGCGCCGCCTCCTCGGCTCCGGCGTAGCTGGCCGGCGGGACCTCGCCGAACGGGCCATTGCGGTCGAACACCAGCTGGAGGCCCTCCCAGCGTCCCAGTGCCAGGGCGGGGTTGCCCTCCTTGGCCAGCGACTCGAACTGGTAGCGGTCGATCGTGGCCGCGGCCAGGCAGCCCAGGTACTTCTGCCGGGACCGCGGCTCCTCGAACGGGTCGAACAGCGAGATCGCCACGACCTGCGTCGACGGCGAGAACGAGAAGATGCCCGCCAGGATCTCCGCCACGGCCTCGAGGACCTCGCCGACCGAATCGCTGGTCGCGATGCGCAGGCTCTGGGTCGCCGCGAGGTCGCGCCCCGGCGGCGGCGGGCCGAGTTCTATGCCCGCCCGGCCGGCCACCTCCAGGGAGTCGCGCATGACCACATGGATCACGATGAAACCGTGCTCGATCTCGAGCATCAGGACGCGCCCCTTGCCCACGACGCCTTCCTGGACCACCTCGGCCACCGCCTCGGGATCGCCTTGCGTGACGCGGTTGAGGAAACTCCGCTTCTCCTCGGCGTCGCGGTGCTCCTGGTTCTTGAGGGCGATGATCTGCCGCTTGTGGCCTTCCGCGATGGCGCCGGTGACGGCGTACGCGCCCACCAGGCCCAGGTAGAGCAGGCCGGTCAGCATCATGAACTGCGGCGACCGCACCACCAGGGCGAAGACGGTGGCCGAGAGCAGCAGCATCCACATGACGGCGCGCAGGCCGATCGCCGAGTCCACGAGGCGCTCGGCCCGCATCTGCGCGAGCTCGGTGGCGGTCAGGACGGCACGCGGATCGAAGCGCTTGAGGTTGATGCCGGCATGGAGGGCCTTCTTCTTGTTGGCGATGCACTCCAGGGCGAGGTCCTCGAGGCCGGCCTGCCGGATCTTCATGATGACCTCGGCCGACAGGATGGTGCCGACCGGGACGAAGATCGCCTGCGTGCCCGGCTGGACGAGGTCCTGCATCAGAACGTCGCCCGGGATGAGGCTTCGCTCTCCGCTTGGCACGGTTGAATTATGCCCGGTTGATCGCAGACCGATTCATGGCCGGGCGATCCGCCTAGGAGCTCCGATCGACGAAGGACGGGTCGAAGTTGTCGCCGCGTAGCGTGGACATGTAGCCGGTGAGCGCGTCACGCACCTGGTTGACTTCTGCGAGTTCGGCCATCAGGCCTTCCCGCTTCTTCACGAAGAGCTGCTGATTCTCCGCGTCGGCGGCCTGGACCTGGGCCAGAATAGCGGCGAGGTCGGCCCGGTTGGGCGGGTTCGGCTGGTCGAGCAGCAAGGCTTCGGCGGCATCCAGGCAGTGCTCGCGCTTGTCTAGCAGGGCCAGCAGATCGTCCCAGCGATCCTCCAGGATGGCCGAGCCCTGCCGGATCGTGAGATCCAGAGCTTCCCGGTAGATCCGGGAAAGGTCCTCGCTCATGAAGATCAGAGCTCCAGGTTCGGAGTGTTTTTCACGCGCTTGCTTGTTTGGCTTTCTCCGCGGCCACGTTCTTCGCGGCCGTCGCCCAGGCCTCCCGCAGGTCCCGGAGGTGGCCGGCCACCTCTTCGAGAATGGCGGGATCCTTCTTCATGTTGGCCATGATCGTGCGGTGGTGCAAGTACTCGTAGAGGTCGAAGAGGTTCTTGGCGATATCGCCGCCCACGTCGAACCGCAACGTGCTCATCAGCTCGGTCAGGATGTTCTGCACCTTGATGCAGTTGGTGTGCGCGATCTGGATGTTCTTCTCGTCGATCGCCTTGATGGCGGTGTTCGTGAAGCGGATGGCCCCGTCGAACAGCATGATCAACAGCTTCTCGGGCGGCGCCGTCTCGAACTGCGCCGACTGGTACTGCGCGTACGGGTTGTTGAGCATCATCAAGACTGCTGGCTCCCGGCCAGTTGGCCAAGTTGCGACAGGAAGGACGTTTGCTGGCTCTTCAGCTTGGAGATCGCGACTTCCATCTGCGTGAACCGTTTGACCATGTCGGTGCGCTTCATGTCGAGAAGCCGGTTCTGCCGAGTAATCGTCTCGTTGATGGAACTTATCTGATCGTCGGTAAGACGTTGACGTAACTTGAAGATGCCATTCTCGCTGCGGGTCCGGTCGAGGTAGTCGTTGAGGACCTGGGCGATGCCCCGGGAGACCGTGCTGCCGCCGACTAGCTCCTGCTTCTGGAAGATGTCGGCCACCCGGTCGCGATCCCGGTCGATCTCGCTGCGCAGCTTGGCTTCGTTGAGCGTGAGGTGCTTGCGATCGTCCTTGGAGGTGCCGACGCCGATCTGCATCAGGGTGTTGGGAGAGCCGCTGATGCCGCTGGCGACCGACGTCACGATGCCCATCATGCGGTTGTTGAGGGCGGCCAGTTCGCCGTCGAACTGGTTGGGGGCGCCCTTCTCCCGGGCCTTCTGGATCGCGTCCACGACGTTGTTGAACTCGGTCACGAAGTCCCGGACGGCCTTGACGGTGGTGTCCTTGTCGCGATCGATCGTGATGGTCTGCTGCTCGCCGGCCTTCTTGGCCGTGATGGTCACGCCCGGGAGGACGTCCTTGAAGTCGTTGCTGCTGCTCTTGATCGGCTGCGCCACGCCGTTGACCAGGTTGAAGCCGTCGATGACGATCTCCGCGTCGTCGCCCGTGACCTGGTCGCCGCGGTCCACGCGCAGGGACTGGAGCAGGTTGCCGGTGACGTCGAGGAAGTTGATGTTCTTCGACCCGGGGTTCTTGTTGGTCACCACCAGCTTATCGTCCGGGGCGCTGTAGGCCGCGACGACGCCGGCTCCCGAGGAGTTGATCTTGGTGATCAGCGAGTCCACGGTGTCCGTGTTGGCGTTCCAGTCGACCTGCACGTCGTTGATCTTGAAGCTGCCCGTCGTGGCGGTCAGGGCGGTGGCGAACTTCGCGTCGATCAGCTTGGCCGCCCGCTGCACGACGCCCACCGGCTGCGAGGACTTCACCGTGCCGGTCGCGGAGTCGTAGAGGGCGGTGTCCAGCTTGGTCTGCTGCAGGAAGTTGCTGGTGTCGTCGGCATTGCCGGTCTTCACCTCGGCCACGCGGGTCTTGTCGGCCGTGAGCACGACCTTGTTGCCCGATAGCGAGGCCGTGACCTCCCCGCCGGTGGCCAGATTGATGCGCGTGAAGACGTCGCTCCACTTGTCGCCCGCGTTGACCGTGATGAAGATGGGATCCACCGTCCCGTTCAGCTCCTTGACCGTCAGCGTGAACCGGCCGGCGGTGATCGGCGCCTGGGTGTTGGCGTCCGAGAGCAGTTGCTGGGTGTCGACGACCGACTGGCCGAGCTGTCCCCAGGAGGTCGCTCGCGTGGAGGAGGCGATCTTGTTGACGGTGACCTTGTAGCTGCCGGGCGACGCGTTGGGTCCGGCCTTTGCGGTCACGATCTTCTCGTCGGTGCTGGAAGAGAGCATGGCTTTGAGGATGGAGTCGGTGGTGAGCGCGAAGGCCTTGTCCTTGAGCGCCAGGACCTTGGTATTGATCGCCTGGAAGGCCGTGTTCTTGGTGGTGAGGGTATCCTTGCGCAGGGCCAGCATCTCGACCGGCTTGGCCTCCAGCTTCATGAGCTGGTCGATCAAGGCCTGGGAATCGAGCCCGGAGGCCAGACCGGAGAGCTGGATCGGCATTCGCTGACTTCCTTGCCTACTGCCGCTCGTCGACGAACAGCCCGGAGATCTGCTTCTCGAAGGTGTCCATCATGTCGATGAAGCGATCCGCCGGAATCTCGCGCATGGTCTCGCCGGTCTTCGAGTTGTAGACGACCACCACCAGGCGCCGGCCATCCCGGCGGATCCGCAACCGGAGGTTCTCGTCCATCTCGCCGAGCATCCGCTCGACCGACTCGACCGCCGTCGAGAGCATCTTGGCTCCGACGGCGCGCTGGGCTCCCGCGACCGCATTCGCGTCGGGGTTCGACGCGGTCTGGATGCGGGCATTCTCGACGTTGGTGCGCTCGCGCTGGACCGCCTGGCCCTCGGTGGCGAGTGCCTGGTTGGAGACGGCGGCCGAAACCGCCAGAGTCCCTTCGATTTTCATAATGCGGTCCTATTCGGAGGATCGGTACGCAAAGCGGCGCACTTGAGGGGTTTGCCGATAAGTCTCCTTCAAATGTTGATGACGCGGTTATGACGTCCTTGTACCCTCCCCGGCCTGCAAAAACGTTGTGCCGCCCGGGATTTCCGGGCGGCACGACGCTCTCATGGGACCCAATTTGGGGAGTCGTTTTCGTTATTGGGGAAGGCTGTAACCCCTTCCTGGTTCAATATACCCGAGCGAGCAAAAAATCATCGGCCGATCTCGAAGTAACTTTAGGGCTCTGAGCGTTATGTGATAAGGGACCCCGGCGAAGCCGGGGTCCCTGCATGGTGGGCGTACGAGTCAGTAGATCTCGTGCGGTTACCGGAGGAGTCCCAGAACCGCCTGGGGCTGAGCGTTGGCCTGCGCGAGCATGGCCGTGCTCGACTGCTGGAGCAGTTGCGCCCGGGTGAGCTTGGAAGCCTCCTTGGCGAAGTCGACGTCGCGGAGCTTGTTCTCCGAGAACGCCTGGTTCTGCGACTCGACGTTGAGCGTGGCGATGTTCTGCGCCAGGGCGTTCATCTTGGCGCCGAGGTAGTCGCGTTCGCGGCTCACCGCCTCGATCGCGTTGTCGATGTTGACGATCGCCTGCGACGCGAAGGACGCCGAGGAGACCGTCAGGTCGGTGGTGGCCACCTTGATGGCCGCGGCGCGCATGTCGCGGATCGACATCGTGTGGATGTCGCCGTCACGGGCGCCGACCTGGAGCGTGAAGAGCGAGGCGTACGAACCGCCGTCGAGCAGTTTGTGGTCGTTCCACTCGGTCTTGTTGCCGATGCGATCGACTTCCACCGAGAGGTTGTCCAGTTCCTGCTTGATCGACGTGCGATCCGAGGCCGTGAGCGTGTCGCTGGCAGCCTGGACCGCCAGTTCGCGCATCCGCGCCACGATCGCGTGCGTCTCGTTGAGGGCGGCTTCCGCGGTGCCCAGCATGTTCGACGCATCCTGGGCGTTGGAGGCCGCCATGTCGAGGCCCCGCACCCGGTTGCGCATGCGCTCGGAGATGTTGAGCGCCGCGGTGTCGTCCCCTGCCCGGTTGACCCGCAGGCCCGTGCTGAGGCGGTGGATCGACGAGGTAAGCGCGTCGTCGTTCCGCTTCAGGTGGTACTGGCTGATGGTCGACTGGACGTTCTGATTGACCCTGAGAGCCATGAATCCCTCCTTGAATCGCGTAGCGGACCATCCTTGGTCCAGCGTTTCCCCTGCTCTCGACCCCGCCCTCCAGGATCGAGAGGAAGATCTGGCATCCGGCCGGCGCGCGCTCCCGCGCCGGCCAGAATGCCGTAACCCCTGGCGACTTTGCGGCTAAAGCCGCGTTCCGTGTACTTCCCTGTACTGGGCTATCCATTTAACTGGAGCCACCCGGCGCCGCCACCCTCCAGGGCCGCATCGCTGGAGCGCGCTCGAGGCTCGGCGGGTGTCCGCGTAGCGGCGGCGGCACGGGTGGCACTACTCGGGGCCG
>Ga0194120_10007971_pt1 | contig 14218 bp, 20 predicted proteins | sample TA2MahCa65mmetaG_FD_148642 | JGI IMG/M metagenome (GOLD analysis project Ga0194120, IMG submission 148642) | Freshwater microbial communities from Lake Tanganyika, Tanzania - TA2015019 Mahale Deep Cast 65m | ecosystem: Environmental > Aquatic > Freshwater > Lake | place: Tanzania: Lake... | reverse complement strand
GAATTCGCGCGCAGCGCCTTCCGGAGGTTTGCCCGTCATTCGCGCATAGAGCGCGTCCTCCAGCGATTGGCGAACGAAGTGCGGATTATCGAGTGTCTGCGCGTTTGCGGACATGTAGGATCGTCCCCTGTGATTGTCGTCGGAGCGATCGCCGAGCGCCGCCCTGCTCATTTCTTCGTGGAGATTGGCGCGCGGCCTGCCAATGGACGCGGCAACATCGCCAGCGCGGCGGCGCGATTCCTGAACGGCCTGCATGATGGTCGCTTCGTCATGGCCCTGGCGGACCATGCGCTCCGCGAGTTCGCGTTCGCCGTAGAAGTCTGCCCGGTCGATCAGGTTCATTGCCTGGCGCGCCGTCATCGCGCTCGGCGCATTGCGCTCGCCGACGTCGTCTTCGGGAGCGCTGCGGACCATTGCGCCAGCGTCGGCCGGAACGCTGACGAGTGAGGCTTCCATCAAAGCCCACTTGTCGGCGCGCCACGTCTCAACGTCGCCGGCCGAGACATTCGTCCACTGATCGACGCGGTAGCCGATCGAGACGCCACGCAGATGGCCCGCGATGATGTCCGGCTCCAGCGCCCGCGCCGCTTCCGACTCGCCGAGCTGGACGGTTCCGACAAGGCGTCCGGCTTCAAAGCGCGCGGAAGTGACGGTTCCGAGGACGGCGGCGGCCGAACCCTGATTATGGCTGTCCAGGAGCTTCACTTGGCCGAGTCCGACGCGCGACAGGTCAACCGCCGTCGGATCGATGCTCAGCTCTTCGTTGAAGCCGAAGCGCTTGACGGTCGCGCCAGTCGAGAGAACGACCTGAAAGCTCCTCGTGGCCTCATCGTAGCTGCCAGGCGAGAGGCTGACCGCCCGCGACTGATTGGCGGCCGGCGGGCACGATCGTGACGCGTTCTCGCGCGGCGACTCGCGCGTCATAAGCGCAATGGTCGCCGTCTGCATTTCGACCGGCGCGAGAGTTGGGGCCGGGCGTGATTTCTTCTGCGTAGCGCTCATGTGCTCAATTCCCTTTCATCGCTTCGAACGGCGCAACAAACATCCCTGTTCGCGTCAAAGGATCAGTTCGCCGTCTTCACTGCGCGCTTATGCTCACAGTGAACGGCGACGGCGTTCGACGCCTGTTGGAGCGCGAAATAGGCGTTCTCTTCGCCCATCATGTCGGCAATCTTCGTCGCCAGGCCGGCGAGCGCCGCGCCGCAGTGAACGGCGTGCGCCATATCGACATTGTCGCCGTCGATTCCAGTTCCAACCGGCGGGTTTCGAATTATTTTTTGCAGCTCTTCGCTGCGACCGAATTCAAAGCCGCGATCGTAAACCTGCTTGTATGTGGGCTTCTCTGCTTGTGACGAGTCTTTATCCGACATGAATTTTCCTTCCATGATTTTCAGCGTCGGCTAACATTTGCAGTTCAGCGTGAATCGCCCTCATCGTTTCGTCGATGACAGCTAAATACTCACGGCGACAACCTTCCTCGCCGCCGGCGACGCAAGCGGCGTAGATGCGGCCCCACTGACTTGAGAGCGCTCTAAGATGACGTTCGAAAATCGCCATAATCCACTCCAACGCCGGCTGAATATCCCGCGCCGGAATCAGCTGCGCGCGCAAACGCCAAAGCTCAATTTCCGCCGCGCTGATGCGCGTCTTGCCTTCACCCGCGCCGGCCAGCAGCGATTGAAAGCGAGCTTCATCGATGCGCCACTGACCGCCTAATCGAGCGCCGACGATCGGCGCGATGCGGTTAAAATGCCGCCGGCTGCATCCGAATTTGAAGGCCGCTTCCTTCACGCCCAGCGCGGCGCGCGGCGGCTCCGCGAGCGCGGCGCGGAAGTCCGCCGATTGATCCGTCTCGCCTTCGGCGAGACTGTCGGCGAGTAACTGCGCGAAAAATCCCAATGCGGTTGGTGCAGCTTGTTCGTTGAGCATGAGAGGAGCCCGAGATGCGGCCGGCGTATGGTTGCGCTTCAAAGCCTGCGCCTAATCGAGTCGTTTGCAAGGTTTCTGTTGGCCATGGAAGTTGCGATTGGTTGACGAACGCAATCAAACGCGCGTCAAATTATGCAGTTAGCCGACTGGGCGGCGTTCGCAGAAAGCCCGCAAGGCTCGACGCTCGCGCGAACCCTTGGCTGTGGAAAACAGCGCGACGTTTCACGTGAAGCGAAGCTGAGCGGGAAAGCGCGAAGCGCTCGGCGCGAGTCGCCGGCGTGATATTCCGGCGCGCTCGACTCAATTTTCGGACCCGCCGCTATCCTCGCGGCCGAGCCGAAAGTCCTCCGGCAAGAGATGGTTGGCGAGAGCGTCGAGAGCCTGTGCGCCGCGCATGGCCCACAGCGCGAGCTGAATGCGAACGATGCGGACCCAGAGTCGGTGAGCCTCGGTGTTGGCGGGCGAGGTCATAGCGCGCCATCCGCGCCGTCGCCGACGAGCTCGCATGGCGCGTCGTCTTCGAGCGGATCGTCTTCCTCGAGATCCGCGTCGCCATCAATTTGGTCGAGCAGCGCAACGAGCGCGTCGACGGCGGCCGCGATGCGCCGGCGCATGTCGGGCTTGTATTCGACGAAGAGCGGCGCGCCGGCGCGGTCGTGAGCAATGCTCATGACAGCGCCTCCGATTCGAAGACGGCGATCACATTGCGGATCGCGTCCCCGGCGACGTCGCCGAGGAAGCGGTCGTTGACGACGTCATCGTCGGAGAGAAACTCGGCCAGGTGATGGAGCAGCTGTAGGGCGCCGGCGCGCGTCGTCGGCGCTGTTGTGACGAACTCTCGCTCGGCTTCGCCGAGCGCTTCGGCAGCGACGCGGCTGGATTCTGTCAACTCCTCGACCGCGCGCCACATCGCTTGATGTTCGCTTTCGGGACCGGCGAGCGCAGCCGACGCTTCCGCATATTCCGAATCGGACATTAGTCCGAGCTCGTGGTGAGTTTCCAACCTCCGATGCGTGAATATTTGAGTCGGCTCTATGCCGGCCGCCTCAAGCGCGGACGCCGTGGATTCCTCGAGATCGTTATAAGCCTTCCAGGCGGCGAGTTCGGACGCCTTCATGCGCTCGAATTCCGCGAAGGCGTCGAAGATCGGATCGGCCGGCGCCGGGCTCGCGCCGGCGAATGCGGGAAGCGCCGCAACCGGCGCTAAGGCGAGGCCGGCCACGACGGCGCGGCGGGTGGTTTGGCGAGTTTTGGCGCTCATGACCGCGCCTCCAGGTCGGCGAGAACCGGCGACATGAGCAGCGTCATGGCGAACTGCCCCACATGTCGGAATGCACATCCGCGATCGTAATAGGCAAGCCATTCGATGGCGGCGCGAGCGCCCGCTTTAGACGTTGGCGCGGTTTCGATCAGCGCTTGCAGCGCTGCCTCTTCCACATCGCGCGCGGAATCCCAGGCCGCTTCATCGTCTTCCGTCACCTCGCGGCCTTCCTGCGAAGCTCGCACTTCGTCAGTTAGATCGCAGGTGACCAAAAAGGCGCGCTCGGCTGCCTTGTGCCGCTCGATCGCCGCGAAGATCGGATCGGCGTCCGCGGGCGCTGCGGCGGTCGCTTGCGCGAGCGCGCAGAAGACGGTCGCCGCGGATCCCGCAGCGAGGAAGAGGCGGCGGGATGTTTGGGATTGAGCGGTCATGTGACCTCCTTTGGACAAGCCGAGAGCGTTCGCCGAGAAGGTATTTCTCGGCGTGCGCGCATGTGGTAACAATCATTCCAGACGGCTGATTTTTTACCACGCATTCTCGTGGTGGTCAATATCTGTCCACAGGGACAAAAAATGCTAACAGGCGCGCAGATACGTGCTGGACGAGCTCTCGTCCGCTGGACATTGGATGACTTGGCCAAGGCCGCGAAGGTCGGACTTCAAACCGTGCGGCGCGCCGAAGCATCTGACGGAGAGGTGAAGATGCTCGCGAACAACGAGGCTGCGATCCGCACAGCCCTCGAAGCCGCCGGCGTCGAGTTCATCGACGAGAACGGCGGCGGCCCTGGCGTCCGGCTGAAAAGACCGAAACCGGGAAACGCGGCTTAAGAGCAGCCTCCGCGCAGCGAACTACGGAGCGCCAAATTGGGACGGGACAAATGAAGCTGACCGGCGGGCGACGCCTGTTCTATGCCGTCGCGGAAGTCGCGCTCACATGGCTCGGCGGACGCTTCATGCAATTGACGAGGGCATGTCTCAACGGCGCGCACTGGTGCGCGGAACGGAGTCGCTCTTGTTAGCTAGCAGAGCGTCGGCGATCTCTGCGACGCGATTGTTCTGGCCGATCGAGTCCTCGGGCTTCTTCGGTTTTGACTCACGCGGCTCACGGGGTGACTTACGCACGTCCGTAACTTGGAACTCATTGCGGAAAACATGTTCGATCGATCGCCGTTCGGTTACCTCGAGCACTTCGCGAGCTCGGGCGATGTCCTGGCCCATAGCGACGAGCGCGGCGCGCGTCTGATGGTTCATCTCGAACCCCTGCGCGTCCCACCATGCGCCAAATGCTTTCGTGCTCGGATAGCGCGCTTTGGCGGCGGCGACGACGCGTTCAAACGAGCTCCAATGTCGCTTGTCGGGGCGATTGTTTCCTCAGAACCGACGGCGGAATGAAGCCCGGCACACAGCGCAGCGCGAGCGCGCGATCCTCACGCTTGGTCAGCCGATCGCGGCAGGGCGGAATATGCTGCAACGGGAACGAAGGATCGGCGCCGACGAGAAGCTTGCAGCGATTCGGCTCGCTCCAGATAAACCAGGCGTAATCGGTCGCAGTCGAGGCGTCCGGATCGTAGCCGCCAAGACACATCGGCACGCGCTCGACGAAGGGGGCGACGACGCTCGGCGGCATGCGCGAATAGACTTCACGCCAGCACTCATCCGTCGTGAGCCATTGAAGCCGCAGCAGCAGCGCGACGCCGTCGACGCCATCGAGCGCCAGCGCCTTCGCGAGCATGCGCGCCGCGGGCACGAAGGGCGGATTTGCGACGATCCAGCCGCGCTGCGGCGATGGCCAGACGGCCTTCTCGTCAAAAAAATCGACACGATCGATCCCGAAGGCCGACGTCGTCAGCGGCGAAACGCGAAACTCGCGGTCGCGCGGATCATGCTCGGCCGGCAACGGCGCAAGCTCATAGAGATGGACGTCGGTCGCATGGACGAGCGCATATTCGCGCAGCGGTTCGGACATATGTCCGAGGCCGGCGCATGGCTCCCAAATGGCGGTCGGGCGCATGGAGACGACGCGAGGGAGGGCAATCTCCATAAGCGCCCGCGTCGCCCAGGGCGGCGTCGGAAACAGCTCAAGGTTCTCCCAGGCCGTGCCTTCCGAGAGCTTCGCCGGCTTTTTCATCGCGCGAACGGCGCTATGGCCTTTTGCAGCAGTCATGGAGCGCTCAATTCGGCCGCGGCGTTTGCGGCGCGCTGGCGTCTTCGTTCACAAGCGTCAGCAGGCCGTCCCTGATGGCGGCCGTGACGCGATCGATCTCCTCTGAAAGGATCAACCGCACGGCGTCCTCGCCGCCCGCTTGAGCGGCTGCATAGAGCCTTCCGCTGATCTGCTTAAGGGCGGCGACATGCTGCGCGATTGTCGTGGCGACCTGAACGGCCGCATCTGCCAGTTCGCTCGCCGGAACGAGCTCGGCTCGGCGGCGCGCGAGATCCATCTCCGCAAGTTCGGCCTTCGCGTTCTTTTCACGCGCCGAGGCATCATCGTAGGCAGATTTGCTGGCGCGATCCGCCGGCGCCAGCGGCTCGCCACGATCGGCCTCGCTAGCAGGGTCGGCGAGCGGCTCAGCTGGCGGCTCTCCCTTCACGTGACGAAGGCGAAGATCCTGCGCCGGATCGTGCGACGCCGCCGCGAGCGTGTCGAATGTCGGCCGGTGAACGAGCTTTTCCTTACCGAGGCGGCGGGTCTGCAGGAGCCCCTTGCGCACAAAGAACGCGACGCGCTTTGAGACGGCCTGATGTGACACGGCCCTGATGGCGGCCAGCCGCTTGACCGAAATCCAGTCTTCTTCGTCCGCTTCTCGACCGATCGCGCAACCATTCATCGTTCCCGCAACCCCCTCTATCGCTCGCGCAACCCGCATCAGCAACGCAACCCAGAACGCGCAACTCTATTTGAAATAGCGATTACGTTTCCACCCCCGGACCCCCGCTATCCCGTCTTACGGCGGCGCAGGAAGGACCCGCGCTATCCTGTCCTGAACCTCGAGCGAGCGACCGAGCGCGACGACGGCGGCGAGTTCGTGACGTTGCCATTGAATGCCTTCCATCGCTTTTCCTTGATCCATCGGCGGGCGTCAGTTGCGGCCATGCGCCCGCTCGCGCGCCTGGCCTTCGCCAAGATGGCAGCGCACATGATCGCCTCTTCGCGTTCGGCCTCGGTCAGCCTTTCGAATTCCGCCTGAGCGGCTGCGCGTCGGTAGGGAATGGGATCATACGGCCACGCGGCTGAAAAACGCTCCCATGCTTCCGCAGCATCGACAGGCGCTTCAAGCGGCAAATTTGGCGCTTGGTCTTCCGCCGCCCTACCTGGTTCTGATGGTTGTGAGAGCATCACGCTCACCTCCTCCACCTTGTTTCAGGAGGCCCTGAACCTCTCCACCGCTCATTTTCGCCAGACCTATTTTTTAAATATGTGCTCTTGGTCGGGCTCACCGAAGTTTCATCGCGACGCAAATTTTTTTCTGCAAACGGATTGGACCCTGTCCGGCCGGGGCGATGCGCCGACGGCCCGCGCTTGATCCATGTGAGCCATTCGGCGGAAACGATGTGCACGACGTTGGTAAGGTTCTTCCGGCCTGGCTGCGGGCGTTCGGTCACTTTGATGTGCCCAAGCCGTCGCGCCTCATGCAGAGTCGTCTGCACGGTTGTGCGAGAGACGCCGGCGAGCGCGGCGATCTTATCGATTGCCAGATCACAGAGGCCGTGGTGCTTCACCTCACCGGCGATGATGCACGCCACCGCGCGCTGCCCTTCGGTGTAGTGGCAGCGGAGATTCGGCGGCATGACGGCCGAGCCGCCGAGCGTGCGTCGACGCTCGCGCGACGCTTGGTGATCGTGCGACCTGGCGCGCTGGCGCGGCACGAAGCGGCTGACGAGCTTCGCGACCCCGCGTCCGCCTACGCCCCGTCTCCCGCAAGCGAGCGGTCGCCGGCGCTCGGCGAAGGACTGCAGAAAGTCGGCGTCGCCTTCGTCGATCGCACCACGCACTACGCCTTGCCACACCTGGCTGACGAGCCGGTCAAGATCGTCGGACCCGGTTGCGGCGCCGATGACGATGTAGAGGGCGGCCGCCGCCTCGCTGACGAACGTCCGCGACTTTGCATCGCAAGCGCCAAACTGCGGCGATTGCTCTTTCCGGGCGAGAGCGTTCATCGCGCGCCCTCCCCGAGAAAGGTCAACAGCGACGTGATGTCGTCGCCCCTCGCGCCGCTGGCGTCATCGCGCCATCGGCCGGTAAATCGATTGATCTTCAGCGCGGGCCACTTGCGGGCGAGCGTGGCGCGGCTCGGCAACAGCCGCGGATCAAAGGTAACGGGCGGATACCTTTTAGCGTCGGGCCCGGAAAGAGCGCCGCGTTCGGCGATCAAACTTTCGTGATGCAAGTTTGAAATCACGGTAACGCCGCCCGACCGTGATGCCGGAGGTCTCTCGGCGCTCTGCGACTCGGGACCGCCTATCAAGCCAGCGTGTGGACAGGCTGATTTTGCGATTGCAGACTGGCCCGCCCGAACGTATTCTGCGTGTCGAAAGTTCGCTGCTTTCGTCTGGAATTTGCCGCCGCGCTGGGCTCCGACCCCCTGCGCGGCGGTTTCCTTTTGAGGCGCCCTGTTGCGGTTTGACAAAGGCGAGAAAACGCCTGGAAAATCAGTAGGGGCGCACCCCCCGGTTTGACGCTCTACCGCTTTGATTTCTGGAGAGGGAAACTCCCCTCTCACTCCGACCATTCTCCATACTTTTTTAGGCTAATTCAGTAGACTGCAACCACGCCCTGCCAAGCTGTCTCACAATAAGTCTTACAATTGGCGAGTAATCGTGTGAGGCACGATTACGATTTCGCTCACCCTACAGCTCCCCGACGATCGCTGACCTTCGCGCCGAGCGCGCGCACGAGCGACCAAAGCGGTCACTGCTGATTTCCAATCTCGACGAAGCGCAATAAAAATGCGAGGTTGACGTGCATCAGCAAAGCTCGATCGGCAATAAAACACCGTGAGAGCTTCATCGGCGGCGGGGCGACCTGCGCCAGCCTGCCGCGCGGATGAAGCCGGAATTCGGGGCCGCCAGTAGCAGCCTGCACTAATATTTGTGAACTAATACGCGAATCGAACCAAGTGGCATTTACCGTTATCTATCGTCAGGAGAGTATTATGACCATCACGACTTGCACGAGTTCGCAACCGCTGAACTTCGGGGACTCTTCTCAGCAGACTTTTAAGGTTTGCACGTTCCTTGTGAACGTGCTCAGTCATATGTACGATCAATGGTTACAGGCCGGATCGCCTCCGCCTCCGAACTTTAATTGGAAGCCAGCTAACGCTTGCCCGATCACGAATGATTTCAAAGTGGATGATTATAGTTTTGGTCAGCTCATCTGGAGCACATTCACTCCAGAGGTAAAAAGGACTCCAGTCACTGAACCTTTCGGATGCCTAGTCAAATCCAAGTTAGACGGCAGCCTTTATCTTGTCTTCCGAGGCAGCAAGAGTCTTGATGATTTCCTTGTAGATGCTGAATTCAAACCGGTGACTTACAGCGCGCCAACGCCAAATCCTCCTCCCGGCCTTCTCGTCGCGCGAGGGTGGTACGCTGTTTTTAGCGGGTTGGCGAAAGCGTTGGATGGACAGCTCAAAACGATTGGCAGTAAACCGCTTACGGTCACTGGCCACAGTCTCGGCTCCGCGCTCGCCACACTTGCCACGCCACTGGCGGTTTCAAACAATATCGCGGCGCTGCACTACAATTCAGCAAGTCCGAAGGTTGGACTACAGTCCTTCCGAGATTATTACGAAAACTTGAAGGTGAAAACCTTCCGTCTTGTGAATACGGCCGACACTGTACCGAATCTTCCGCCAAAACGTAGCGGCGACTATCTCCACGTCGGCATTGAGGTCGCGTTCAACGCGGACTATGGCGCTGAGAAAAAAACGCACAACCCATGTTGCAGCTACGCCTATGCAATCTACAATCCGGCTGCGCCCTGCAATAAAGACTTTGACAAATGCGCCCCTCCCCTCGGGTAAACCCACGAATAAACCAACATTCGCCGGATGACCTCGCCCTGACACAATTTGGCGTCGGGGCGGCATCCATGCGTTGTCACGCCGCTGCGGCGCCGCGCCCGCGACGATCGCCGATCTTGGCGCCGTTGGCTATTCTCGCTAGCTGAGTGTTTGACGCCGTCAGTGTCCATCATTGGAAAAGTGCTGGTAGTCGATGCTTCTTTTCCAATGTCCGCCCCAGCGCCAGCCTTGTCGCGCGAAGGCCCTGGTCACGACGTCGCCGTCGACGATGATCCCGACAATATCTCTCCTGCGCTTGTAAGGTTCGGCGTAGGCGCGTCCTGCTTCAGGCTCGGTTAGGTTTCCTTCCCGGTAGGGATTTTGGACGGGATTGATGTCAACGGCCATTCCATATGCGTGCCGCGACATCGCGCTACGATCGGTCGTTCGGCAGTTGAAGGCGCTCGTATTATTCGCCGCCATCGACCTGGCGTCGTCGCCTTCGAATTCATCGATAAGGGACATTCGATAGATTCGAAATTTGCCGCTGTCGTAAATTTCCTGAAAGGCGGCCGCCACCGCTTTTGCGACGCTTCTTGCGACAATCAGAGAGCCGGTCTGCGAATTGCCGTCAAAATCGAGGTAAGGAACTCTCAAGAGAACAAGCTGGTCCCGTCCCGGACATGGAAGCTCCGCGCGCCACGACCGTCCCTGCATGTACGCCCATACTGCATCGGGAATCGGCCCAACTGTCACCTTGGCGCCTTGCGCCTCTGCTTCCGCGCCAGCGACGAGCGAAAGCAGAAGCGCAACCGCCCGCAGGCAGTGAATTTTCGACGTCATAATTGCTCGTGACCAAGCCGAACTGCGGCCCCCGAACTTTATCGCGCGTTCAATATCCCGTCTCGAAACAGCGCGCATGCGCGCCGGTTCTCAAATCCCTTAAATCAGCCGTCACGCGCGAACCGTTAGCGAGATGAAGGCTGACGATATTGTTGTAAAATCCGAAGCGGTAATCAGTCTTCATCGGACATGAACGGCCATTGGCGACGTAGAAGCAGTAGGAACTGTATTCGGGATTGGGTCCGAGAGAAATCGAACAATGTATTGAGTATTTCACCGGCGAACATTGCAACGCAACGTCTTTTGACGGAAGCCCGAAATTATTGGCGCTCATCGCCCCTGCAAAGGCGGTATTGCAAGCCAAACTCAACGCCGCGCAGATCGTCGACGCGAACAATTTTCTCATGAATCAGCTCTCCAGCCGACGGCGCCGTTCTATTGACGTGCGCCGAGGTCCGCCGGCGCAAGGGAGATGGCAACGCGTTGATCGTCAGCGCTGCGATGCAGATAAATTCGCCGACTCCATCCGCGATCACCATGTCGCCGATTGTGAATATCGCAAGTCCCTTGCAAATTTCCGAGACGGCAAAAATCCCGTTCGCCCTCGCCATGCACGCCAACTTGAGCAGAAGGTTGTCGGGACGAGCAACGATTGGATTCGCCCATATCCCGACGATCTCTCTTTTTCCGGTCGACAGCGGGACAGATGTTGGCGCCCGTGGAAATCCCATGCCTAGCCTTCAAGGATGGAGGTCTCGCTTCTTTACCTTGAATTGCGACCGTCATTATGTCCGACATGCGGCCCCACCTAGGCGTGGGCCAATCTCGGTCGAAAGTTGTGCCCGTTAGGCCATTAACATGGAGTGCGCCGCTGCGGCAGGCCTCTCCCTGACGTTGAAAACGCCCCGACCGCCGAGGCGGCAGCGGCGCGTTTTCTGGCGTTAACGATGCACGTAGTGGGATGAGCGCAAGATGATTCAACCCGCGCCGGCAGGCTCTAGGCAGTTAGACGTATTTGACTGCGCGTAAACTCCTCAGGATAGACTGTCCCGATGGGCGTGGGTTGCAAAGACTAACGCTTCGCGAGACGCTCTATCGCGTCGATAAACGCTTCCGGCGACGCCGCGATGCGGCGAACGATATGGATCGGCAATTTGACCAGCATCCGAACCGTCGAGAAGGTGGCGGCGACGGTCGAGGTCGAAACAATTCGCGGCATTCGTGTCTCCATTAGGGAGCGCGCGCCCAAGCGTGGCCCCTCGTGCCCACAGGACTGCGCGCGGCGCAGTGCAGGCTCGTAGTTTCGTGAGGCTGCATATTGAACACACAAACGTTTCGATGAGGTTGCCGCGGCATTGCCGGTCGGTTTCGATTTTGAGGCAATTTTGTGCGCCGCCGCATTCCTGCGATCATTCGCCGAGAATTTCCGCTCGCAGCCGATCGGCGACGATGCCGACCGCGGCCGCGACCGCCGGCGACAGCGGCGCCCCGATGTCAAAGGTTCCGCCTTCAATTGCATAAACAACGCAGCGCTGGGGCATCGCGCGAAGCGAGCGAGCGAGCTCTAGAGCTTCGGCAAGGCCGAAGCCATGCGTCGAGGCGGCGAACCCCGTTGGCGGCAGCTGGCCCGCGCTGATGTCAAAGCGGCGGATGTCACCCACGGTCGCCCCGGAAACGCTGGCGTCGACAATATAGGCGGCGTCTGCGCCTTCGAGCTGCGCCAGCAGTCTCGTCGCCTCCCCCTCCTCCTCGATGATTTCGATCTCGCCCAACGAAGCGCCCAGCGCTTCGGCGACCCTGCGGCCCGCCGCGTCGTCGCCGCGCTGCGGATTGCCGACGCAGAGCACGATGACACGCCGACTCTCTCGCGCTCTATCCGCCACGATCGATCTCGAGCCGCAGAAAATGTGTCGCGCAGGAAATGCAGGGGTCGTGATTGCGAATTGCTTGCTCGCAGCGGTGACGCAGAGCGTCGTCTGGCAAATCGAGCCATGCGCTCGCGAAGGTCTTTAGATCTTCTTCGATGCTCGGCTGGTTCTGCGACGTTGGCGGAATAATACGAGCGTCGGCGATCTTTCCATCGGCGTTGAGCTGATAGCGGTGATACAGCATGCCGCGCGGCGCCTCAGTTGCGGCGTGGCCGGTTGCGGCGCGCGCGTCGAGATCGACGGCCGATCGTTCCGGCTCTTCGTAGTCGTCGATGATCCGCAGCGCCTCGTCGCAGGCGTAGAGAACTTCGACGGCGCGAACGATGATGCTGCGGAGGGGATTGGCGCAGACCGTTCCAAGTCCCGCTTCCCGCGCCGCTTCGCGCGCGAGCGGCGAAAGAGACGCGGCATTCAGCGCGTAGCGCGCCAATGGACCTGTAAGATAGGGCCCGCGCGCCTTGATATGCGCATGCAGCGCAGTCGAATGCTCGACATGCGTCTCTTCGAAATGCTCGTCATATTCAGCGGCGCTGATGTCGAGTCCACGGCTCGAGGCGATGCGGCCTTGGCTGAACGGATATTCGCCGTCGCCGCGCAAGGCGACGAATTCATAGTCGCGCTCGACGTCGGGGAAATCGAATCCAGCAGTCCAGCGCACGGTCGCCAGGGCCCAATCCCGCGCCCGCTTCAATTCCTCGGCGAGCGGCTGAAGCTCGCGCCGGCGCGGCGCGCGATAAAAACCGCCGACGCGGACATTGATCGGATGAATCTCGCGGCCGCCGAGAAGCGCGATGATGGAATTGCCGGCTCTTTTGAGATCGAGCCCGCGCCGAACGATGTCGGCGTGATCGCGCGCCATTTCGATAGCGCCCGCATAGCCGAGGAAATCCGGGGCATGCAGCATGTAAATGTGGAGCGTGTGACTTTCAATCCACTCGCCGCAATAGATCAGCCGTCGCAGTTCGCGCAGAGGTCCGTCGACGACGACGCCGAGCGCATTCTCCATCGCGTGAACCGCGCTCATCTGATAGGCGACCGGACAGATGCCGCAGATGCGCGCGGTGATATCCGGCGCCTCCGTATACATGCGGTCGCGCAGGAAGGCCTCGAAGAAACGCGGCGGCTCAAAAATGTTGAGTTCCGCCGATTGCACGACGCCGTCGCGCGCGATGACCTTGAGCGCGCCCTCGCCCTCCACGCGCGCGAGCTGATCGACCTTGATCGTCTTAACGTTCATGTCGCTCGCTTTCCTTTCGGAAGGCGTCGGCATTGGCGTTGAAGGTCCGGTAAATGCGCTTAAGCGCATCGTCGTCCATGCCGAGCCTGCGCAGCCAAACCGACAGCGACGGCGCATTGGGCGTCTCCATCGGGCCGTAGCAGCCATAGCAGCCGCGATTATAAGAGGGACAGAGCGCGCCGCAGCCCGCATGAGTAATGGGACCCAGGCACGGCGTTCCATGGCCGACCATCACGCACAGATTTCCGGCGATCTTGCATTCGACGCAGACGCTATGCGGCGGCGTCTGCGGCTTGCGTCCGGCGAGAAATGCCGAAATCACTTCGACGAGCTGCCTAGTGCTGATCGGGCAGCCGCGCAGTTCGAAATCGACCTTCACATGGTCGCAGATCGCGGTCGATGTCGCGAGCGTTTGAATATAATCGGGCCGCGCATAGACGATCGCCGTATATTCGCGCACATCGGCAAAATTGCGCAACGCCTGAATGCCGCCCGCAGTGGCGCAGGCGCCGATCGTCACGAGAAAGCGCGACTGCTTGCGGATCTCCTGAATGCGCGCCGCGTCATGCGCCGTCGTCACCGAACCTTCGACGAGGGAGAGATCGTAGGGCCCTTCGATCGTCGCCCGCGTCGCTTCGAGAAAATGCGCAATCTCAATTTCGCCGGCGATTTCGAGCAGTTCATCTTCGCAATCGAGGAGGCTCAACTGGCAACCGTCGCAAGACGCGAATTTCCAAACGGCGAGTTTTGGTCGACGGGCGCGCTCCACATCAAAGCTCCCGATAAGAGAGGAGACTGCGCACGCGGTCGTAAGGATGGACTGGTCCATCCTTGCAGATGAAATGCGGACCGAACTGGCAGTGGCCGCAATGGCCGATCGCGCACTTCATGTTGCGCTCCATGGAAACAAAGATCCGCGAGTCCGCAATGCCCGCGTCTTCAAGCGCGAGCGCCGTTGCTCGGAACATCACTTCCGGCCCGCAGATCATAGCGACAGTATCCGCGGGATCGAAACG
>Ga0194120_10007970_pt1 | contig 14218 bp, 6 predicted proteins | sample TA2MahCa65mmetaG_FD_148642 | JGI IMG/M metagenome (GOLD analysis project Ga0194120, IMG submission 148642) | Freshwater microbial communities from Lake Tanganyika, Tanzania - TA2015019 Mahale Deep Cast 65m | ecosystem: Environmental > Aquatic > Freshwater > Lake | place: Tanzania: Lake... | reverse complement strand
TATTTCGTTTCGTGAAATGCAACAATCATTTTACGAACAAACTGCGGGACTCATCGAAGGCGGCGCGGATGTGTTGTGCGTGGAAACGTGTCAGGATTTGCTGCAAACAAAATCTGCGCTCGCGGCAATTTACGATTACTTTCTTTCCAAAAAAGTTCGCATTCCCGTGATTGTTTCCGTAACGATTGAAACGATGGGAACGATGTTGATGGGAACTGAAATTTCTGCTGCGCTTACTGCTATCGAGCCGTATGATATTGTTGATGTGTTCGGAATGAATTGCGCAACGGGACCGAAAGAGATGGAAGAAAATGTTCGCTACTTGTGTCAGAACTCACCGAAGTATGTTTTCGTAATGCCGAATGCTGGACTTCCCGAAAACATTGGCGGCAAAGCGTGTTATCATTTATCGCCGGACGAAATGGAACATTGGCTCAAACATTTCGTGAATGATTTGGGAGTGAATATGATTGGCGGTTGTTGCGGAACAACGCCGGAACATATTTCGAGATTAGTAAAAATTTCTGAAGAAGTTTCGAGTTACAAGTTGCGAGTTACAAGTTTTTCAACTCGTAACTCGCAACTCACAACTCGTAACTTTACTTTCACTCCGAGTTGTTCTTCAATTTATTCTTCACAAACTTTACACGTTGAACCCGCGCCGTTATTGATTGGCGAACGATGTAATGCCAATGGTTCAAAAAAATTTCGTGATTTGTTGCTTGCGGAAGATTACGATGGGATTGCGCAAATGGCGAAAGAGCAAATCAAAGAAGGCGCGCACGTGTTGGATATTTGCGTTGCGTATGTTGGTCGCGATGAAGTGCGTGATATGCGTGAAGTGATGAAGCGATTGAATACGCAAGTCAATTTGCCGCTGATGATTGATTCGACCGAAGCAAATGTGATTGAAGAAGCGTTGTTGCATTGTGCAGGACGAGCGATTATCAATTCCATAAATTTGGAAGATGGTGAAGAACGAATGTCGCATGTGCTTCCGTTGTGCAAAAAATATGGCGCGGCGGTTGTTGCATTGACGATTGACGAAAAAGGAATGGCAAAAACTGCGCAAGCAAAATTTGAAATTGCGAAACGCATTCGTGATTTAGCGGTGAACAAATTCAAAATGCGCGATGAAGATTTGATTTTCGATACTCTCACATTTACACTCGGAAGCGGCGATGAAGAGTTTCGGAAATCTGCGCTAGAAACGATTGATGCAATTCGCTTGATAAAAAAAGAATTTCCGAAATGTTTTACGAGTCTCGGCGTTTCCAATGTTTCATTTGGACTGAATGCGCATTTGCGGCATGTTCTCAATTCCGTGTTTCTTCACTACGCAATCGAAGCAGGACTCGATATGGCGATTGTTCACGCAAGTAAAATTATGCCGCTGTATAAAATAGAGGAGAAGGGGAGAGAGTTGTGCAGAGAATTGATTTTTGATGAGCGGAAGTTTGAAGTATTTGCGTAAACTATTTATAAAAAATAGAACGCGGATGACACGGATTCAACGGATAATCACGGAAAAAAAAATCTGTGCAAATCAGTTTCATCAGTGTAATCCGTGTTCTATTAACTGAAAATATAAATGATAACAATTATTCTCAATCAGGAGCGCGAGAAATCACTTCTCAGAAAACATCCGTGGATATTTAACGGCGCGATTAAAAATGTAAATGGAAAACCAAGTAACGGAGAAACAGTAGAAATATTTTCAAATGATGGAAAATTTCTTGCTCGCGGCGGATATTCAATTCGATCGCAAATTGCTTGTCGCGTTTGGTCGTTTGATGAAAGCGAAGAAATCAATTATGATTTTTTTCATCGGCGATTACAAAATGCAATTCAACTTCGTGAACAATTGAAAGACAAAATAAATTCAAACGCATTTCGGTTTGTCAATGCTGAATCGGATGGATTGCCGGGAATTGTGATTGATAAGTATGATGAATTTCTCGTTTGTCAATTTCTTACTGCCGGCGCAGAGTTTTGGAAAAAAGAAATAGTAGAACAAGTTAGGAAACTTGTTCTACCGAAAGGAATTTATGAACGCAGTGATGTTGATGTTCGTTCAAAAGAAGGATTAGAAATTTCAACGCGAGTTTTGTTTGGAGAAGAGCCGCCGGAGTTTTTACAAATAGAAGAAAGTGGTTTGAAATTTTTCGTTGATATAAAACGCGGGCATAAAACCGGTTTCTATCTTGACCAACGCGCGAACAGAAATTTTCTTTCAACGTTTTGTAAAGAAAAAACTGTGTTAAATTGTTTTTCCTACACAGGAGCGTTTGCTGTTCACGCATTAAAAGGCAGAGCAGAAATGGTTACGAATGTTGATTCATCAATGAGCGCGTTGGAGTTTGCGGAGAAAAATGTTTTGCTCAACGGATTTTCTTCTTCGCAAGTTGATAATGTGTGCGGCGATGTGTTTCAGTTTTTACGTCAGTGCAGAGATTCACGCAAACAATTTGATGTCATCATTCTCGACCCGCCGAAATTTGTTGATTCCAAAAATGTTTTAGAAAAAGCCGCACGTGGTTACAAAGATATCAACTTACTCGCGTTCAAACTTTTAAAGCCAAACGGCGTTCTCTTCACGTTTTCGTGTTCGGGTTTGATGCCAGCGGAATTGTTTCAGAAAATTGTTGCTGATGCGGCGGTTGATGCAAATCGTGATACGCAATTTCTATTTCGTCTTGGACAATCGTGCGACCATCCATTTGCAACAGGTTTTCCCGAAGGAGAATATTTAAAAGGATTTGTTTGCAGAGTGAAATAAGTTACGAGTTGCAAGTTACGAGTTGCAAGTTACGAGTTGCGAGTTACAAGTTACGAGTTACAAGTTTCGAGTTTCGAGTTGCAAGTAAATTATTACTCATCAACTCTTTTGATTTTCCAAAATCTACATCCTTATTTCTAAAACCTAAAATCTTTTGACTAAATACAAACTCACAATTGAATACGACGGAACGCGATATTCCGGATGGCAAGCGCAACAATATTCCAAAACAGTGCAGGGAACAATTTTAAAAGCGGCGGAACAAGTTTTTGGAAATCTGAAAGAAATTCAAGGCGCGGGAAGAACGGATGCCGGAGTACACGCGCTTGCACAAATTGCTCATCTCGTTGTTGCGAAAGAATTACCGACGAAAAAAATACAATTTGCGTTGAATGACTTACTTCCATTTGACATAAATATTTTGAGTGTAGAAAAAGTTCACGAACGATTTCACGCGCGACATTCAGCTATTTCCCGTAGTTACATTTACCAAATTTCAAAACGCAGAACTGCTTTCGGAAAAGAATTTGTGTGGTGGATTAAAGATGAATTGAATGTAAAAGCAATGCAAGAGGCAGCAAAAATATTTATTGGAATGCACGACTTTGCTTCGTTCGCGGATAAGAAATTGGAAAAAGGAGAAACGAAATGTTTAGTGGAAAGTGTCGAACTCGCAGAAGTTGATGAATTGATTTTGTTTCGTATTCGCGCTTCGCATTTTCTTTGGAAAATGGTTCGGAGAATTGTTGGGACGCTTGTGGAAGTTGGAAGAGGAAATATTTCCAAAGAGAAAATTGAATTCTATTTAAAAAAATATTCTAACGAACCAGCAGAATTTACCGCGCCGCCATCGGGACTTTTTCTCGAACAAATTTTATACGAAAAAGAAAAGTGGAACGAAGCATTAGTGCCTGCAATTCCACTTTCGATGCGAAGGTAAAATTCTCTGACGCGCTATTTCAGCAGCAATATTTTTTTCGTTTGAATAAATTCTCCGTTGTTCACTACGAGCCGATAGAAATATACACCGCTGGAAAGATTGAATGCATTGAATTCAATTTCGTGTACGCCTTCTTCTCTTTCCTCGTTGCGTAAAAGTTGCACGACTTCTTCTCCAAGGATATTATAGACGTTCAGTGAAACGGTTGCAATATCCGGAAGGGAGAAAGAAATTGTTGTTGTTGGATTGAACGGATTCGGATAATTTTGTTCGAGCATAATTGTTTGTGGAAGAAAATGCACGAAATCAAAATTATGCTTTGGCGGAATTCCTAAATCTCTTCGCAAAAACGTTTTCTCAAACATATAACCGTAACCTTTTATTCGTAATCCTCCATCGTAGAATGAAACGGTATCGTTGAACGAAAGAGTTTCGGGAGATGCAAATGCGTTGTTTATTCGCTCGATGATATTTGCGAGTAGCACAAAATTCGTCGAAGGACGATTTTTCCCGTATGTTAAAGCGGTATCTCCGATTTTTGCAAGTTCACGAATGGTTTTTCCATAATATGGAGTTGCCGTATCTTCGATGGCTTCGTAAAATAAATCGCCGAGGTAGTTAGAATCACCGGGAACCGTAATCTTTTCGTTGCTTGCGACGATGTTCATTTTCAATACGAGAAGTTCGCTTACAAGTTTATTGTTCATTTTTTTTAGTGTCGGTGCGCTATATGCTTTTTTATGTTTAAATGAATCTGCCGTTCCTGTTGAAGGAAACAATTTTATTAGAGATTTACCCTTACCTTTTCCTCCCTTAAAAAATGCCCATCCGTAACGCTTTGCGCTATCTTTATTGATTTGCGGAATACCGAGATACAGAAAACTTCCTTTGAAATAATTATACTCAAAAATCGTATCGCGAACATTTCCATAATTAGGCGTTGGGAAAGGAATTTTTTTTGTTGGTTTGACTTTGTTCGATTTTATACTCAGTTGTGCTTGAGTGAATGTTCTGAACGTAGCGGAATCGGGTTTCATTTTCCATTGTACAAACGTTATTTCTCCATCAATTCCGTTTTGAATTGTAATCGTATCGGAAATTCTCGTCGAGCGAACTCCATTTCCCTGCGAAATAATTCCGAGATGCGTCCAATCTGTGCTGTCGGAAATATACGCAACGTATTTTCCTTTTGGTAAATACGATTTGAAAAGAATGGTATCGCTCACAACAAATGTATCCGTTGGAGTTTCGAGTCCAAACAAATGAATGTCCCACGGTTTTGCAGTTCTGTCGTCGTATGTAAAATGAAAACTGCCGTCGCCGTCTTCCATATTTCGAATTGTTATGGAATGAGGAAGAAAATTTGCAAATTCTATAATGTTTGAAGTTCCTCCTTCAACATCGATTGTATCGAAGTAATATATTCCTTCGGCAGAAATTGCGTTTTGAATTTTTCCCAAAGAGATCCATTTTGTGCTTTCCGATTGTACAACAATATATTTTCCTTCGTTGCCAATGTATTGCAAGACGGTGTCGTTCACTTCTTGAATGAAATTTTGCTGTGCAACAGAATTTTTATACAGTTGCAAATGCCATTGTTTTGCAAATCTGTCAAACGAAGTTGCAAATGAACCATCGGCATCTTCGAGCGTGCGAACGGTGATACTTGTGATGAGATAATTGCCAAAATACAACGTATTGAAATTGCTTCCCGAAATCATTTCGACGGCAAAAGAAGAATCGGGAACGCTACGCGCATATCCGAATTGAAGAACTTCCGTAACAGTATATATTCCGTACGGAAGCGAAGTTAGAGAAAACATTCCTTGGGCGTTGGAAAAAAGTGTTGTGTCAATTGGACCATCAACAACGATTTGCCAGTTAGGAAGAATTCCTTCAGATTCGTCGCGAGTTCCATTTGCGTTTGCGTCGTAAAAAACAATTCCACTTATTGAGCCGAGTTTAAAATTTCCGAAATCTTTTCCTGTAACATCTACTCCGCTGTCTAACGGAATTGAATAAGTTGCCGGCGCACTTGGCAATGTTTGAACCCATCCGTTTTGCGTTACTTCACTCACATTGTAATTGCCTTGTTTTAATCCGGAAAAATAATAGTTACCGTTTTCATCGGTAAGAGTGGAAATATTATGCGTTCCTGTTAAAGCAATATTCCAGTTGGGAAGTCCCGGTTCTCCGGAATCAAATGCACCATTGCCATTTAGGTCATTAAAATTTTTTCCTGCAATAGAAGAAGGAAGAAATTGAAACGTTACAAGAAAATCATCTATTGCCCATCCTTCTCTTCCGTCGGATTCATCGGAAGCAAGTCGAAAACGGAATTGCACTCTTCCATATCCCGCAAAATCATGAAGAATGATACGCGAATATATCCATCCACTGTCGTTTCCCTGAATTCCGAGTGAACTTCCCGTCCAGTTTGGTCCGGGAATGGAATCTGTGGGATTGTTACTGTTGTACCAATTGAATGTATTTGTTGTGTCATTGAAATCGCCGAGAATTTGAAATTCGCTTCCATCAACACTGTATTCAAGTGTAACTGCATCTAAATTATTTTCTAGTTCGAAGTTATGATAGAAACTCAATACCGGGTCTTCAATTAAACTTGCAAAGTTGAATATTGGCGTAAGATAAAATGAGTTTTCAAAGTCTTTGTAATTCGAAAGAGTATCCGTTACGAGACAATTCGGTTGACTGTATGCACGGGATATTTGTGTTTTTCGTGGTGTTCCTTTTTGCCACGAATTGACAAGAGAAATAGAACTATTGAACCATCCTGAATCACTAAGCCCATCGAAATTTTCCAGATATGGAATTTTGTTGATGATATTTGTAATGCCGATAGTTTTCGAATTGTAATTATTTGTCGAGTCGCCGTCGCTTGCAATAAACAACCGCACATAAATTTGTTTATATCCTGTGAGTTGGGGAATAAATGATGTACTGAACGTAGCCGTGAATGATTTTGGAGAACCACCCCAAATCGGAAGAAACACTTGTGAAACGCCATCATTTGTTGATGAAGGAATAGAACCTTCTTTGTATGTAAGAACGACGGACGCAGGAGGAGTATTGGAAGTAAGCCACGTAATTCTTGCTTTCACTGAAATAGGATTCCCTATAACGTATGGCGCAGATTGCAATGTAACGGAAGATATTGTAGCATCGCTTGAAGGTATTGTTCCGATGCGAATATTGTCAATGTATAAATTATTCCCGAAATCGTTTGCGGCAACAAAAGCGAATATGCAATTGTTTCCGCTTACGTTTGCAGGAAGTTTTACGCTTTTCGTTTTCCATTGTGTAAGAGTTGGAATAAACGGGTCCGATTGGTCGGAAGTTGTTTTGAGCGAATCGCCTCCTTTTGCAAATAATATAATATCAAACGAAGTACCGGCGTTTGTTGAAAGCGCAACGATTAGCGATTCGCTGCTTCCTCCGCTGTACTGAGCATACGCAACGTCGAATTTGATTGAATCCTGATTGGTTGCTGTTAAACCGCTGAAGAGAGGAGTTTTCAATGTATCGTAAGCAAACAAATTATTGTATTCATAGCAATTAATGAATGCGGAAGAAGTTCCATCACCAAAACTGCTTGCGGAAGCGGAGCGTTCCCACGTAGTAGCAGAATCGGGATTACTGATTGTCCAGCCGGAAGGTGGAAAGTCAATTCCTTCAAATCGTTCTGTGAAATAATTTCCGAGAACAGTTACGGGCAAACCGTATTTGAAAGAATATTGTTTCTTCTTTTGAAATGAACGTGAATGTTGTTTCTTGGAAGATATATTTTTTTGTTGTGAAATTGTTTGTTCGAGAGTGAACGAACAAAGGAACATAAAAAGAAAAAAAGAAGTAACAAATTGCTTCATAAAAAGTACCTTGTGTAAAAAAAAGTGAGTGGGCGATTCTGAAAAAAGTAGAACCGCCCGAAATATTTTACTTAATTACAATCATTTTCCGAACATCATAATATTCGCCATTATTTGCAACAACACGATAAAAATAGACTTCAGCAGAGAATGAACTTGCATCAAAGAAAACCTCGTGCGTTCCTTCTTTTTTTCTCCAGCAAAATTTCCTTCATCGTAACGAGAAACCCAATATTCACTGCTTGAGGAAGAATATCGAATAGTTGTAATATCGCAACCATTTGCAGTATCTTTGCTTGAACAAGTAACATAAATGTAGTGGTTGCTTGATGTACTGCTTAACATAATTCCACCGGGAATATAACTTTTATTCGCTGTTCCATCGTATTGTTTATACCAAATTGTATCACCAGTTGTGATGTGGAAGATTGAGTGAGATTGAAATGTCATGAGTAAAGATGTTTTAACAAGTCGCGTAAGGATTTTCCTTTGTTATGATGATGAAATATATTTTTTTAAAAAACTCATACAAAATTTACTATAAAAAAAGAAGGAATCAAAGTGTTGATTCTATTTCTTTCGGATTATTTTATTAATAACATTTTTCACTTGTGTCGTCGAAGGAAGAGATCATTATCTCCTTCGAATGCGGTTGCATCCATTCTGTAGAAATACACTCCCGATAATAAATTTGCCGCATTGAAAATTATTTCCTGCGTTCCTTTTTCTATTGGCATTTATCGTTTCCTTTTGTACTTTTGTCCATCGTTTTTGAAAATGGATACTGTTAGACTCAAATATGAATGACGTCCATCGCGTATCAAAACGCACGCATCGTTGCAGGATAATACGCCGGCACCTGCATATTGCACTTATTTCGTTCAATGCATTATTCTGCTCTTCTGCATTGCATTCTTCCCTTTCTTCACAACCCTTATTTTCGGACTCATCATCATTTCCTTACCACGTCGTCTTTAAACCATTTCCATTATTGCTCAGTGGTTCACAGACCTTTATTGATATTGACGGCGATGGTATTGATGAAATTATTGAAATAAGCGCTGGAAATAAACCGAATACAAGTTATGTGTTAAGCCGAACAATAGACGGCACTGTGATTGACCAAACAAACCTGCCGAAAACCGACGATGTAATTTTATGTGATGATTTACTCGATGTTTCTTCCGACGGACACAAAGAAATTATAATCGGTACAAAAGAGAACGATACGCTCTTTTGTTATACAATCAATCTTTATCAACATCCATCACGTTACAAGTTCCCGTTATACACAGCGCCGAACCTCCCTCCCGATGTGAATATCGACCTGAGAACAGTGTATCAAACGAGTGAAGGAAAACAATACCTGCTCGGCATCTTTACAGCGAGTTTGTCGTTGCAGCCCCGCGGACTCGCTGCGTTCGATATTTCTTCCGGCAAACGGGCGTGGACATACTTGATAGGCGCATGGCCCAATTTTCCTCTCATTGCCGACGTCAACAATGACGGAAAAAAAGAGATATATCTCAGTGCAAATGCCCCTTCAAACGGTTCGATTGCGAACGGTATAGACGATTTTCATTCGTACGTGATTGCATTAACGGAGAACGGAACTCTCCTTTGGAAAAAAATTCTCGGCAACGAAATCTCGATGTCACGCGTCATCATTTCCGATATTGATATGAACGGGAACGATGAGTTGCTCTGTATTTTTTCAAGTGCCAATAAAGTCTTTGAAAAAAGTTTCATTGCAGTTATAGACCCGCTGACCGGTGTAATTCTGAAGAAGAAAGAATTTGTCGAACGATTCGCTAACGCAAGTACGATATTTACGCTTCACGTGAACGATGAAAAGCAGGTACTTCTTTGTATGGAAAGTGGAATTCTCGTCCTCCTTAATCAAAATTTGGATATTGTGAAGGAACTGCACATTGCGGATGGTATAGATTATTACAAATGCTTCGATATTTACGGCGACGAAGATGAAGAAATATTGCTGAGAACGAAATCCAGTGATTATCTTATTTTCAACAACGCGTTAGAACCCCTTGCGCGTGTTGGAAACATAACTCAGGTTCATGTTATTCGGACAGCGCGCAGCGAAAAACAACTTGTTTTGAGTAATGAACATTCCGTACGGTTAGGAACATTACATTTGAAAACAGGTGTCGCGTGGTATTGGATTCAACTCTCGCTTTTCGTTCTTCTTCTTGCATCGGGTATCGGGTTGTTTACGTTTATGTTGTACCGTTTGCTTTTTTTCCTTCAACTCTTTATCACGCTCAGCAGACATACCCATAACACCGCAATTATGGTTGTTCGACGTAACGGAAAGGTGCAGTACGTGAATAATTTTTTCCACCATCTCTTTGAGGACGATACACTCACGGACAAACGGTACTGGAACAATTATTTTGTAGATGCAGCAGCGGAAAAGCCAACGTACAGCGTAGAAATTTTTCACACTCTTACCAAAGCATTTCAACTAACGAGCAGTTCCGAATACGGCGTAAATATCATTCAGAATAACGAACCCGTACATCTACTGCTCAAGGTGCATCCTCTCTGTTTTGCTAAGGTACGCCTTGGGTGGCTTGTTGTGTTTATGGATATTTCCACTTCACTCAAAACCGAACGCGCGCTCAACTGGACACTCATCACACAAAATATGGCGCACGAAATGAAAACTCCTCTCTCGACAATATGGTTTACTCTCGAACGCATCCGGCAACAAAAAGACGAACCAACTGCTGCAGGAAACGAAGAACATCTCATGAAATCCATCGAAGAAGAAATTCGGCGGCTCGACAGATACGTCAAGGGCTTTATGAAATTATCGCACCTCAACCCGTCAAATCTTCAGGAAACAGACTTCAATGCTGTACTTCGTGAATTTCTTGAAATGTATGCAGAAAAATTACCCCACACCGTTGTTTTCCAGAACGATTTTTCTCACGACCTTCCTTCTGTAAAACTTGACGTACATTTATTCAATATCGCCGTTACGAATTTACTCGATAATGCAGTGGATTCGATGGAAGGGAAAGGAACAATAAAACTGGCAACCTACGTGGCACAGAATTTGAGTACTACGTTTGTCTGTCTGTCTGTTGCCGATACAGGTTGCGGAATCAGACAAGAAGATTACACGAAAATTTTTGCACCTTATTTTTCAAAATCGGAAAATGGAACCGGACTTGGACTTGTCATTACAAAGAAAATCGTCGAAGAACATAACGGCACAATTTCCTTTACCTCGCGGGAAGGATTGGGAACGGAATTTACGCTCTGTTTCCCCGCTGTCCCGACCGGAGTTTGATATGCCAAACGCTATTCTCCTTGTTGATGACGATGAAAAACTTCTCCGCAGTATTGCAGAGGTCGTTCATCATTACGGCTACACGCTGTACACGGCGCGGAACGGAAACGATGCCCGTGAGTTATTCAAAAAACACAGCGTTGGCGTCGTCTTGCTCGATATCAACTTACCCGACGTAAGCGGCGAAGAATTACTCCAGGAATTTGTGCGTCAAAAACCGATGACTTCGGTGGTAATGATTTCCGGTTTTGGTACCATTGAACGCGCAGTAAAATGTACGAAGTGGGGCGCGTATGACTTTCTGGAAAAACCTCTCGAACCGCAGCGCGTTCTCACTACCGTGAGGAATGCGATGCAGAAATTTCATCTCGAAGCCGCGCAGCAAACCTTGGTTGAAGAAATGTTGAAACATTACGGTATTGTGGGCGTCAGCGAAGTGATGAAAAAAATTTATTCCGATGCGAGCCGTATTGCAAAATACGATACGCCCGTTCTCATCACCGGTGAAAGCGGAACAGGAAAAGAGTGTCTGGCGCAACTCATTCACCGGCTTTCCGGACGCGCATCGTTTGTTCCGTTTAATTGCGCCGCTGTTCCTCAGGAATTGATTGAAAGCGAACTCTTCGGCCACACGAAAGGCGCATTTACCGGCGCAACGAGTGATAAACAGGGTAAATTTCAACTCGCAGATAACGGCACGCTCTTTCTCGATGAAATCGGCGATATGAGTTTGAATATGCAGTCGAAAATTCTGCGCGCCCTCGAAACAAAAGACGTGAGCAAAGTCGGAGGAAATGAAACCGAACGGGTGAACGCGCGGTGTATTGCGGCAACGAATAAAAATCTCTCCTCCGAAATCCGCAACGGAAAATTCCGTGAAGATTTGCTCTACCGGTTGCGCGGTATTACGTTTCATCTTCCTCCGCTCCGCGAACGACGCGATGACATTCCCCATCTTGCGCGGTATTTTCTCTCCGAGTGGTGCAAGAAAAACAAAACGGAACACAAACGTCTTTCTGAGCGCACGGAACATATCGTGCAGGAACAGGATTGGAGAGGAAACGTGCGCGAACTGAAATACGTTGTTGAAACGCTTGCAATGTATTCCGATAATGAAACGATTGACCATATCCAAACACAAAGTCTTCTTGCTTCTCTCGATGAGCCGCAGTTCTCCTCGCTCGATTACAGAACATACCAACAGTCGCTCCCTCTCCACGAAGCCCTCGAACATTTCGAGAAAAACCTGATACAACAATCGCTCCTCGAAACGCAGGGCAACATATCCCACGCGGCAGAAAAACTCCACATTGACAGAGCCCACCTCTCGAAAAAAATAAAACGGTTTGGGTTGAAGTAACAATGCATCACGAAATGGAGTCCACTTCACAAGTGGACTCCATTTTACTTTTTGTGCTGTGTTGTTTTTTCACGGTGAGGTGTGTGAAAGAGGAACGGAGGTAAGGGATAACATCATTTTTTATACGAGGTAATAGACAGATTTTATTTTCATATACAAAATGGCATAGTACTTGTGTAAAATTTTCAATATCAACCAATTTAAAATAAAAAATATCTTAATTCATATGTGTAGAATGCATTTTTTTCGATTCCTTACTTTTTTTTTATTTGGAATGCTGTTTCCATACTCCGCAAAAAGCCAAGTGTGGTGTCCACTTGGTGATGGGGTAAATAATACCGTGAGAGCACTCGCCGAATATAATTCTTACTTATATGTAGGAGGAAGTTTTGATAAAGCAGGGAATAAATATATATCTTGTATAGCAATGTATAATGAACCGTTCTGGTACCCATTAACAAAATCAAGCAGGTCATCTGCTCCAAATTCAATTTTCGAGAGTGGATCAGTTTATGCCCTTTCCGTATTTAAAAACAAATTATATATAGGTGGTAATTTTAGACGTAATCAACCATCATCGAAAGAATATATAATACGATGGGATGAAAAAATAATCACTTCAGTAGGGAACGGAGTTGGAAAACTCAATAGTAATAACTCGGTTTATGCGCTGGAAGTCTATAATGACGAATTATATGCCGGTGGAATATTTTCATCTACGGGTAGTATGGCGGCAAATAATATTGCCACTTGGGATGATACTCTTTGGCACTCGTTAAGCGAAGGAACAAATGGTCCTGTTTACTCCCTCGTAAACTATAAGGATAACGTTAATTATACTAATTCTTTGCACGTCGGAGGTTCATTTACAAGAGCTGGAAATTCTAATGCCAATAATACTGCGAGATGGAATACTATCGAACCAATAAAACTACTCGTCATAGAACCAAGCAACCAAACAGACATTGCACAATATTTAAACGACTTAGCCCCCCCGAACTTAATGGATACCATAGTAACCACAGCTGAATTTTCTGCCTTATCTAATCTCTACGATTACAATGTTATGATAGTCGGAAGTGGAATCACAGACTACTCTGCATTAACATCAAGGAGGTTAGAAATTCAGGACTATATAAATGCTGGAAATGGACTCATTGTTCTTTCTCCCGATGTCAATAATGGACTATCATGGTTACCCCTATCAGTAAATGGTGAACAATACACTGGTAATCAAGTCACTATGTCAAAGCCAAATCATCCTATTCTTAAAGAACTCTCAAATACATTATTAAGTAACTGGAATTCTTCATATAATAATTATTTCTCATCGTTTGACGCATTAAACTTTGAGAGTGTAGCAATAACTCCTGAAATAGGAAATTACCCTATCACTCTTACAGGTAATTTTGGACTTGGAAGAATTGTCATTACTGGACAGGATATCGATGCACATCTTACAGAAAACGGTGCAAGTAGACTGTTCTCAAACATACTTCAGTGGGTGGGAAAAAAAGACTTACAAATTATTTCTCGCTGGTTAAATACTGGCAACGGATTGAATGGTACCGTGTATTGTTTTGCAATTTATAATGGTGAATTATATGCAGGTGGCAATTTTACAATTGCAGGAACTAGTGTCGTCAATATTGCAAAATTAAATAATGATACATGGGAAGGGATAGGTACCCTTGGTCTATCGGGACCTGTCTTATCACTCGCTGTCCATCAAAATGAATTATATGTTGGTGGTAAGTTTTCTACGGTTGATGGAATTACCGCAAATAACATAGCAAAATGGAATAGTACGAATTGGCAATCAGTTGGCGAAGGTTTTGATGATACAGTGTACGCATTAATTTCATACAGAAATTTGCTCTATGCCGGTGGTGCATTTAAAACGAGTGGAGGAATAACCGTTAATCATATTGCT
>Ga0194120_10007966_pt1 | contig 14226 bp, 8 predicted proteins | sample TA2MahCa65mmetaG_FD_148642 | JGI IMG/M metagenome (GOLD analysis project Ga0194120, IMG submission 148642) | Freshwater microbial communities from Lake Tanganyika, Tanzania - TA2015019 Mahale Deep Cast 65m | ecosystem: Environmental > Aquatic > Freshwater > Lake | place: Tanzania: Lake... | reverse complement strand
ATGACGGGTTGTACGCCAACTTTACCACACCCTTGATTTGACCACGGTTAAACCCTGCGGGTGAAAACCACGCTTCGTTGGTAAACTCGGTACGAGCAACCAAACCTGCAATGTCTGCGTTCAGTGGCACCAGTCGAACAAGGTTGTTAAAGGTGTCCAACTGGTACTTCCAACCGCTGTCAAGCACTGCATACGAAGAGTTCACATTGAAAGTGCTGTCGCGGAAGGTCTTGATGGCGTTTAGTGCTTCGTACGGGAGTTTGTTCTCCACATCAGACTTGCCAGGAGACTTGAACGCAATGCAGTCCAACCGCTTCTCGCACACGTTTTGAATGACCAGTTGTGCAAGGGTTGGAGTGGCATCTCCCAGTGGAAGCAGTGAAACATCAACCGCATCTGCGTCTGCAAACTTGCTCCACCCGTTTGCCCACCGGTCAGAATCGGATGGGTTACCACCAGAAAGACCGCCCTTAAGGTGGAAGGAGTTTACTCCTGCTCCAACAGTAGTGGCAGAGGAAATGTCGGAACCAAGAGCAATATAGTCGGTCTTGCTTCCAGAATGAGCAGTGTTTGCTGCAATGTCCTGCCGAATTGCCCACACATAATCAGACTTCTCGTTTACAACAGTACGGTAGTAGTTGCTGCTGCCGTCAAAGTTGCGTGCATCAGATGCACGTGAGCAGCCCTCAAACTTCTCAATCAACCCGTTTTGAGTGCCTGTCCACTTGCCCTCCTTGTCCAACACAAGCACATTGATAAGGTCGCCAGCACCGCCTGCGTCTGCTGCAAACACCGAAGTGGTTGCACCTGTTGTCACATAGCCTGCGTACACACTCTTGATCGCAAATGAGGTGCTGATGCCTTGTGTTTTGGGAAGCAGAGTGTTTAAAAGAATGCGTACCCGTGGATTTGCTGGTGAAGCGGTTAGAGTAATACCACTAGTCACACCACCCAAAAAGTCTCCGAACACTGGTGTTCTGTCGGTGAAAGTAGTGCTTGCATTAGTTCCTGTTTGGATGCCCTTTACGGTAACGCTTGTGCCGTCAGTAAAGGTAATGGTGTCTCCAACCGAAAAGTATCGAACTTGATTTTGACCAGTAGTAATCATGTCTATGAATGTGGCTCCTAATGTAGCTTCTGCCGCAAGAGATCCACCGGTAATCCCGTTTCCGCTGGTAACAACCACCTTTAGGCTGTTGCCCAAAACGCCTGGATACTTGCCTGCAAAAACTACGCCGGCAACTGCTTCGGTTGAAGATAAACCTCCTGCACTTGCACCAAACTGGGTTTCGTTATTGATAACCAGTTTGGCAACTCCTGTAACACCAGCATTGGTGGACTGCGAGTTGGCAGCACCACTACCAACCACGCGCACAACCTGGCAGTTATTACCGTAGGACAAAAAGTTTCCTGCGGTGAAAAAATCCACAAAGTTGTCGTTGTCTGGTTTTTGGAAAATGCTTGCCAGTTCGTTTTGACTGGCAACAGTAACAATCTCATTCACCGGACCCCAATGGAAATACCCTGCAAAGCCGCCTGGAGTGGTTGCAATTGCGGGAACAATAGTGGTCAGGTCAATTTCTTTAATGCTTACGCCGGGGCTTACTCTAAATCCCATTGGTGTGTCTCCTTCGTGAAGAACTCAATTCTATGACTGCACTTCTGCGTATATGTATTATTTACAAAAATTCAGAAAATAGTCTAAATTGTCCACCCTGTATCTAGGTTTTCTTGTTTTCCAAGACTCCAACTAGTACCACCAGTGTCGATAAAATTGGTTTCTACACTGCCGTCTTCCACAAAACCAAAGGGGGTCATTTCCTCTTCCAGTGCCTTCATCTGGTCTTCGTACAGGTCTTTACGAATATCACTGCCCGTGATCTGTTTAAAATATGCCTGAGTGGTGAGCCACCCAAACAGCACAAGAGTCATTACTAGATCGTCGTTATGGTTGTCTTCTGCCTCAAAGGAATCGCCTTTTGCCACAAAGGTACACATCTCGTCCACGGTGTGAAAGTCTTCCACAATCAGTTTGGTGTCCTCTATCAGACTTTTTAGAATAGAGCAGCCGATACGCTTTACTGCACTAGAGGTCTTTACACCCTTTACCGAACCGCCCCTAGATCCAAAACCGCCGTTCACTACCTGCCCCTTGCACCCCATTTGAGACACATAGATTATGTTGTCGTACTCTAGTTCGTCATGAAGAATGTCTGCAACTTGACCACCAATATCGTTTACCTCCACTAGGCAGTACGCGTTGTTGTACTGGCGTAACACGGAGTAGATGGCATTGGGGTACAGCATGGGGGGCAGTTGGTTGTTGCGGAAAGTAGCAACAACCCGATACGGAAACGCCGACACATCAATCACAGAGAACGCGTGGTAGTCCAGTCCCTGTCCCCGTGCAGTGTCCACCACTGACACATAGTTGTGTCCTGCTACAGGTTTTTCGTATATTCGTAGCCCCTCGTTGTTCCAAAACACAGGAGTTCGGTACACCATACACTTTAATTTCTCTGAATGGATAAGTGTGTTTGTTGAACCCAAGAACTCTGTTTCAAATTCTGTGCGAAACTGCTCCTCGGAGGTGTTAGCAATAGTCTGTTTTTTCCACTCTTCGTCACGACCCGGTACATCACTCCAATGCACCTCTATTGGCACATATTCGTTCTTGCCTTCTTCTCCTCGCTGCTTGTTTGCGTTTACCCAGAAGCGGTAGAACATATTCAACCCCTTGGGCGTTGAAATAATAGTTACCTTTGTGCTTTTTCCGCTCGTAATCGTGGGGTACACAGACGAGAAAAACTCTTCTGCCACATTCTGTGGCACATACGCAAACTCGTCCAAGAAAATGTAGTTAAAAGCACCGCCTCGCACAGCAGACGATGATGTGGCAGACGCAAATATTTTAGAACCATTTTCTAAAACTATTGATCCTTTGTTCCACTCCACCACACCCTGCTGTAACCACATAGGCAAGTACTCGTACGCCAACTGCAAACGCCCAAGCAGTTCACGAGCTGTATTGAGTTTGTTTGCAAGAATAGCAACATTCATGCTCTGATTAAACAGCACATAATGTAACATATACGCAATAATGGTTGTAGATTTACCTGTCTGACGGGGCAGTTTACCAATTACAAATCGGTTTTCGTGAATAGTTTGTATCATTTTTTCTTGGTAGTCGTACGGTTCAAAAGGCACCACCCCCTTGTCAAGAGACACAATTTTTACATAATTCTTAATGAAGTACAGAGGGTCTTTGGCGCATTTAATGTACTCTTCAATCTGTTCAGGAGAAAAGTTTACGTTTACCCCTGCTGCCTTCAGATTGGGGTTGCCAAGATACTTTATGCTTTTTTTACTCATTGTTTGTTTCTGTCGTTCTCAACCACATCACCAATATCTGGACGATTATTAAATGCCTTTGTAGAAGACCGAGAAGAATTAATAATGTCCTGTAGTTCTTTTGTTGAACCAACGTAAATAGATTGATTGGTTGTACTGGTATTTGTTACACTCTGATCAATTTTACGAATGATCTTTACACGATTGTGCAGATCAACTAGTTCACGATTAGTTTCAGCCAGAGTTTTGATTAATTGAGACACCACCTCATAGGCACGAGGTTGATCCCCTTCTTGTGCCACCTGAATCACCCCGTCTAATGCAGTTTTTCCCATGTCAACAAGGTCTTTAAGGTTTTCTCTCACAATTTCATAATCTGTTTTCAAGTCTTTTTCTAGTCGCTCTTCTGTTAGAGGAGCAGAGTCAACCTGTACAACAATTGCGGTTTTTGAAACCCCTGTGTTTGTTGGTTCTTGTGCAGGTTCTACTTCTAAAGCTTTTTCTATATTGTTAAATCCGCTCATAAAAACACTCCTTAAATATTCCAATCTATTGGGTGTATATGTTTAGACTTGAACTTGCACCACTTGGACCAGAAATACCCACCACAACTTCCGCGTAGTTTGGTTTGTCTGTAGTAATTCCTGGATAGTATGTAATTCCAGCAAGAAAGTCTGATTCAAACACATCAGAGCTCCACAACCCTGATTCAACCACACGAATTTCTTTGTAGTTTCGTTTTGCACCAAACAAATAACTCTTCATAGTAAAATTAATAGTAAAAACAATGGAACGGCGAGTCTGAAAATCGCCTTCGTAGTCTTCTTCTGACGATACAGAATTAAGGTAAATGGGAACATCTATTTTCTTGTTTACATCATCAAAATTTACTGTTACAATGAATTCGGGAGTGAAATTAGGCAGAATCTGTTCCACGATTCGTAACCCGTCTTCCATGTTACGCACATAAATGTACAGTCCAAAATCAATGTTGTACGGAACTTCCGAGTAGGTGAAATCAACACCAACAGGGGCATTCGTATTTGGTCTTATAATGTTTTTCTGTAAACTGTTTCGCTTTCGAGCAGAATCGTAAGCGTATCCAGTAATATCGAATGCCATTCGTGGCAACACAATTCCAACAGGATTAGTTAAATTTGGGTCGCTTTCCAAACGCACTTTATACTTTTCTTTGGGCGCATACGATATGGGAACAAGCACGGTTTTTGTACCACCACTATCCGCCTTGTCAATGTATATCTGATTAAACAGCGAACCAAATGCCACAACCATGCGGCGTATAGACCCATTATAGAAATTGGTAAACATTAGTAATTACCTTCAGAGAATGGATCAGTTTCAGTAAAATCAAAAATATTATCACTGTTTTCTTCCACTTCCAACTGCTCATTATCTTGATTGTCTTCGTGTGTGGCACTAACTGTGGTTTTGTAAACACCGGTAATAGTATACGATGCTCCGCTCACCAAACCAATAAGAAGATCGTCCACCTTAAACACGCCCTCTTGTTTGTTGACTCGCATAAACTTGGTGCCACCAACAGGAGCACTATACAAATTTACCCGACCGTAAGCAAGTTTATTCTCCACGGTGCCTGTATACACCCCTTCACCTACAGTATATGTTCCATTACCGGATCCTAGAGTTATACCAACAAGGTAATCTGATGTAGTAAGTATTTCCGAATCCACTGTTGTTTCTCCTGTTTCGACCTTCTCGTTGGAGTACTTGAATGCTTCACAAATAAGTTTAAATGAATACAGTTCGCCTCCAGGATAAAACGGATTGTCGTGTTCAACAAACTTGATTTCAAAAAGACTAGACGGGTAATCAAAATACAGTAGATCGCCTTCTCGTGGACGACTATTTTTTTGAATATCTTTATGGTGTCCCATTACATCCATGAACCGTTTGCGAGAAACTATAAAAGTAGCAGATTCACGAACGTCCAAACCAAAGCGAGACATCTCTGAATCGCCCTCGTAACCTTCTGCGTTCTCCATGTACATTTCAATGCGATTGGCATCAGTGAATTGTGACACCTCTTCACCCAAAATAAAGTCTTCTTTTACTGTTTCCCGTGGAATGTACACCATGTCGTGACCGTGAATTTTTATTGCCTCGGTCGTGAGAGATTCTATAAGGGTTTGTTCCCCCTTTTTGTTTCTACGAAAATACGGATTAACAGTCATGTTTATCCTGTAATAAAGTCAGGTGGTTCTTGGTATTTTAACAACACACTATCCTCAATACTCTGTATGGTACTGGTTGCTTCTTCGTACAGACGCTGACCGTTAAATGTAATGTTGCCTGGCATTGGAATGCCTTCAAATTTTGATAGATTTATACCCCACTGCTGTTTAATAAGTGCAGTGGCATATTTTTTTAACATGGCATCGTTCCACACGTCACTGTACTCTTCAGGGTTAATCACAGAAAACCCCTCAATCAGCAGCCACTGATTTGGAGTAAAATCGCTCCAGTTCATGTCTATTTTTAATTGGTTCATGTATTTGTTGAATCGTATCTGTTTTTCTGGATCTAGTAATTGCTGCAACATCTCAATGTACTGCATGGTGCCCACGTAATCACTTATTTTCATGTTGCCTGTACGGAGTCCGTAAAAATCTGTTAGGGCCATTTGATAACGAATATTAAAAATGTTGTTGATCTGTAGGTTGAACCCCACCTGAAAAACTCTGGTAATATTCTGAATTCTTGGACCATTGGGAGAAATACTGTCTGTGTTGATATACTGATTGGTAATGTCTTCCTGAGTAACCTGATATTTCCAGTACTCCCGCTGAATACCCAACGAGTTCCAGTCATTAAAATACTGAATGGCCTGGTCGATACGATCCTCGACCTGTGAGTCGTCCACATTAATCTCTATGACTGGTGCACCCAGTGCGCGAAGACAGTACTCTTTAAATTCTTGTCTGTTTGTAGGCAGTGGCATACAGTTCTCCTTTTAAGTATTTAGAGAACAAAACGAGTCACCAGCCTCTACATTCTTTACTCAGTCTCAATACTAATCTAGACAATTCTCCTTCTCGGTCACATATTCTGTTGCATTCAGGACACTCAACAGGCAAATAAATGGTATTGAATCCGTCCGATGCGTAGTGAATCTTGCCGCGCTCGTATACCCGTACAGAAAACCCATAAGGAGCAGAGTATTGTGGTTCTAATTTCTTAAAATCACTGAATGAATACGCGGTTCCGTTGATGTGTATGGTTTCAAAATCGTAATGGATTAATTTCATGCTGCATCTTTAAGAAGAATAAACTTACACCCCAATAACTATTACAAATTTTCAGATCCATAACCAACTTGAAGACTGGGTTTTGTTGGTTTTGTTGGATCATACTTTCCTTCAATATACACCTTTTCTGCCTTCTTAAAGTCACCAACAATTGAATTTTCTCGTTGTATGCTAATGGATCTGTTATTCTCACTCAACACTGAAAGAGGCTGTACAAGAGCTTCGGTAGAAAATCCGGCAATAGTCTTTAGATTAGCCTGAAGGGTTGCTCCATTAATTTTAGATTGTACAATTCCGAATTCGGTTGTCGCTCTATTAATATATGTAAGCACATCTGTACGCAGGGCAACAACTCCAGAAACACCCATTGTTACTGAGTTTCCGAAGTAGTCAGTAATGTACTGTGTACTTGTAACACCCGAAACTTGAGTGTAGTTGTAAAGATTATTCAAGTAGGCAATATTTTGTTCATTGGCTAAAAACGATAGAGAAGTCCCTGCGTATCCTGTTGGATACGTCGAAAATAGTGTTTTTAAAGGCCCTGTGTCTCCACACGATCCCACCAGTGGTACTCCACCAAGCAGTGTACGGTATGTCATTTGAAGTCTATTACTTTCCGCATCCTGTGCTTGCGTTAGACCCATTAATTGGGAAACAGAATCAACAACCATACACGATCCACTGTCGTATCCAAACACATACGAATTTGCTGTGGTTCCTCCACTTGTACTGTGTCCACCGCACACACCGATAAAGGCAGTAAGTCCCTTTGCCTCTCTGTAGAGAGAATTTGATTCTATTTGTAAACTAGAAACATACGCAGTGTTGTTAAACACTCCATCACAAACAGAAGTAACTCTATTTTTAACATCACAAGGAAACAACGACTGCCCAAGTGGTCCGTTTCCACTCATTAAAGCAAAGGTGTACTGTCCTGCCACATGATCTCTTATTGGAACAGGGGCAGTAAGCCCATGCAAAAAACCAAGAAGAGCGGTTGAGGCAGATCCTCCACTAATCAAAAGATTTGATTGGTATCCCTTTAGAGGACTGTATCCAGATTTGTCTGCACCCACCGAAACACGGTTATTTGCATTGTTTCTAAAAGACCCAGAGAATCCACTTGTAGAAGTAGCGGTGCGATTTCCATTCCAATAAGTAGAAACTGCTGCACTGCCGCCTACATTGCTGTACGCTACTGCCCAGTGGTGCCAGGTATTCAAAGTTATTCCGTAAGTAGGAGTAACATATATGGAGTTAGGAAATCCAACATCTGAATTGTTTGTGGTGGCCCACTGAAAACGAACTCGTTTCGTAGAATCAGAGTCAATATCAACAACCCAAGCGTCTGTGTTGGTTGGTGATGTGATGTTATTTACCACTCCAACCACGACAGGATCGTAGTTTGCCGAAGGCGTTTGACTCAGATACAAAAATCCATTAACCAAAAAATCATTCAAATGGATAGAATCTATTGGTACAGGAAGAACCACTGTTGCAGCAGGTTGTTCTGCGGAATCGGCAGGAGTTCCCATAAACTGCATACATTTGCGCCCAACAAACCCAAATGTAGTTCCTGAACCAAGAGTAAATCCAACATTTGCTACCACAGGAGTGTACTCAGACTGACTAATTCCACCAATCAAATAATAGTTCTGAACTTGTGGCAGAATAGTGGTTTGATACAGTAATTCGCCTATATTAAAACCAGAACCGTAAATTGGTCCAGATAGTGCTTGCTCTGAAGTTGGAGACAGTAAAACAGATTTTTGTAAAGGGCTGTTGTCTCCAGGAAGAACAGCGTGTCCTTTTTGTATTGGGGTTTGTCCGTCTGAAACAAACACGTACCTGTGCGTATTCATGTCAAGGGGAGCAAAAGTAGAGGGAGTTCCAGATGTTCGGGTCATTTCTCCCGTAAGTTTATTGATTTTAAGTATTTCTGTCATTGCTGTTTTTGCTTAGAAAATTTGGTATGGAAACACTCCACCTTTGTTATCTGATCCTACATGAACAAATCCTCCGCTGTATCCACGACCAGTACCAAGACAAGGAGTTGATATCCTGCTGGTATAGTTAGTCGAGTTTCCGCTTTCAATCACTCCAGACTCACCGTAACTTGTTCCGTTAGAAGATAACACTATAGGCAGTGAATAAAAAGCTGTGTTTAGAGTTGAATTTGAAGACGATACTCCCAAAGGATGATTCCAGAAACGGTACATACGTCCTGTGTCAGAAACATTGTAGAATCTTTTGGTTTCGTCTGTTTGACACACTTGAAGTTTATACGATGGACCAGACCAACCAATGTTTCGTAAAACTCCAAAAGTATTGCCGTTAGTACCTAACGCTGAAGTTGGAGTCGTATCAGAAAACGGAGCAATTATTCCACCAAACACAGCCTCCATTTGAACCAGATTAGTGTCTCGTCTTTCTTCGTTAATAGTATCAGTGCCAGAGTATGCTGCACCGTCTGAAAGAATAAACACTTTTGGATCTCTTTGATATTGTATTGTTCGTACGTGTCCAAACGAGACTGCTCCGTGTCTTCGCGCACTAACAGCAGAAACAGCACTCCCGTTGAGAGCAGGGGTACTCGGCGAAGAAGGAGAAGTCCATAAGGTTGCTCCTGATGGAACTCTGGTTGGAGTAACCAAAACACAAGTAGAACCAAGATTTACTACAGATCCCAATCCGTCAGCTGCTACAGATGCAACTCGTCCACTTCCACCAACCACATCTGGATGTCGTGTAAGAAGAGAGGAAACAGAAATAACTGATCCACTCTTTGCCAGTAAACACGCATCAGTAAAAAACTCACCCATTATACACGAATACGAGGTATTGCTGTTGTTTGCAACATTTAAAGTTTGTAGTTTTGATTTGTTTACTGCCAATACTCCGCAAGCACCACCGCTCACCACAAGATTTTTTTGCAGAGTAATAGTAGAATTATTTAAGAGAATTGTGGATTCGTTTATTACTGTACCGGGAAAATTAGTGCCAGTAGACGAAAGCACTGGTCTAGCACCGTAAAGAGTACCACTAGAAGTATCGTACTGTACAAGGGAAGAAGTAGGAGTAATACTACGAAGCTGCAAACCTGTTAAGTTGTCTGTTGTTACACCAATTGTTGCTCCTTCAATAACAAGTTTAGAGGTGGTTATGCTTTCGGCACTATCACTGTAACCAATCATTTCAATCTTTTTATTGGTTGTCAAATAAGTTTGCAAATCTGGAAGAGTATTTACCAGTGAAGGATCACCAAACCGCACACCATAATACAGCATATTAATGGATCCAACTGCTCCCGAACCTGCCGGAAAAAATGAACTACCACTAAAGGTATTGTTTGATGTCTCTCCAGTATTTAAAGCTCCAATAATTCTTCCAATAGTAACACCGTCTGCGTACAGCACCACGCTTTTAAACGATGACGATGGCGAGGGGGGTCCGTAACTCCAGGCAGCAGATAATCCCCATTTTTCCGCAGAATAAATGCCTGTGGTATTTCCTGTAGACATTGTTATTCCTTTAAAACGCGGAAGATTTAATCGAAGACTAAAAGCAGGATACTGAGTTCGATTAAGAATAATTGCACTACTAATATCGCAATGGGAGCGTATTAGTCTTATTGGAGTGCCTGCATGAGTTTGCATCCAAACACCTTCGCTTGCACGACTGGAAGCAGGAAACGGACTAGCCCACCTAGGTTGTGCATGACTACTTCTATCAAAACCAGCAACCAAAGACACTTGGCTATTTTCTGCGTATATTGCTCCACGAATAGAGTTAACCATCAACACTGGGGTGTTGTTTCCTGAACCAAGTCGAGCATACACAACAGAGGCATTAGTATCAGACTGTCTATTGTGTTCATCCTGCACATTTGTAGCAGCACCAGAAGTATTCATTCCGTATTCAATCCAATCACTGAACGCAGTAAGTTTAGAGTTTACTAAATGAATTGAAGAACCAGAGGCACGATCACCAAATCCGTGAATTCCTATATGGCGTATTGCAACTTCTGAGTTTTCTAATCTGAAACACGGTGAAGTGTACCTTTCACCAGTATAGTTTGCCATATGTAAACCACTAAAACCAAAAGTCGTGGTTTGCGCTCCGGCAGAAAGACCGTCAAACTGCTCGTCCACAAAAGCAATATTTCGTATAGCTTTAATTTTTCCGCCAGTAATTCGAATAGGAGAAATTCCTATATTAGGTGATCCTGTATAACTTCTGTTAATACGTAAAACCGCAGGGTAACTAGACAACAACACAGGATTATGTGTTACATGGGGAACACCGACTGGTTGTGTAGGATAACTTGTGGTGTAAGTAACTCCAGAAGGTGTTGATGCAGTCCAACCGTAATATCCGTTTGGAGAGTACTGCTGTGCAGGGGGCAAATTTGCTGGTATTCCAAACAAGTTAAAATTGGAAAGGGTTCCGCCTATTTTACCTCTACTACTGTCAGTAAAAGACGGAACACGCGGATCCCTGTTTGAGTTTTTGAAAGACAGAGACAGTTTGTTAGGATCAGCAGTTGCCCCAACAATTACGGCAAGTCCCACAATTCCTAATGGAGTATCGTGCGATTTGCCGTGCGAATACCACATATCAGCATACGATTCAAAACTTCGTGTAAACTGAGCAGAATCCCAACCAGGATCTAGAGCTTCGAATCTCTGTAGAAGTATGTTATTTTGAGCATCCTGATAATAATCAGGAGTAGACATTGCTGGATAAGAAATAGCAACGTATCTTCCAATATCAGTTAGACTCTGAGTTAATGAGCCTGTGAATCCGTGAGCAGTGGTTCCTGTTCCAGAACTTGCGGTTCTGCCCCATACAAACACATCGCCTGTGTGACCGTAGTGACTGTAATTAAAGTAGTCCCAACTGTAGTTTTGAACCCTATACACGTATTGCTGTTTTATTTGGGCAGGATCGCCTTCAATAATAATACGGTCGCCGTTTGGATGAAACAGATTAATGGGGAAAAAAGTTTCGGAATTAGTAATATTGTATATTCCGCGCTGAAAGCGGATGTACAGAGTGGCATTTCCCCTAATTAAAATTTCTCCTGCACGCTCCCAAGCCTTTTTTAGTGTGGCATACGGCTTTGTGTCTGTTCCGTCACCGTTTGTATCGCTGCCAACACCATCGGGACCAATAAAAATCGTATAGTCATCCCGAATAACCAAAGTGGTTTCAGGAACAACTGTGATGTTTGTTGGAAACGGAAAATGTGAATTTTCAGCGACCATATGTTCTCCCTATTACTGGTATTTATAGTTCAGGACACTCGCTGAGCCAACTGTATAATAGTACTTCCGTTTATGGAACACACCCCACGAAAACGCCATATTCCAACGAGTTGATTAGAATTAGGTGAGGAGGTGTACTCTCTTTGATCAGTAGATAAATAAATACTAGTCGTCTCGTTACGAGCTATACCGTTTGAACCCACATTAACACACACAATAGAACCAATAGGCAAGTTCACAGCATCAATAACACTAGCATTATTCACTAAAAAACCACCAGCCGTACAGTCTAACAAACCAGCTATTACTGTGCTGGTATCTGTTACAGTAATTCTTGAAGAGCTCCCTGTTTTTATTAACAGACTGCCTCCAGAGCTTGCTGACCACTCAATACCAGTCTGACCACCGTTGTTAGTAATCGTTGGAGTAGTTGTAGAACTCCTAAAACTGTATGAATCCGCTTGAACTGCTCCGGATACAACAAGAGGAACACTTTGAGATAATGCGTCTGTAATAGACAAACCAACACTAAGGTGTCCCGAGCTATTGATTTTAACAGCATTATTTGTTAAACCGGTGCTGAAAGAATTACTAGTGCCAAACAGTAACACACTGGTGTTAGCTTGTTCGTATACATTAATGCCAGCTTTTGGTTTAGTGTTGTTATTATTCTTAGTTGACCAGAATATACCAGGTGTATACGCAGCCGCTGTGTAATCTGTTTCAATAAGAATTCCTGCGGAAGCAAGAGCCTGATTAAAAGTGTTTAAATTTGTATTCTGTCCACCATTGTAAATGGAAAGAGTGGTTACTGGACCAGTGGTTCCTATTCCTAGACTGCTTGATGAACCTGTCAGAAGTCTTGCCCTCTCGACACCATTGGTGTACAAGCAAAGCGGAACATTAGTGAGTGAACCTACAGCAGCGGATGATCCCCCGTGTGCGCTCAAGAACGCTACAGCATTTCCTCCAGATGATCTTACTGCTATTGTGGGAGTGCTGGATTCCACCACTTCGACACTGTATCCTGGTGTATTAGTACCTATTCCTAATCGACCAGCATTCATTAGTCGCATCCGCTCCGTTCCAAGATTATTTCCAGTGTTTGTTCGGAACACCAAGTCGTCACCCGAACCAACTCCACCACGCAACACCCCACTGCGAATATCACCCACAAGCAACTGGTTGTACGGAACTTCAATCCCTTCAATAATTGCAGCACGAGTGTACGGTTTTGCCTTAATAATGTACCGCACAGCAAGGAACGGCGGCATATTCGGCATGAGATTGCCTGTGAACGGAGCAACTGCGTTTACTCCTGATCCTGAACCAACACTAGTAACAGGAGTAGGAACGCTTTCCTGACCGCCAAACACTCCCTGCTGATACGCAGCAAGAGAAGAGGAGTAGTTAGTATCACTTTCAAGAGTTTCACTCTGAGCAGTAGCGTTTCTTCCAAGCGTAAACCGTCCACGCATATCAGGCGTATTAAAGTGGGTAATGGAAGTTGCAGTGAAAGATATTAAACCTCCACCGCTAATGACTGCTCCACCTGGAGTTAAAAATCTGTACTCCGATATGCCAGGTGTTGTTCCTGTTCCGTTTCCAGATTTGAATGTCACGTTTGGACTGGAGAACGTCTTGGTAGTGGAGTTGTAGACTGGAAGGGTCTGCACCACCGCAGTGGTTGTAGTTACAGCAAGTACTACACCAATAATTTCTGCGTTGGAATCGTACAGCCCACCACTCCAAATATTGGTGTTGTTCTTGAACTGTACGATATCATTAACCCCAATATTAGATACATTTACACCTGTAAGCGTGACCACATGACCGTACATGGGGGCTCGAGGCTCAGTGTCGTACAGAACGCGATTGTACAGTTCTGCGTAGGTTGATGTTGAATACGAAACGCCGTTACACTCCAACCACGTATCAGGAATTTGTGATCCCGCAAAGGGCATGATTGTGCCCACAGGTTGAATTTCGTCAATGGCAACAGTGGACGACCCACCAATCTGCGTACCCAGGTAATTTACCACAACATGGCCTTGTCCACTACTAGCGCGAACAAGCACAGGTTTTACCACTGTACCAATGGCACTGGGAGGACTACCTGTAAGTCCACCATCAACAACATCAGACAAAAACATTGCAGGCAGAGACAAACCGTTAAATTGCGGAATGTCTATCCATCCTGAATAGGTAATCTGAAACGTATTGGAGTCAGCAACTCCACTCACAACACCAGCAACTTCGGCGTTTTCTGCACTGTTTGCTCTAGAACCCACCCACTTCTGTTGCACTATATCGTAACGAAT
>Ga0194120_10007963_pt1 | contig 14230 bp, 18 predicted proteins | sample TA2MahCa65mmetaG_FD_148642 | JGI IMG/M metagenome (GOLD analysis project Ga0194120, IMG submission 148642) | Freshwater microbial communities from Lake Tanganyika, Tanzania - TA2015019 Mahale Deep Cast 65m | ecosystem: Environmental > Aquatic > Freshwater > Lake | place: Tanzania: Lake... | reverse complement strand
GCCAAGGCGTGCCCGATGAAGTTCGGGCCTTAGGCATCAAGCCCATTATCATTAGCGGTCGGGAAGTGTGGCCGCAGTTTGCCCCGCAGTTCACAGGACAAATCTTTTTGCTTGATCAACCAGGATCGGTGTTGGCTGAAGCGGTGTCTGATGTCAATCATGTATCCCAGTTGAATGAAGCTTTGCGACTTGCTGAGTCGGACAAACGTTCCGCCGCTGCGGAACTGAAGGTTCGTTTGGTTGATCAGGTGACATTGCAAAGTGTGGTCAGGAAGTATGATGGGTTGGATGAATTAGATGCGGAAGTTCAGGCTTTGGAAGTCGCGCACGCAAAGACGGTTAAGATCGGAAGTGCAATTCAAGTAGCCATGGCGTTGAAGGGCCGCTTGAAAGAAGCCCAATCCGTGGTGGACAAGTTAGCGGTGGTAGAGGAGGTAGAAATCCCAGATTCTAAGGATGCTTGTGCGACGTTGCATACCCTTGATGATATGATTGACGTTCGAGACCGAGCAGCACTTATCAAAACCGTGGTGGAAGGCCTTACGGGTGTACAAGAAATGGAGATCCCGGACACGAATGATGCCGTGGACACCCTAAATGATTTGGAAGCTTTGACTCATATTCAAGGAAGAATGAACACAGCTAAAGATGCTGTGAACAAGTTGATGAATATCCATGATTTAGACGACGTGGATTGTACCGAAACATTGAAACTGTGGGATGTTCTCCAAGCGGCTTCTGGTCTTCGGGATAAGTTGGTTGATGTTCAAACGGCGGCAGCATCTTTTGAAGAACAAGCCTTGCAGGCTAATGATACGTTCAATGCTGTCATGCAGGAAATCGAAGTTGTTTTGGGGGATCTTGGCGAGTGCCCAACGTGTGGGACCATTCACATAGGGGGGCATCTGTCGTGATTACGTTGGTTTGGCGTTCGGATGTCCACATGGCCGACATGCCTCCACAGTCCAGAACGGACGATTGGGCATCCACAATCTTGGGCAAGCTGAATCAGGTTGGAAACATTGCCCGGGATGTTGGGGCGGATGCTGTGCTTGACGGTGGCGATTTCTTCCATGTCAAGTCGCCCGGGCGTAACTCCCACGAGATGGTCCGTCGCGTCACGGAAGTTCACGCCGCCTATCCATGTCCTGTCTATGCTAACGTTGGGAACCACGATGTGAAATATGGTTCGATGGAATACCTGTCCGAAAGTCCCTTGGCCGTCTTGTTTGAATCAGGGGTGTTCCGACGGTGTTATGACCAGCATGAGGCTGTGTTTACCCGGGATGAGGTCAAGGTTCGTGTTGTTGGCATCCCCTATCACGGAACGTCTTACGACATGAACCGTTTTACGTCCATCGTCAAGGGGGATGAAGATCACCTGGTGGTCATTGCGCATTGTCTGGCTGCCCCCAAAGGTGGAACGCTGTTTGATGCCGAAGACGTCATTGGGTACAACCAACTAGCGAATTTAGGCCCTACTGTATACTGTTTTGGACATTGGCATAAGAATCAGGGGGTTACCGAGATTGCTCGTGGCAAGCATGTGGTCAATGTGGGTAGTTTGTCCCGCGGATCCATTTCCCAAGATGACCTTGCTCGAACCCCATCCTGCGTGGTTATGCGTTTCAGCAAGGACGTAGCGACCTTCGAGACGGTCGCCCTGAAGGTGGCCAAACCTGAAGATGTGTTCAACCTTGATGCACGGGAACGTAGGAACACTCGTGCCGTGACGATGGAAGCGGTGGTGGATCGGCTAAAGAGTCAGTTGACCATGCGAGAAAGCGGGTCCGTGCTTGATACCGTGCGATCGGTTACGTCAATCTCCGAGAATATCAGAGAACGTACAATCCATTACCTTGAACGGGCGGGGGCACGATGACTATTTATCTTAGCGATGAAATTGATCAGATTCTCGAAGATGCTGCGGAAGAAGATGACGTGTCCGCATCCGTCGTTGTTACTGATGGGGTCGACCCATTTGATTTGTTTCCGCTTGGTGGCTATGTCACGGAAGGTCGCGAAGCCAGAATGGTTGAAGAATGGACTCTTAATGAGGTTTTCGACTACTACACCATCGCTGGGAAGGGGTTCGCATACATCCCGCCGATGGTGTGGGATTTGATCAATAGGAAGTATCGTCAATTTGAGATCAAGCGGGTGATGGCCCAGCAGTTGATCAAGTATAAGGTGCCTTTTCCGTTGAACCCTCCAAAATTGTCCAAGGCTGTCAGTTGTTTTCGGTCTTTGTTGGAAGTGCCATACACCCAGTTGATTTTTACCCCCGTGATGGATGGTCGGCCCTATCAATCGCGGGTGGGCTACGCATCATGGACCTTGGCCAACACTTTGGCGGTTATTCCCGGGGTTTCGACCTATAACGCCGCTTCTAATCACTTCCAATGGAACAACCGCATGCAATGCGGCGGGTGGAAAGATCCATCACCCCGTGAAGCATGGTCTACCGAGGACAACATTTACACGTTGCGGTGGGCATTCTGGTCGATGCACAAAGAAGGCCCGAAGAATCTAGCCAATTGGAAGAGGGGTTTCTTGTTGTCCACCACTGGCATTTACGTGGCCGCTCAGTTCCGACCTTCCGCGGCTAAGGCCATGTATGGGTGGTTGGGGGCCAAACGGGTGGTAGACCCATCATGTGGTTGGGGCGATCGATTGGCGGGATTCTTCGCCACATCCACGACGGAAGTGTACGTCGGTTGTGACCCCAACGTTGCGACGTACAAGGACTATATTCAGCAATGTGGAGCCTATGAAAGTTGTGATTTTTGTGGCCGCTTGGATTCCGAAGTTCCGGCTACGGTAGAGCACTTCATGGTTTCCGGGTATCCTGCGTTTCGGTCCAAAGGGCGAAAGGACGTGGTTATCGTTAATGGCCCTGCTGAAGATATTGATTGGGACGTGCTTCGAGGCCTTGTCGCCCCAGGTGGGTTCGATTTGGTGTTCACGTCGCCCCCTTATTTCGGTGTGGAGCGGTACGCCGCAGGGACGGACGGGGTCGCTAACCAATCGTGGTCACGGTACGATGAGCTCTCCAGGTGGAGGGGTTCTTTCTTCTACCCGATGTTGCGGGCGACCACGGGGGTGTTGCGTGATGGCGGGGTTTTGGCGATGAACATTGTAGATCCGATTATCAACAAGGTTCGCAACGAAGTGTGTGAATCTATGATTGTTGAATTGGCGACTTACGGGATGAATTTCGCGGGTGTTGTGCCCATGGTGTTGACTCGTCGGCCTTCATCCTCGATGGATGGCATGGGCGGGATTCCGATGGATCGATTTTCGGAACCTGTTTGGATGTTCACTAAAGGTCCGGTGACCCTTCCGATTTTGCCACCTCCGCCGAATGAAGTGGACTATTTGGCGGACAGCCAATTGCCGGTATGATCATGAAATCATTCGCCATAGACGATTGTGATTAGTAGCCAAACTCTATGTTGGCTGATGCCCAGGCCTATACTGTGGAGATCGGATACGAGGGCATCGTCGAATTCGCTGTGGAAGGCACCGTGTGGAAGCTGGGGGATGAGTAGTTCGATGTTCGGTCCGCCTAGGGATGAATAAGCTAAGGTTGGTTGGGTCGGGATCTTTGGCCATGAATAACAAGCCAAGTCAACCAGTTTTTGTGGGCTCGAAGCTAAAACCCAAAGTGCCGCCAAATGTGTTGTATCACGGTACGTGTTCAAGCGTTATTAGGGCGATCCAACAAAAAGGTCTGAAGAAGATGACTCGCCTGTATGTTCACATGACTGATGATATTGAAGCTGCAATATCTGCCGGTATGCGAAAGGGCGTTCCGATCGTGTTCCGAATCAACGCTGGGTTGATGAACGACATGGGACATACGTTCTATCAGTCAGATGATGGAGTGTGGCTGGTTGAGTACGTCCCACCAGAGTATTTGATGCGGATGCCAACCGAACGATGAAATCTGCCTAAGGGCAGTGAAATTATTATAGAGTGGTTATGGTCATAGATACATCATTATGCATGTTCATCAGGCCATTCGTGAAGGGCCGACGGCCTTGAGGGTTTGGGTTTTGTTGTTCCAGATCCTTGTGGGTGATATTATGGCGTTGCAGGATAGGCATTATTTTCTATCAATCGGGTATGATGGTTTTGCCTGACGTAGGCAAAACCATCCGTCGGTTGACGGGATTTCAGGAGTATATCATATGGCTCTTTCTAAGGAAGAAACTGCGACCATCAAGGAAGCGGTGGAGTTGGTCAAGCGGGAATTGTCGGCGGGCGAGGATGTGACGTTGTACAGGTTTGGTACGTTCAAGGCGAAGACGGCTAAAGCCCGTAATGCTCGCAATCCCCACACGGGTGAAGCGGTTAGCGTTCCTGAGCGCAAGGTCGTTCGTTTTCACGCTTCGAAGGTGTGGACATCGACGTTGTAATCCATTGCCGGGTACAATGAAGGGAGCACCGGTAGTTTGCCGGTGCTCCCTTCATTGTTGGAGCTTTCGTACATGGCGTCGAATCGCAGACCTTACACTTTGCATTGGTCTAGTTTGAGTCTGTACGAGACGTGCCCACAGAAATTCCTATGGTCAAAGGGGTGGTCAACCGTTGATCTTGGTTATGGTTTAGGCAAGCGTAAGCCTCTGCCAGTTCGGAAGTCCGAACATCATGCGATCCTTGGGACGAGCATTCAATATGCGATAGAAGTCTTCTACAATTCTGAATTGTGGCGTGTTTTGGACCCGGAGACGCTAAAGAAGCGTTTGCTGGAGTTGGCTGATGAAGCCTTCAGGGTTGAGATATCCAAGAAGTATGTGGATTGGCGGGAAGTTGGGGATCGTATGGATGGTCGTGAAGGCTTGGAAAAGCTGATTCGCGATGCGGTCATGGGATACATGCGGACACTCAAGCACCATCGACTCCTTGGTCCATATGCTAAAGCGGAAGTGGAATTACTGGCATATGTCAACAAGTACACACCAGTAGGTGGCCGGGCGGATGTAATCATTCGTCGGGAAGACACGGGCGTTACGATTTTGGATGGCAAGAATTCAAAGCGATACAAAGACCCTAAGACAGGCAAGTACACTTTGACTTACACAGACCCGGATCAACTCCGGTGGTATGCCTTGCTGTTTTACTTGATTTACAAGCAGATGCCGGACCGTTTAGGTTTTGTCTACTATCGCTATCCCTATGGCATGCCAATCGTTTCCGAAAATGTGATGGAAGCGGATGGTGTTGAGGAAGGGATCGATTGGGTGAAGTTTACCAAGGATGACTTGAAGGGCTTGGCTGTTCGTGCCGTCGATACACTGAAGGGCATGGATCGCAAGGCATTTGATCCCAAGGCAACCCCACAAAACTGTAAGTTTTGTGACTATGAATCCATATGCCCTGAACGGAAAGCACAAAAGGAAGCCAATCGTCGGGTTCCTAAGGACACAACCTTGGATTTGTCCATCATGAAAAAGGATGGGGGATCTACCTTCACGATGGATTGAGTGCATCCTGATCGGGTAGAACAAGTTGGAGGTGTGAGAATGGTTGCCGATCGGGCACAGTTAGATGCATTGGTGAAACGTCGGGATGTTCTGAAGGCTACAAAGGATCGGCTTATGGGGCGGTTGGAATCGGCACGTGCTGATTTAGCTGCCGTTGAAGAAGAATGCCGTAAAAGAGGAGTTTCCCCTGAAAATCTTGATTCTACGGTTGCGGAATTGACCCGGCGTTTTGAGGTCTCTGTTAGAGACCTTTCCGACCGCATTTCCGTGGCGGAAGATCACGTCAAACTCTTTATTGAAGGTGCCAAATGAAGTTTCATGTTGCTAAGTCGGATCTTGATTTTGCCATCAACACGGTTTCTGGGGCTTTGGGCGCCGGGGATTCCGATATCTCATCCCACTTTGTGTTCCGTATTTTGCCGGGCACAACTGACCAGGTTCAGATTCTCACGGCGTCTAATCGGACCTACTCTCATTGTACGGTCCCTAAGGCTAAGGTGATTGAAGAAGGCCATCCCTTTACGATTGAAGGATGGCGTTTGAAGGGGTGGATGGGTTTGGTGGGTGATGTGGCTTTGGATGTGGAAACATTAGACAACGCCGAAATTCAAATCAAGGGTGGTAAGTATGTCCAAAGGTTTCGATCTTTGGATGCGAATCACTTTTCTTTTATGGACAAGACTGTTGCAAGTGCCAACATGACAGGTAAGATTTCCGCGAAGAGACTGTCTGCGGCATTGAAGGCAGCCAAAGCGTTCGCGTCCACTGATGACTCGAATAAACCCGATGTAGTTGTTATGGATATCAAGAATGGGATGCTGATGGCGACCGACAAGATGTCGGTGGTGGTGTTCTTTACATTGAAGGACCTGGCTAATGTTTCCATGCGGGTTCATGTCAAGGATGCTGCGTCTGTGTCCAGTTTCTTGGATGGTGTTGATGGTCTTGTTGAGATCCTCGATGCCAAGAGAATCGTGTTTATGAGAAGGGTGTCGGATGGGGCGGTGTACGGAGAGACCCGTTACCAAGTGGACTTCCCCAATTTGAATTATGTGGATGAAGCGGATCAGCGGGTGTGGCGGGTGAAGACTGCCGAATTGCGACGGGCTGTCCAACATGGATATTTTGGGGCGTCCAAGGCGGATCCTAAGTTGTTCTTGCACGCATGGGAAAACGATCGAATCCAGGTTTCTATGCAAACCGAAACCAATACAAGGGCGTTTTCGTCTGTGTATGTTGAATGCGATGAGAGTAGGCTTAGCGATAACATTCCAGATATCCCCGCGAATGGTTTCCCTGTTGACCAGCCTCACGTCATGGCATTGTTGGATGCTTTTGCGGACCAAGAAATGATTGAACTGGGTGTCAATGTGGACACAGTTAAGAAGAAACGATACATCCGCGTGACGAAGAAGGCCTTTGAGGACGAGAAAGACGGCACCTTTGACAAGTACGTATTCATCCTCGCTGGTTTGGTGTGGTAAAGGATGGATGTTCCTTCGGCATCCAACTTGCGGTCTTCTTTGGAGCGTGTGAAAGCGTTGCGGGATGCCGCGGTGTCTGACTTAGCTAGGGTTGATGCGGATGTTAAGCGGTTGGATTCTGAAGTGGCGACTTTAGTGGCGGTTGAAGCCTTCATTCGTCAGCTGATTGATCAAGAAGTCACTTTGGGTGTCCAAGCTGTTGAGCAACTGCAAACGGAGGGTTTGCAAGCTGTTTTTGACGATCAAGACTTATGGGTCAAAGCACCCATTGAAATTCAACGGGGCAAGGTGTCGGTGGATCTCGTTACCGTTCAGAAGCATCCAGGTGGTTCTGAAGTAGAAGGGTTGTCGTCAGACTCCTTTGGGGGGTCTGTATCCACGGTCCAATCGGTACTATTACGTTTGATCATCATGATGCGATGGGGGCTGCGTCCGGTGCTGCTGTTGGATGAGTCCTTGCCGGCTTTTGACGCCAACTATGTTGCTAACATGGGTCATTTCTTGTCTACCTTGTGCAAGCGGTTGGGTATGGACATCCTTTTGGTGTCCCATAACCCCGCGATGGTTGAAGCTGCTGATCATGCCTATCGGATATCTAAGTCGAATGGTCATGCTAGGTTTGACAAATTGAGGGGATGATGGGCAATAACGGATCATTGCGGGCATCTGGGCAAATTCGTCAAAAGCTGAAGCAAGCGATGTTCCGTCATTTGCAAAGGGAGTTGCAAAGTAACTTCAAAGTTACGCCTGAGAGCTGTTTTCATAATCATTTTATGCCCATCGGTGGATCTGTGGAGCGGGTGGGAATTTGCCGGTTTGACGGGTCGGTGTTGGATGGTGTCGATTCCCCACGGGGGCGGGTGTGTGACGTCCGTGTAGCTGGGTGTTTGGCACAAGCACGATCATGTAAGTGTTGGGCATCCGTCCGTACTGGAGATGACATCAAGGCGGAATTTCGTGCTTTGATGGTATCGGATCGAGGTTTGATTGCGGCTCGTTACCCTGATGTGGCTGCCTTGATGTGGGTTCTGGATGGGGTAGATTTTAATGAAGAGATTCAGATGGCGGAAGCAGAAGTCATGTTGGAATCGATTGGAGACACGTGAGCAATCTACTGCAAATCGCCCGATCTAAGGTGGATGTCACCCAAGTCAAAAAGGGCATGACGCCGCTGATCCTTGAATTTTATGTGGACCCACAAACTGCACCTTACTTGGTATCTGCATCAAGGGGTGTCTTGTGGATAAATGACCCCTTTCCGGGGAACACGCCTTTCATCAAAGCTGCGGTTCGTAATGGGGTCCTGCCGGGGGATATCTTTCGTGAAGCGGCAAAAGCGATCTTTTCTAAGTCCATGGAGATGAAATGGGGTAGCGCCCAACCTTTTACGAAAGATGGTTTGGACGCGGCTTTGGGATACGTGTCATCCTATAGTGTCGGATCTTCGGATGTCTTAGTGTCTTCAGGGTCTAGACTCCCGGGAGGGCAATTTCCTGATTGGATTAAAGATCGGGAAATCGGGGAGAACCTGAGACTTGCCGAATGGGTTCCTTCGAATTGTGCCGTTGTGGTTCCTTCAGACAGGTCGTTTTTGGGCATGCTGGTGCACCTATCGCCGTTGTCCACTGCCATGGTGGTCCATAATGCGGCTCGTGGGTTTGCTATGTGTTGGTCTCCAGATGCGGATCAAACGGGATCAGATGTGGTTAGATGACGCCCTGAAAGGCATGACTTTGACCGATGAGGTCGAAGGGTACATGCTGGGGCGAGGGGTCAAGGAGGGTACGATTAGATCTGAAGGCATTAAAACCTGGATGCCGACGGATCAGGACATTCCAGATCCCGCTTTCGTCAAGATTTATGGGCCGCGTGGGGATAACTTGAAAGGCTACCTGGTGTGCCCCGTTCGATCCCCCCGGGGGTTGTTGATCGGGTTTGAAGCCCGGAGCATTCACAAGAAGAACATTCAGGATTATCGGTTTGCCGAAACCAAGTGGACTCCATTTTTCTTGGGCACTCGATCGGCTATGCCAAAGATTTGGGCTGGGGGCGACGTTTGGATCTGCGAAGGGCTATTTGACAAAACTGCTTTGGAATGGGCAGTTCCATCTAAGGATGCGGTGTTGGCAACGGTGCGGGCTAAGCTGTCGGATCTGCACGTTGAGTTCCTACGTCGATTTTGCCATGGGTGGGTCCATATGGTTTATGACCAGGATGAAACTGGGCGTAAGGCTACGGTGGGGTGGACAGACCGTGAAACGGGTAGAAGGCGATACGGGGCATTGGATGCCCTGCGTTGGGCGGGATTGAAGTGCCGGGACGTGCCCTACAGTGGTGGCAAGGATCCTGGTGAGATTTGGGACAAAGGCGGAGCCAAGGCCCTTGTGGCTGCTTTCGTCAAATAAAGGAGACACGGAAAATGGCGGATAAGTTTTGGAAGGCGGATGATGCGGTCATGGCCACGATGAAGGACTTGATTGCGAATTACCATCCGCATTTGGCATTGTGTGATGATGAGATTGCTGTGCTTTTCAAGGAAAAAGCACAAGTCGCGGGCGACGTGGTCATTGCAGGTAAAACTTCTAAAGCATCGGAGTTGTTTGGTGTGCTTGGGGAAGTGAAGTGGAAGTTTATCATCACCCTGGCTGCGGATGAATGGCAGAAGATGACAGACGCTCAGCGGGTTGCCCTTCTGGATCATCACTTGTGTGCTTGTTCCGCAGATGAAAACAAGCAAACAGGCAACCAGACCTACAAGATCGTTCCTCCCGACGTGTATTTCTATAAGGAAGAACTTGAACGTCATGGGTTGTGGCGGACTTCTGGTGCCCCCCCGTCGCAGTCGTTGATCGAGGAGATCTTCGGTAAGTAAGCCTGCGGATCATGTGTGGTATCTGATCGGTGTATGTCATTGGGTGCCAGCAATGGTGTCCTTTGGTTGTGTAGTTATATGTGGTGACGGGGGTTTGATATTTCACTCGACACCAAATATCGACCTAAGAACTTCGATGATGTCCTTGGGCAAGAAGGCATTATCACTGTTCTGCGCCGGTATGTTGCTACCGGTCGGGCTCTTCATCAATCGTATTTGTTTGCGGGCCAGTACGGATCTGGAAAATGTGTGGTTGGAGACACTTTAGTTAGCACAGATCGTGGTCTGGTGCCTATCGCGACATTGATGGGGGCAAATCAAATCGATCCTGTTTCAGTAGGGGTCGTTCAAGAGGGCAACCGGTTTGGTAAGGCTGCGTTTTCCTACCGAGGAGGGCTTCAACCCACGGTACGGATTGAGACTCGCTACGGCTATTCTATTGAAGGAACGCACAACCATCGGGTGCGTGTCATGCGACCGGATGGGACGATAGGATGGGCGCATCTAGGTGAAATTCGCCACGGGGATCAAGCATGTATTGTCCCATACGGGTCTTTCGGGCCAGGTGCGGATCTGTCAGGTTTTCGGTATGTAGCTTCCCCAAAAAAGGGAACCTTCCAGAGTATTGATGTTCAATTTCCTAGCGTTCTTACCCCGGAGTGGGGGCGTTTGTTTGGGTACCTGGTTGGAGATGGCAGTTGTACATCGAAAACTTCCCTTGTATTGGCATGTGCCGAATCTGATGTTCAAGCAGATCAATTGGGTTTGCTGAGATCTCTTTTAGGGAATGCTCATTCCACGCCGGATAATAGGCCATCGTCAGGTCTGTGTCCCATTCGTTCAAGCCGGACACAAGCAAGAGCCTTTGCTGCGTTTGCTGGGCTTGGGTATGACAGAGCTGGGGAAAAGGAAGTTCCATGGGCAATCATGGCGTCCCCTAAAGATGTAGTGGCCCAGTTTCTTCGCGGGTACATGGAAGCGGATGGTTACGTATCGGACAACAACATTGAAGTCACAACGAAATCTGAGCGTTTGGCACGCCAGATTCAAATCCTATTCTTGCAATTCGGTGTAGTGTCACGACTTTCAGCAAAGCCACACAAGACTTATGGTAACTACTGGAGACTGGCTATCCTTGCCCCATGGTGGTCAACATACATTAACGAGATTGGATTTGTGTCTCCCAGGAAGACACAAGCCGCACAGCAACTTTTGGATTCCTGGCATCGGCAACGAGGTCAACGGCGGACTTTGACAAACACCATGGAAGTTGAGCCCTATCAGCAAAGACATATTCGCAACTTTGCCAACTTACCTAGCGAGTCTCGAACATTGCACACGGATCGACTGTCCCAGTGTCGCCATCCAAAAAGCCGATCCCAATGCACAACTCGGCAAATCGCTAAAATTGTAACCAGTTATTCAGCATTTGATGCCGAAAGTCATTTCTTCAACCTGATGCCCATGGGATACTTTTATGACCCTGTGGTTTCGGTAACATCAGGACAAGCCGATGTTTTTGATTTGACTGTCCCTGACGGGGAGATGTTTGCTGCAAACGGGTTCATGAATCACAACACGACATTAGGGCGCATCATGGCTAGAGCTTTGATGTGTGAATCCCCGAAGGATAATGGAGACCCTTGCGACGAGTGCCAGTCATGTGTTTCCATCTTGGAAACAGGCAACTCCATGGATTTCGTTGAAGTGGATGCAGCCACAAACTCGGGCAAGGCAGACGTCCAGAAGATTACAGAGGAGATTCAGTACTCGACTTTTGCCGGTCGTCGTCGCATCTACCTGTTCGATGAAGCGCATCAATTGTCTAAAGATGCTTTAGATGCCTTGTTGAAGCCTTTGGAGGAGAACATCCCGGGAACTCAAGAAAAGCGTCTGGTATGCATATTTTGCACCACTGAACCGGAAAAGATGAAAGCCACGATCTTCTCCAGATGCGCCCCTACGTTTGTTATCCAACCCGTAATGCCCGCGGATATTGCTAAACGGTTGGCCTATGTGTGTGATCAGGAGGGCTTTGAATACGACGTGGACATGCTTCATGTCATCGCGGAAATGACCGAATGCCATATCCGTGATGCTTTGAAGTCGGTGGAAGGCGTGTCTATGTTAGGGAAGCTGAATCGGGAGAACGTCGCTAAGTACCTCAAGCTAGACATGAATTTGATGTTCATTGATGTATTGGAGAATCTTGGTAAGGATTTAGGCAAGGTTTTGGGTTTTGCTAAGCAAGCGATGTTGCGGGCGTCTCCTGCGACATGCTATGAAAAGTTGGCTTCTGTGGCGATGTTATCCTATCAAGTGGGGATCGGGGCGTTGAAAGCCCCCTTGTATATCGAGTCAGGACGCCTTGAGAGGTTGTATGCTGCTCAGCAACATAACTTGATTGGTTTTGCATCAAAGTTTTCGTCTCGTGTGGGCCGTCCGAATGAGTCTATGCTGTTATGTGATCTGGGGGCTTTGCATTATGGTGGATCTGCTATTGGCAACGCTCAAATCGTCATGGTACAAAGTTCTGCCTCAGTTTCAGATAATAATGGGAATCATTCCGCCCCGATCTTTGGTAAGATGAATGCGCCACTCTCATCAAGTGGCATAATTAAGAGAGCAGAAGTTCGGACGAATCCAAAGGCGATTGGTGGTTACCAACCTGCACCTTTGGAACATCTGGCGGGCGCAAAGGGTTGCAAACCAGAGATTGATCCGGCAATGTTTGGATTCTTGCTGGCTATTCAAATAGCTCATTATGAAGGGATGCAAAGTGGACCAGCGGGACGACCAAACATGGGTGGTGATTGAGCTAAACTCCATTGGTGAATCTAAGGTAGATGATGGCACGTTAGAGGATTCCCTACGACGTGACCTTGACGTCCAAGATAACTTTCCCATCTTTATTCCAGTCATTTCCTATCCCAAAGGAAACCGCACCATCAACATCCATTTGATGGAAGGTTACGTTTTCGTTGGGTCAGGGCTGCAAGACATAGCTTATTTCGCCCTAGAACGTAAGGGATATGTGTCCCAAATCATATCTACCACCGGGCGTGTTCGATCCCTGAGTGTTGTTCCGAATTCTAAGGTTGAAGATTTACGCAGGAAGCTACGTGAACTAGTGTCTATGGATATCCAAAGTGGGGCGTGGGTTAGGATCACTGACGGAGTGTGCCGAAACCTTGAGGGTTCCGTGATTATCGTTGGCGGAGATATGGCGACTGTTAGAATTAGGTTGCGTTCTCTTGACCTAATAGTAACAATTCCAGCGGTGTTTCTTGAAGTGCTTGGTAACCCAAATGAAGATACATCCATGGGGGGATTGCCAGAAATTGATGCGGTGATCGACGAAGATATGTTGGGGCATGGATGAATTTGACGGCAGCACAATGAAGAATGTGGTATCGGTATGAACTAAGATAGTTGGGAGGTGTTGGATGTCATTATTATGGTCAAACCCCCAGTCTTTGGAACTTCGTTTTTCGGAAGAAGATGGTCTAGCGTATATGGATTCGATCTTCAATGAACCTGACGAGGATGACATGGCCCAGATTGATCGTGTCCGGGCTGTGGTGGATAACCTTCCATTACGGGAAGCGGATTTCGTGGATCTGTACTACTTCAAGAAATTGAAGCAGACGGACATAGCTGTCATTTTCGGGGTGTCTCAGCCGACTGTTTGCTATCGTCTTGCTCGTGCCGCTGATCGGATTCGATTCCTATTGTCCGTTCCACATGTCGAAGAAGATTCCTTGGTTAAGGATATGGAGGGGTTTCTGTCTGACCCCATTGACGTTCGGATTATGGTTTTGATGTGGAGGACCACATGCCAATCAGAAGTCGCTAAACAGTTGAGGGTGTCGCAAGGATTAGTTCGGCACCGTTTCCTACGATCCTTGAATAGAATGCGTTCGGTGGCTTTCCTCGCTAAGTATGTTGCCATCTTTGACTACATAGCGTCCAATCTAAACATCCTTCGGGAAGTGCAGCGTCCGGCTTACAATGACCGAATGGTGCAATGTCTGTTGTGACCAGGTTCGACGATTATCTCCCGGATGTGTTTGTGCTGACATCGGAGGCCCCCATCCCCCTCACCATATTGTGAAGGTGTCGTTCATTTGTTGGGCTTTCCCTGGTCTGGTTGTATGTCCGTCCTATAAGTCACTAACTTGTCTATCCCAACATTGTTGTGGGACTGTGGCGAGATATCGGATGTCGGATTCTGGATCGGAAAAACGAATTGTGATGGCCCATAACGTGGCTCGTCGGTGGATTGGTCGGGTCGCTAGAGTGGAGTACCGTATTCGAGTTCTGTATGGCGTGAATGAATTCAAGAACATGGTGAACTTGTTGCGATGTTTTCGAGACGGCAAAGT
>Ga0194120_10007962_pt1 | contig 14230 bp, 11 predicted proteins | sample TA2MahCa65mmetaG_FD_148642 | JGI IMG/M metagenome (GOLD analysis project Ga0194120, IMG submission 148642) | Freshwater microbial communities from Lake Tanganyika, Tanzania - TA2015019 Mahale Deep Cast 65m | ecosystem: Environmental > Aquatic > Freshwater > Lake | place: Tanzania: Lake... | reverse complement strand
CTCCTTGACGAAGCGGATCACGTGGTACTGCCAGTCCGTCGAGTAGGGCCCCGCCTCGTTGGTGATCTCGTAGAGGACGTTGTCGTACTCGTTGACGGCTTCGACGACGCGCCGGACGTACGCCTCTTGGACCCGCGTGATGGCGGGAACCTCGAGCGTGTGGACTTCGGTTCCGCGCCCGTCGGCGTTCGGGTCGCCGTCGATGCCGTTGACGTTGTTCGCGGGATGGAAGGGATGCCCGTCCCAGCGCCAGGGCGGCGTCGACTGCTGGACGCCGTGACCCTCGAAGAGCATGACGGCGACGTAGATGCCGCGCTCACGGGCTGCGGCGACGCGCGCGCGAAGCCGCTCGAAGTAGGCATCGTCCAGCCGCGTCAGGTCAAACTTCGGCTTGCCGTCGAGGGCAAGCCCGGGTCCCGTGCGCTGCCAAGGAAATGGAGCCGCGTAGAGAAAGAGCCCGTCCGTCGTGTAGCGGTACTTGGAGAGCTCCCACGTCCAGAGCCGGATGAAGTTGTGATCCATCGCGGCGAGGAAGTCGAGATAGCCGCCGAAGTCGAAGGGCTCCGGCGGATCGGTCACGCCGAGGTCTTTGAGGTTCGACCAGGTGTGGGAGCCGGTCAGGTAGACGGCGTTCCCGTCGCCGTCGGCGAAGTAGCGCGGGTTCGTCGGGTGGACGCGCAGGGGCCCCATCCGGTGTTCCGACGCGGATGCCGTGCGCGTGACGACGAGCAAGCCCACCAGCGCCGCCGCGAATGCCACGCCGTAGCCCATGGGATGCCTCCGCTCAGGGGTCGGTCATGACGAAGCTCTGGGTACCGAACCCCCATCCTGACCTTCCCCTTTCGGAAGGGGGAAGGCAATCATCCCCTCCCTTGCGAAGCGGGGGAGGGTTAGGGAGGGGGTCGAACCCACGGACATTACGCTGACCATCGGCTAGATGTGCTCGCTCCGCGTGTCGAAGAGCCGGGGGTCGAGGTCGTGCCAGGGCTCGTAGGGAGTCGTCAAGTCGAGCGTCGCGCCGGTCTCGGCGGACTCATAGCCGTGGAACATGATCTCGTGGACGTGAAGGATGCGCTTGCCGGAGCAGGTCGGCTCGACCCCCTCGCGGATGCACCGGACGAAGTGCTGGGTCATGTTCTCGGACACGGAGCTGCGCGGTATCTCGAAGCATCCGCTCCATCCGCGCCATTCGGTTGGCTTCGCGTCGGGAATGGGACAGGTTCCGTCGCGCCGCTGGAGGATGACCCGTCCGTCCGGCGCGAGGACGACGGTTCCCTCGCGTCCATAGACCGCCGTCGAGTTCTCGCCGTAGGAGGTCGCCCATAGGCTCTGGATGACGGCGTGCTGCCCGTGCTCGTACTCCGCCACGAGCGTGACGACATCGTCCACGTCGGAGCGGATGCGCTTCCCGTCGGCGACGATGCGGTTGGGGATCAGGTTCCCGACCAGTCCCGTCACGCGCCGGGCTCCGCCGATCAGGCTCACGACCCGGCTGGCGGGGTAGACGAGCGTGTCGAGCATCGCGCCGCCGTGGGAGATGGCTCGTTGGTAGTACCAGTTGTCGCGCGGGGGACCCGGGATGTTCAGACACGCCTCGGCGCCCGTGATCTTGCCGATGTACTCCGGCTTGAGCAGCGATTGGGCGGTCACCATCGTCGAGCTCACGTCGTACGGGAGCGACATGAAGACGACGCCCGCCGCGTCAGCCCCATCGACCATTGCCTGGCAGTCGTCCAGCGAGGTCGCCATGGGCTTCTCGTTGAGGACGTGGAGTCCGCGCTCGAACGCGGCGAGGGCGACTTCGGCGTGGACGGAGTGGGGCGTCGTGACGAACACGCCGTCGAGCTCCACGTCGTCCATCATCCGTTCGTGGCTGTCGAAGTGGGCGTCGACGCCGTATTCGAGTCCCTTGCGCTGGGCGCTCTCCAGGTGGCGGGCGCAGGTCGCGACGAAGTCGGCTCCCTCGATGCCCTGCGCCATCTTGAAGAAGCGGTCGCTGATCTGCCCGCAGCCCACCATGCCGAACCGGAGCGGTTTCACAGGCGTTCCTTCCGAGTGTGTCCGTCGCGGCGATCTTACACGACGCTGTGGCGACGCGGAAGCAGGAATCGAGCGCGTGGCTTGACATCGCGGGTCTGGCTCACGATCCTATGGGCCCAGACGGTCGGCTCCCGATTGGCGGCGTCGGTCGCGGCGTGACACGACTCCTGCCGGTGTGCAGAGCTCCCCGCGCGATACCGCTAGCCTGAGCCCAGGGTCCGCCTGGCAGCCTGCCCGCGAACGCTTCGACCCGCCCGACCCGCTCGCGACGGCAGGCGGAACCGCGATGGCGGAACGGTTCTGCGCCGCTCGACGTTAGACACAGCACAGACTCGCGCAGAACTCGACGACGGACACGCCGAAGATGCCGAACGCAGCCGAGAAGCGACGAACCACGGGCAAGCGCGCTGCAGCCTCGAACGGCGGCGAGACGCCTCGCAGCGCCCTGCGCGCGCCTGCCGGCACGAATCCCCCCGAAGGCAGCTTCGACGCTCTCCGCATGTGGATGTCCACGATCACCAAGACGCGGCTCCTGACTCAACAGGAGGAGGTCGATCTCGCCCAGCGGATCGAAGCCGGAGACGCCAGCGCGCGCGATGAGTTGGTGCGCTGCAACCTGCGTCTGGTCGTCAGCATCGCGGCGAAATACGGCGGGTACAACGTCCCCCTGGCGGACCTGATCCAAGAGGGCAACATCGGGCTCCTCCGCGCTGTCGAGAAGTTCGACTACCGCCTCGGATACAAGTTCAGCACGTACGCGATCTGGTGGATCCGCCAATCGGTTCTGCGGGCATTGGACAACTACTCGCGCGTCATTCGCCTGCCGACGTACGTCGTCGCCAAGGTATCCCGTCTGGAACGGGCAACGTCGATTCTTCGGCAGAGCCTGGAACGCGACCCGTCTGTCGCGGAGATCGCCGACGAGCTCGACCTCACCGAGGACGAAGTGCGCGAGCTCATGACGATCCCGTCGGAGCTCCTCTCGCTGGAAGTGCCCATCGACGATTCACCGAACTCGCCTCCACTCCGCGACTTCATCCGGGACGACCACGGACCTCAGGAAGACCCGCTCTACGAGATCATCCAGTCGGAAGACATTCAGCGGATGCTCCGCGTCCTGTCGGAGAAGGAGCGGCAGATGATCCTGCGGCGCTACGGACTGGACAATCACGAGGAGCACACACTGCGCGAGATCGGGCAGGAGTTCGACATGACCCGAGAGCGGGTCCGCCAAATCGAAGTCGAAGTTCTGAAGCGTCTGCGGCGACTCGTCGAGTCCGAAGAACAGTCGCAGTCAGCCCGTCAATCCGCCTGAATCCGCGCCACGACCGGCATTTTATCCTACCAGCCTCGGCCGGAAACATCGCTTGCGTACGGCGTCCCTGCGCGGTAAAATGGATGAGCGTGACCTGTCCCGGAACGCCAGAATCCGGGCGCTGTGCCGATCGTCGGCCCGGCGATGCACTTCAGGAGTGCGTTGCGCCCATCGCGTGAGATATCCCGATCTCCCTACATGACGCGACGCCCAGGCGTCGCCCGGGCACGCCGAGGTGTTCCATGCTCCTGACCACGCCCGAAGAAGTCGAGAGGATCGTTCCCCGCGTCGAGGCGATGCCGGTCATCGCCGTAGACACCGAAACGACGGGGCTAGATCCGCTCAGTTCCGACCTCTTGCTCTTCCAGATCGGCAACCTCCAGGAACAGTTCGTCATCGACGCGCGGAAGACGTCGCTGGAACCTCTGCGTAGGGTGCTGGAATCCGACAAGCCGAAGGTCGTCCATAACGCCAAGTTCGACTACAAGATGCTGAGCGCCCAGAGGCGTATCGACATGGAGAACATGGTCGATACCATGCTCATCGAGCAGGTGCTCCAGAATGGTAGAAAGCCGGAAGGCGGCTACGGACTCGCGGCTGTAAGCAAACGCTATACAGGGAAAGATATCTCTAAGGTCGAGCAGGAATCCTTCATCGGACATACCGGCGACTTCAGCGAGGCGCAGATCGAATACGCCCGGCGCGACGTCATCTACCCGCTGGAGATCCTGCACAAGCAGATGCCCGAAGTGCGTCGCGCCAAGCTGGAACACACCGTCAAGCTCGAGTGCCTCGCCGTCAATGCCATCGCCGACATCGAGCTCGCCGGATTCCTCATTGACAGCGACAGATGGCGCTCCATCGCGCAGCGCGCCCAGCAGGACGCCGAACGCGTCCGCTCCCAGCTCGACGAGCAGTTCCTCCCTTACTTCGAACAATCCGGCGAACTGCTGCTCTTCGATGTCCCGCGGACGATGAACTACGACAGCGATCAGCAGCTCCGCGAGGCGCTCGAAGCCCTCGGCGTGCGGATTCCCAGCACGGGCAAGGAGGTCATCGAGACGATCGACCATCCGGTCGCCAAGATGATCCTCGAGTATCGGGGCTACCAGAAGATCGTCTCGACCTACGGCGAGACCTTCCTGGAGCACGTTCACCCCAAGACGAACCGCATCCACTGCGACTTCAGACAGCTCGGAGCCGAAAGCGGTCGCCTGTCCTCGACAAACCCGAACCTGCAGAACATCCCGTCCGACTCCGAGTTCCGATCCTGCTTCATTGCCCCGCCGGGCAGGAAACTCATCACGGCGGACTACAGCGGCTGCGAGCTCCGCATTTTGGCGCATCTCAGCCAAGACCCGGCGTTCCTCAGAGCCTTCCGCAACTCGGAAGACCTCCATTCCTTCGTCGCGACGATGATGTTCGGAGTGCCGGTCAACAAGGAACAGAACAGCCATCTTCGCCAGTCCGCCAAGGCGATCAACTTCGGCTTGGCGTACGGCATGTCGCCCAAGGGCTTGGCGATCCAGCTCTCATGCGGCGAGGAGGATGCCCGCGAGCTCCTCAACAAGTACTTCGACGCGTTCCCGTCCATTCGCGACTTTCTGGAAGAGTCCGCGCGCATCGCCATCTCGCGCGGATTCTCGGTCACCATCGGAGGTAGGCGGCGGTACTTCGATGTGGCAGGCGTCGAACGCGACCGTCAGGCGCGCGGCGTCGTCGAGCGCAAGGGCAAGAACTCGCCGATCCAGGGCACCAACGCCGACATGATCAAGCTGGCGCTCCACCAGCTTCGCCTGCTCTTCCGCCAGAAGAAGCTCGACGCGCAGCTCGTTAACACGGTCCACGACGAGATCGTCGTCGAGTGCGCCGAGACCATCGCCCACGAGACGCAGGAGTTCGTCGAGGCGACGATGCGCGCCGCTGGCGAGTACTACGTCAAGACGGTTCCCGTGGACGTCGAGAGCCAGATCGCGGACTCCTGGTCGAAGTAGCCCGTCGCCTCGAGTGCTGTCCCTCGATCATTCCCGCCTTCTGGATCAGGTTCGCAGGCTTCGCCATCCGGCGAGCCCAGCCCGCGAAATGATCGTCCGCGTGCTCATGTCAGGTTGCAGTCTCCCCGCCCGCAGAGCTAGACTTTTGTGGCAGTCCCGTGCCTGGGTGGAAGGACACCTCTTCTGCGGGCGCTTCGCTTCGTCGTCTCATGGTCGCTTCTGCTCGGGTACATCTACGTGCTGTACCGGGCGCTGACGGAGAGCGCGTCCATCCCCAGTGGGATGTCCGACAAGACGGTGCACGCGATTGCATTCGGCGTGCTCGCTCTGCTGGCGACGTGGGCGTTCGGAACGGTGCTCCGGCAGCCTCTGTTGTCCGGTCTGGCGGCATTCGCGCTCGCGGCGCTCTACGGAGCCTTCGGCGAATGGGTCCAATCGTTCATCCCGTCGCGCAAAGCGGACCTCGTCGATTGGTACGCCGACACGCTCGGCGCGGGCATCGCCGTCCTCTTGGTTCTGCTGTGGGTGCTGATCCGACGTTCCAGCAAGGCTGCCCGTGAGCAGCGGACGAACCGACGTCGGGAAGGAGTGCCTCGTGCCTGACGGCTCAGCGCCGCTTCCGCCCGCTCGATTGCGCGCGCTTCGATGCCTCGCCGTCGCTGCGATTGCCGCTTTGCTGTGGGCAGGAGGAACGCGCACCGCGCATGCGGCTCCTCGGTCGCGGGTCTACGGCGCGACGCTCTTCGTCCTCGGAGTCGGTGCGCGATTCGCCGCTGCCATGACCGACGCCCAGTCGCAATCGACCTATGACGACTACCTCCTGACGGCTCGACAGGCGGACATCCGCCGGTTCCATGACGATTACCGGTCGAAGCGGCGGCTCAGTCAGGGATTGTCGCGCTCAGGAGCCGGGATGATCGCGGTCGGGGTCCTCTTCACCGCCTACGCCGCGCTCCGCCCCGACGAATCGCCGCCCATGACCGCCTCCGCCGACCGGGACTCCGTGCGCCTGGCGTGGAACCATCCGTTCTGACGACGGGGCTCTGACGATGCGATTGGCAACACGACTCCTCGGCTTCGCGTGCTGTTCGCTTGCCCTCGCAGGGCAGCTGTCTTGCTCGGACACGACGGAATACGGGAACCCGTTCGACAGCGAGAACCCGTTCACCGCCGGATCCCCCTCCGGCGTGTCGATTCGTCCTGCCGATGGGTCCGCCATCCTTTCCTGGCGGGCGCAAGGAGTCGCGGACGTCATGGGCTACCGCATCTACCGGCGCTTCTCCGGAGATGCCGCATCGACGTTCGAGCTCGTTCGGTTCGTACCTGCGCAGATCGATTCCAAGACCCAGCGCGAGACGCCTGGCTATCTCTACACCGTCAAGGACGACGACGGAGGCAAGGGGCTCCTGAACGATCAAGTGGACGGCTTCGGTCGACCCGTGCCGTATCTCTACCGACTGACCGTCGTAGACGCCGATGGAACCGAGACGCCCGATCCGGCGGCTCCACCCAAGGAGGAGGTTCCTCTCCGAGTGTGGCCCACCAGCCGCGTCTCCCCCAGCGAAGCGCCTCCGCCTCCGAATGTGCGGATCAGCGTGGCGGACCTGGTCGCCCGGCTCACATGGCAGGACTACACGCCGCCCGGAGATGCCGTCGCGTATCGGGTGTACGCCCGTCTCGTGACCGACGGCACGCCCCCGCAGCTCGATTTCATCAAGGAGATTCCGATCTCCGCGACGATCATCGGCGACGCGCCCGGGCAGGGACCGTCGCTGGAATACATCGACACCGACTACGCGCGCGACATGATGACGAAGGAGTACCTGGTCACGGTTCTCGATAAGTTCGGCGTCGAGAGCGAGGACACGCCGGCGACGCGCCGCCGCGCTCAGGTGCCCAACCTCCCGCCGGCGGCGCTCCGATGGCGGATCGTCGATGCGGCTCTGATCCCTGCCGGCATCCAGATTAACTTCCGGTGGGATCGACCCCGCGAACGCGACATCTCCGGCTACAACATCTACAGCCGGTTCGACGGGCCCTGGCGACTCCGCAAGACGGTCGGAGACCCATCCCAGGTGACGGCGTCCGTCGTCGAGACCTCGCCGTTCCTCCCGGAGTATTTCATCACGGCGTTTGACAACACGAACCGCGACGACGGCAACTTCGACCAGATATACCCTCCGGAATAGCGCCGGAGCGGCACCCGGAACAGCACCTGGAACGGCAGGAAGAGAGGCACGGGCACCGTGACGCATCACCCGCGACTCGCTCGACGCATCGCGACGGCGCTGTTCGTGATGGCAAGCCTGCACGCCGCCGCCGAGATGGCAGACATGCCCTTCGTCGGGCAGCACTCGACCGCCTATCCGCTTGGGAGAGGCGGATTCGTCGTCGGAGCCGGATTCGTGCCCTACGACCGGCAACTGCCGCGCCCCGGCAGACCCGCGATGCGCGCCCAGATGAACATCGGCGGCGTCGAGATCGAGCGCCAGACCCAGTACATCGGCGATGGAGCGTTCCTGCCCGCGCGCCTGGGTTTCGCCGTCGGAGATGCCACCGACCTGTACCTGACCGCCACGACCGGCAGCGGTACCAGCGAGAAGCGCATCGACAACTTCTACGGCGTGCCGGATGACGACTACAGGAGCGACATCCAGCGGTACACGCGCGTCTACGACCAGCCCGTGTTCGACTTCGGCATCGACCTGCGCTCCCAACTCAAGCCGGACCTCGGCGACGGTCTGCCGGCAGTCGCGGTAGAGGTGGGCGGACGCTTCGGGTACACAGCGGACGATCACGGCGAGTTCCAAGACACGACGCCTGACAGCGGGTTCCTCGACGTCGGCGGAACCGCCTCGTTGCTCGCCAGCCAGCGGTTCGGCCCCTACCTGCGGGCGCACGCCGCCGCGGGGATCGTCGCGACCCAGAAGCTGGGAACCGAGCTCGTCTACGGCGCGGCAGGCGAGTTCTCGATCATCCCCGACCAGATGTCCGTCGTCGCCGACTACCGGACGCGCCGCGACATCGCCGGGTCCTCCTTCTCCAAGACCAAAGAGGTGCTGGGCGTCGGCGTCCAGTACTACCTGGGCGCAACGGCGGTCGCTCAGCTCACGTCTTCCCTACATGGGAGCGTCTACCTGTCCCTGACGCGTGTGGGAGCCCGCGCGGAGACCATCGCGCCCCAGGCTCCGACCGTCGACGGCGGGCTCTTCTGACGCGCCATGCGAGCCGTCATCCAGCGCGTTTCTCAGGCTTCGGTCGTCGTCGATGGCAAGACGCAGAGCTCCATCGGCTTCGGCTTCGTCGTCCTGCTGGGCGTCGCCGATGGCGACGGCGAGGCGGACATCGCCTATCTCGCGGAGAAGATCGCCCATCTTCGGGTGTTCCCGGACGACGAGAGCCGTATGAACCGCTCGCTGCTGGATGTCGGAGGGAGCGCGCTGGTCATCTCGCAGTTCACGCTCTTCGGCGACTGCCGCCGTGGCAGGCGTCCCAGCTTCACGGACGCCGCCAGACCGGAAGACGCGAACCGGCTCTACGAGGCGTTCGTCGAGGCGCTGCGGGCACGCGGCGTGCCGGTCGAGACGGGCGTGTTCCAGGCGCACATGGAGGTCTCCCTCGTCAACGACGGACCCGTAACGCTGCTCTTGGATTCGGGAAAGACGTTCTAATGGACCCGTTCGAGCTCCAGATCGGTCAGTTCCTCGACTACCTATCCGTCGAGCGAGGGCTGTCGCCCCACACGATGGACGCCTACAGGCGCGACCTGCGCGAGTGCGCCGAAGTCCTCCGCCAACGTGGACGAGATTCCTACGTCAGCGCGACCTACCCCGACGTCTCGGAGTACCTCCAGCAGCTCCGGCGGCGCGGGCTCAGCCTCAAGACGGTGAGCCGGCGGCTCTACGCCCTGCGCTCGTTCTACCGGTTCCTCGAAGGCGAAGGACTGCTGACGGAGAACCCGACGACCAAGGTCGAGCCGATGAAGACCTGGGCGCGCCTTCCCGAAGTCCTCACCAAAGACGAGGTCGGGGCGCTGCTCGCCTTCCCGGACGGCGGCAACATGTACACGCAGCGACTTCGCGCGATCTTGGAGACCCTCTACGCGACGGGCATGCGCGTCTCCGAACTGACGGGGCTCCGGCTCAAGGACGTTCACGCGGACGTGGGCTATGTCGAGTGCATCGGCAAGGGTAACAAGCAGCGGCTGGTCCCGATCGGCGATTGGGCGCTGGAGCCCCTGCGGCGGTGGATGCGCGAAGGTCGAGAGCGTCTTCTGAACGGGAATCAGAGCGAGTGGCTCTTCCCGACGCGCTCCGGAGAACGGATGAGCCGCCAGCACATCTGGACGCTCATCAAGAAGCGTGTCCAGCAGGTCGGCATCCGCCGGAACGTCTCTCCACACACGATGCGGCATTCGTTCGCAACGCACCTGCTCGAACGCGGCATGGACCTCCGCGCCCTGCAAGAGATCCTCGGACACGCCGACATCACGACGACCCAGGTCTACACGAAGATCGAGCCGGAACGCCTGAAGCAGGCGCACCGCCAGTTCCATCCGCGCGGTTAGGAACCGATGTGAACGTCGCGTCTCGGCTCGAACGCGCCCTCAGTCCAGAGGCGCTCGAGGCGATCCACTTGCTGGGACGCTGCGGCGTCGATGCCTACCTCGTGGGAGGGCCCCTGCGCGACCTCCTCCTCGGACGACCCCTCCTCGACCTCGACATCTCCGTCGCCGGAGACGGCGTTCGCTTCGCCCGCGATGCGACGCGCGCCCTCGGCGGCTCCCTGGAACAGACCCACACCGACTTCGGAACCGCGTCCATCCGCCTGTCGAGCGGCATGAAGCTCGATATCGCTACGGCCCGGCGCGAGACTTATCCCGCGCCGGGATCGCTGCCAGTCGTCGAGCCGGGAACCCTTGACGAGGACCTGCGTCGCCGCGACTTCTCGATCAACGCCCTGGCGATGCGTCTCTCCCCGGACAGCTTCGGCGGCGTGATCGACCTCGTCGGCGGACTGGACGACTTGACGGCGGGAACCGTGCGCGCCCTCCATCCGGGAAGCTTCCGAGACGATCCGACGCGCGTCTTTCGCGCCGTCCGGTTCGAGAAGCGCTTCGCGTTCCGCGTGGATCCGGGGACCGAGGGATGGATACGGGATGTCGTCGGGTCAGGAGCGATGGCGACGCTCACCGGCGCGCGCGTCCGCAATGAGCTGGCGCGAATGCTCGCCGAGAGCCGGTTCGCCGCGTGTTTCGGGCGTCTCGCCGAGATGGGCGTTCTACCCTTGCTGGCAGAGCCTTGCGCCGATGTCCCGGTTGGCGTCGTCGAGCAGAGGATGGGCGCGTACGGCGGGGAGTCGCCGTCGGACGCCGCGCTCGTCGCCTGGCTCGCTGGGCAGCCTGAAAAACGGTCGGACCGGATCGGTCGCTGGCTCATGCTCGACCGCTCGGTCCGGGAAGACGCCGAACTCGCGCGACGCGCCCGCGAGCCCGTCGCAGCCGCATTGGCGGAACCCACGCCTGCGAGCGCCTGGTTCGATCTGCTAGGCAGGCTGAGCGATTCCGCCCTGTTCGCCGTCGGGGTCGCGTTCAATGAGGCAGCGCACGCGGAGCTCGCGGAGCGTCATCGCGCCTTCCGCGCGACACGTCCGCTCGTGACGGGCGATGACCTGCTCGCGATGGGCTACGTTCCGGGCCCTGCGTTCTCGCGCGTGCTGGACGCGGCATTCCGAGCGCAAATCGACGGCGAACTGCCCGATGGAGATGCGGCGCGGGCGTTCGTCCGGCGGGAGATGCACTGGATCAGTCGATGCTTGCCTTCGAGTCGCCCTTGATCGTGATGATCGGCTTGAGACGGTGGAGCACGTCGACCAGGTCCGTCTGGTGGCGGATGACCTCGCTCACGTCCTTGTAGGACTGCGGCGCTTCGTCGATGTAACTGCCTGACGGCTTCGTGAACGTGTCGGAGAGGGCGCGCTCGTAGTCCTTCTGCGCGATGGTTTTCCGGGCGCGCGTGCGCGACATGACCCTCCCCGCGCCGTGGGAGCACGACTCGAAGCTCTCGGCGCTTCCCTTGCCTCGGACGATGTAGGACTCGGTTCCCATCGAGCCGGGGACGATCCCGACCTCGCCCTTGCGCGCCGATGTCGCGCCCTTCCGATGGACGACGACCCGCCGACCGCCGTGCTCCTCCACCCGCGCGAAGTTGTGGTGGATGTTGATCCCCTTCGCCCGGACGTCGGGCTTGCCCGCGCCGCCGACCATCTCGACGAACTGGCTCACCGCGCGTTCCAGCATGAGCCAGCGGTTCTCCAGCGCGAAGCTCACCGCCCATTCCATGTCGTGGAGGTAGTCGTCGAACCCGTCGCCGTCGGCGCGGAGATAAGCAAGGTTCGCCGGATAGTCCGTCTTGGACTTCCCCAGCGTCGTCGCCGCGATCCGGTCGTAGTGCTCCGCGATCTGCAGCCCCGTGTGCCGTGACCCGGAGTGCACCATGAACCAAACGCCGTCCGACTCGTCGTACTGCGCTTCGATGAAGTGGTTACCGCCGCCGAGGGTCCCGAGCTGCAGGGGAACCTTGTCGTCCATGAAGTGGCGCAGCGGCGCGGCGCGGAGCGTCGTGTTCAGCCCGTGCCACTCGCGAGGGCTCTTGTGCTGGTGGAACCCCGTGGGCACGTCGCGGCTGACCTGGTTCTCCCAGCGCTTCCAGAAGCCTCGCGGCGAGCCGTCGGGCGATGCCTCCTGCACGACTTCGCGCGAGATGCCCGTCTGGAACGCGCTGATCCCGCAGCCGATGTCCACGCCGACGATGTTCGGCACGACGGCGTCCCGCGCCGGGACGACGCTTCCGACGACCGCCCCCTTGCCGAGGTGCACATCCGGCATCACGGCGATATGGTCGAAGATGAAGGGCAGGTTCCCCATCGAGTCGAGCTGCCGGAGCGACTGCGCCTCGACCTGGGCGATGTCGGGAACCCAAATCTTGACGAGGGTTTCGCCCTTCGTTCGGTATTCGGTCATCTCACGCTCCGATCACTCGACGGCGAACTTGACGAGCCGCTTGGAAACCTGCCCCGACTGCTCCGCTGTGAAGAGCGCGTAGTACACGCCCGGCGCTGGTCGGGTTCCGCCCTCGAAGACGATGTCCAGGTCGCCGGCATCGGTCCGGTCCATGTCGCGGACGGCGATCCGCTGCCCGCTGGTATCGAACAGCTCGACCCGCAGGCGATCCAGTCCGGGATGCGCGAAGGCGGCTCGGAACCGGAGCGGCTCGCCGTACCGCGCGGGATTCGGCGCCGCCATCGCCTGGACGAATCGCGGCGGCGTGCCGAACGCCTCCGTGTCGCGATCCACCGTGATCGTATAGGCAATCGGCAGGCTGGCTCCCGTGCCGGGCGTCACGACGAGATCGAGGGAACCGTCCGACAGCGCGCGATAGAGGAGCTCGACCGACTCGCGGGCGTCCCCCGTGGCGCGAACCATGCGCCCCTGCGCCGCGACACCGCGCGCGTCGTGAAGCTCCGCGCGAAGCGATCTCGCCGACCCCGCATGGGCGATGGCGATCCGCACGCGGTCGCCCGCCGCGACGGTCAGTCGGTAGACGTCCGCGAAGTCGTCCGCGTCGTACAGGAACGAGTCGTAGCGCTGACCGTAGACGATGGGGTACGCCTCGGCAGCCGTGTCGTTCGGTTCGTAGGTGTCTCCGAAGAACAGGTCGAGCGTCATCCGGGGCCCGCTGGGCCCGATGTTCAGGATCGAGATGCCCGTCGCCGCGCCGCCGTTGGTGTTCGTGTTGGGGTTCGTGGAAGGCGTGAAGGACGTCTGGCTGTCCTCCGCCGAGTAGGCGGCTCCCGCCGTGATGGCGGTCGTCAGGTTCCGATGGATCGGGTCCGACGGGTCCTCCACCCACAGCCGCCGCGCGACGGAGAGCGTCGGGCGCTCGACGGACTCATCGACATGCCAGATGATCAACCCCTCGTCCGGGATATCCTGATCGTAACTGCCGCCGCGCTTTGTGCGGTTCTCGATCAGGAAGAACTCTTTGCCGCGCGTGCCGGGCAGGTTCACCTTGTAGAGCGGATCATGCCCCTCCGGCGCGGAGAACGCGGGAACCTGCAAGCCGATCGTGTTGTCGTCCAGCTCGATGGGAGTCACCCAGCCGTGGCGTCCGTTCTCGGGGATGCCGTCGAGGTCCCACTTCAGATAGCCGCATAGGTGCGAAGGTTGCGTGCCGTCGCGGGCGGGCCCGTTTCCCTGGTAGGGTCCGAACAACCCCATGATGCACCACTGCTGATCGTGATCCGTGATGAGCGTGCCGACGACGTAGGTCTCCGGCGTACCGAAATCGTGGAGGAACTCGTGGAACCAGACGCCCAGATGCGGAGACTTGAACGACGGCTCCTCGCCGATGACGACGGTCGTATCCACACGCACGCCGTCCCACGCTCTCCCGACATCCGGCACGAGGATCGACCAGATGTCCGCTGGAACGCCGCTGGATGCTTCGTCGTTGCCCGCGTGGAGCAGGATCAGGTGGTCCAGGATGCCGTCGCCGTCTCGGTCGTAGTCGCGGAAGTCCACATCGGCGTCAGCGGCGTCGCAGGCGTGTTTCACGAGCTCCTGATAACGCTCGACGAAGATCCGCCCCTCACCGTAGTACCCCATCATCTTCGGCATGCGATACCAGGCGTCGCGGCGCGGGTAACTCCCGCCACCGGGCCCGCCCGACACGGTCATCTTCCCGTAGGAGACCTCGGCGAAGTAGGACGCCAACGAGACCCCCTCGCCGAACAGGTAGCCGTCGAGCTGGGCGCGCGACCTCACGCCCGGCGTGTCCGAGAAATCGACGCGCAAAACGAGGGCGAACTCGCGCCCGTCCGG
>Ga0194120_10007958_pt1 | contig 14234 bp, 10 predicted proteins | sample TA2MahCa65mmetaG_FD_148642 | JGI IMG/M metagenome (GOLD analysis project Ga0194120, IMG submission 148642) | Freshwater microbial communities from Lake Tanganyika, Tanzania - TA2015019 Mahale Deep Cast 65m | ecosystem: Environmental > Aquatic > Freshwater > Lake | place: Tanzania: Lake... | reverse complement strand
TCGGTACACAGTGTGTACGGAAACCATGCCGCGGTCAATCGAGGCGATGGGGCAGCTCTGTGCCTCATCCCCCCTTGCAAGAGCAGGACGATCGCACCTCGCAGCGAGGCCGAGTGGAGGGACCTGTCTTGCCGACGCGTCGACAAAAAGGTTCCTCGACTTCGCCGCCCTTCAGGCGGCTCCGCTCGGGATGACGAATCTCACGCCGTCTCGGCGAACAGCTCGCGGCCGATCAGCATGCGGCGGATCTCGCTGGTCCCTGCGCCGATCTCGTAGAGCTTGGCGTCGCGCAGCAGGCGGCCGGTCGGATAGTCGTTGATGTAGCCGTTGCCGCCCAGCAGCTGGATGGCGTCGAGCGCCACCTGCGTCGCCTTCTCGGCGGCGTAGAGGATGGCGCCGGCCGAATCCTTGCGCGTGGTCTGGCCGCGGTCGCACGCCTTGGCCACCGAGTACACATAGGCCTTGCAGGCGTTCATGGTGGTGTACATGTCGGCGAGCTTGCCTTGCACCAGCTGGAACTCGCCGATCGCCTGGCCGAACTGCTTGCGCTCGTGCACGTAGGGCACGACGACGTCCATAGCCGATTGCATGATGCCGAGCGGCCCCGCCGCCAGCACGGCGCGCTCGTAGTCGAGCCCGCTCATCAGCACGTTGACGCCCCGGCCGACCTGGCCCAGCACGTTGTCCTCGGGGATCTCGCAATCCTCGAACACCAGCTCGCCGGTCGACGAGCCGCGCATGCCCATCTTGTCGAGCTTCTGCGCCACCTTGAATCCCTTGAAGCCGGTCTCGACGACGAAGGTCGTCATGCCGCGCGGTCCCGCCGCCGGATCGGTCTTGGCGTAGACGACTATCACCTGCGCGTCCGGGCTGTTGGTGATCCACATCTTGGTGCCGTTGAGGATGTAGCGATCGCCCTTCTTCTCGGCGCGCAGCTTCATCGACACCACGTCGGAGCCGGCGCCGGTCTCGCTCATTGCCAGGCTGCCGACGTGCTCGCCCGAGATCAGCTTGGGCAGATAGCGCTTCTTGATGTCGTCGCTGCCGTTGCGGCGGATCTGATTGACGCAGAGATTGGAATGCGCACCGTAGCTCAGCCCCACCGCCGCCGAGCCGCGGCTGATCTCCTCGACCGCGATCGCCTGCTCGAGATAGCCGAGCCCAGCGCCGCCATACTCCTCCTCGACAGTGATGCCGAGCAGGCCCAGCGCGCCCATCCTGGGCCACAGCTCGCGCGGAAAGCGGTCGGTCTTGTCGAGCTCGTTGGCGATCGGCGCCACCTCATCGGCGGTGAAACGCTGCACCGTCTCGCGGATCGCGTCGGCGGTCTCGCCCAGCATGAAATCGAAGGGCGGCATGCGGTTGGGAATCATGATCGGGGCGCTTCCTTGGTTCGCTGGAGTGGGATCATAACCGGCGTCTCGCCAGCCCTGTGAGAAGAACCTACGGGGTGGAGGGCACCGTCAGAGCAGAAACACCGCCGCCAATCCGAGAAACGCGAGGAAGCCAACGACGTCGGTGACGGTGGTGAGGAACACCGTCGAGGACACCGCCGGATCGACGCCGGCGCGTTGCAGGCCCAGCGGAATCAGCGTACCGGCCAGCGCGGCGCAAACCAGGTTGATCACCATAGCGGCGGCGATGATCAGGCCGATGCGCGGGTCGTGGAACCACGCCCAGGTGATCACGCCGAGGATCAGCGCGAAGATCAGGCCGTTGGCGCCGCCGACGAAGATCTCCTTGACCACGAAGCGCGCGATGTTGGCGATGGTCAGCTCGCCCATCGCCAAGGCGCGCACCGCGACGGTGACGGTCTGCGTGCCGGCGTTGCCGCCCATCGAGGCGACGATCGGCATCAAAACAGCCAGCGCCACGATCTTCTGCAGCTCCTCCTCGAACTGGCCGATCACCGCGGAGGCCAGCAGCGCCGTGCCGAGGTTCACCAGCAGCCACCAGAAGCGCTGGCGCGCGGTGCGCACGACCGGCGCATGAACGTCGTCCTCGCGCACGCCGCCCATCTTCAAGAGGTCGTCCTCGGCTTCCTCGTCGATGACGTCGAGCACGTCGTCGACCATGATCACGCCCAGCAGCCGGTTGGACGGATCGACCACCGGACAGGACACCAGGTTCTGGTCGCGGAAGATGTGCGCGACCTCCTCCTGCTCGGCCGTCACGGGAATCGACGGGATCTCCGGGTCCATGATCTCGGTGATCGGCACCGGCCGCTTGGTGCGCAGCATGCGCCCCAGCGCCACCGACCCCATCAGGCGGCGCCGCTCGTCGACGACAAACAGGTCGTAGACGTCGTCGGGCAGATCGGACGCCTCGCGGCAGTAGTCGATGACCTGCCCGACGGTCCACGTGGCGGGTACTGCCACCAGCTCGCGCTGCATCAGGCGGCCGGCGGTATACTCCGGAAAGGCCAGCGTCTCTTCGATCGCCGCGCGCTCGTCGGCCGGCAGCGCCGCCAGCACCTCGCGCCGTTCCTCGTCGGGCAGGTCTTCGAGGATGTCTGCGGCGTCGTCGGTATCGAGCTCGTGCGCGGCCTCGGCGATGTCCTTGGGCTCGAGCGCCTCCAGCACCTCCTCGCGCACGTCCTCATCGAGTTCGACCAGCGTCTCCGGATCGAGGTCGCGCTTGAGGATGCCGACGAGCTGCGTGCGCGCCTCGGGATTGACCTGCTCCAGCAGGTAGGCGGCGCCCGCCGGGCTGAGGTCGTGGGCGATGGCGCGGATCTCGTCGATGCGGCCGTATTCGAGATGCTCGAGCACGGTCCGCAGCAGCGCCTCGGTCACCTCCTCCAGGTTCTCGCTCCCCTCGCCCGGAGCGCGCGCGGTGTCGGCCATGGCAGTTCTTGTCCCTGTTTCCCTTCCCCCGGAGGCGGAAGGTGTCGCGGAGCGACGGACGGCGGATGCTGAAGACGAACGCAGGAGTCCGTCTTCGACATCCCCCATCCACCCTTCGGGCACCTTCCCCCCTCCGGGGGAAGGTAGTGTTTCATCCGCCGCGTCGCGCGGCCTCTTGCGCGTCGACCACGGCGAGCGCGCTCATGTTGACGATGCCGCGCGCCGTCACTGATGGAGTCAGGATATGCGCCGGCAGGCGCGGCCCGAGCAGGATCGGCCCGACATGGAGGCCATCGGCCGCGGACTTCAGAAGGTTGAAGGCGATGTTGGCTGAATCCAGCGACGGGCAGACCAACAGATTGGCCGACCCGCGCAGCTTCGAGCGTGGGAAAAGCTCGCGCCTGATGTCCTCGTCGAGCGCGGAGTCGCCGTGCATCTCGCCGTCGACCTCCAGCTCCGGCGCGCGCTCCCATATCAGCTTCAGCGCCGCGCGCATCTTCTCGGCCGAGGCCGAATCGGCGCTGCCGAAGTTGGAGTGCGAGAGCAGCGCCACCTTGGGCTCGATGCCGAAGCGGCGCACCTCCTCGGCGGCCAGCACCGTGGTGTCGGCGATCTCCTCGGGATCGGGGTTCTCGTTGATGTAGGTGTCGCAGATGAACAGCGGCATCTTGGGCAGCACGATCAGGCTGACCGCAGCGAATCGCTCGATCCCCTCGCGCAGGCCGATCACGTCACGCACGTGGTTGAAATGCGTACGGTACCTGCCGAAGGTGCCGGCGATCAGCGCGTCGGCGTCGCCTTTGCGCACCGCCAGCGCGCCGATCAAGGTGGGGCTGGAGCGCACGAGGTTGCGCGCCGCCACCGGCGTCACGCCACGCCGCTCCATGATCTCGTGATAGGTCGACCAGTAGGAATCGAAGCGCGGGTCGCTCGCCGGGTTGACCAGATCGACATCCAGCCCGGGCCTGAAGCGTAGGCCCAGGCGATGCGCACGATGCTCGATCACCTCAGGCCGCCCGATCAGGATCGGCAGCGCCAGCTTCTCGTCGAGCAGCACCTGTACCGCGCGCAGCACGCGATCGTCCTCGCCGGCGCTGAAGATCACCCGCTTGGGATCGCGCCTGGCCTGGTCGAAGACCGGCCGCATGATCAGGCCGGAGCGGAAGACGAACTGCTCCAGACGGTGGCGATAGGCGTCCATGTCGGCGATCGGGCGCGTCGCCACGCCGGTGTCCATCGCCGCCTGGGCCACGGCCGGCGCCAGCTCGACGATGAGCCGCGGATCGAACGGCTTGGGGATGATCTGCTCGGCGCCGAAGCCAGCGGCGCTGTCGCCAAAAGCCTTGGCCACCACCTCCGACGTCTCGGCGTGCGCCAGCCGCGCGAGCGCGCGCACGCACGCCACCTTCATCTCGTCGTTCACCGTCGTGGCGCCAACGTCGAGCGCGCCCCTGAAGATGAAGGGGAAGCACAGGACGTTGTTGACCTGGTTGGGATAGTCGCTGCGACCAGTGGCGATGATGGCGTCGTCGCGCACCGCCTTGACGTCGTCCGGCATGATCTCGGGATTGGGATTGGCCAAGGCCAGGATCAGCGGTTTCTTCGCCATGCGCGTAACCATGTCGCGCTTGAGCACGCCGCCCGCCGACAGACCCAGGAATATGTCGGCGCCGTCGATGACCTCGCCCAGAGTGCGCTTCTCGGTGGGACGCGCGTAGCGCGCCTTCCACGGATCCATCAGCGCGGTGCGCCCCTCGTAGACCACGCCCTCGATATCGCTGACCCAGATGTTCGCGATCGGCAGGCCAAGCTTCACCAGAATGTCGAGGCAGGAGAGCGCCGCGGCGCCGGCGCCGGAGCACACCAGCTTCACATCGGCGATATTCTTGCCCACCAGCTTCAGCCCGTTGGTCACGGCGGCGCCGACGATGATCGCCGTGCCGTGCTGGTCGTCGTGGAACACCGGAATCTTCATGCGCTCGCGCAGCGCGCGCTCGACGGTGAAGCACTCCGGCGCCTTGATGTCCTCGAGGTTGATGCCGCCGAAGGTCGGCTCCAGTGCGGCGACGATATCGATCAGCCGCTGCGGGTCCTTCTCCGCGATCTCCAGGTCGAAGACATCGATGCCGGCGAATTTCTTGAACAGCACCCCCTTGCCTTCCATCACCGGCTTGGCGGCCAGCGGGCCGATATCGCCCAACCCCAGAACGGCGGTGCCGTTGGTGATCACGGCCACCAGATTGGCCCTCGATGTGACGGTGGCGGCTTCGGCCGGGTCGGCGACGATAGCGTTGCAGGCGGCGGCGACGCCGGGCGAATAGGCGAGCGAGAGGTCGCGCTGGGTCGCCAGCGGCTTGATCGGCGCGACCTCGATCTTTCCGGGACGCGGCAGGCGGTGGTAGCGCAGCGCGGCGTCGGCGAGTTCGTCGGCCATTTCGGCTCCTCCCGGGTTTGCCCAAACAAAGCGGCCGCCCCTCGTGGGGGCGGCCTCCTTGTCGCATCGTGCCGGTACGAACGGATGATTGGTGCGCCCGAGAAGACTCGAACTTCCACGGTGTTACCCGCTAGCACCTCAAGCTAGTGCGTCTACCAATTCCGCCACGGGCGCAAACACCGATCGGCCGGCCTGGATGCCCGGTTGGGCCTGTCGGCCAAACCGGCCGGGGGAATAGCAAATCGCCCCCCGCGAGGCAACGTTTGACCGGCCCCCATTCCACGCCTATTTGAGCGTCATGGAATGGCGGGTCGAGGACCGGCTGGTGCCCTACCCCGAGGCGCTGGCGACAATGGAAGCCCGGGTCGCGGCGATCCGCGCCGGCACCGCTCCCGAAATGGTCTGGCTGCTCCAGCATCCGCCGCTCTACACGTCAGGGACCAGTGCCAAGCCGGCCGATCTGCTGACCCCCGGGCGCTTCCCGGTCTACGCCGCCGGCCGCGGCGGGCAGTACACCTATCACGGGCCAGGACAGCGCGTGGCCTACGCCATGATCGATCTGCGCCGCCGCCGTAGTGACGTGCGCCGCTACGTGCATGACCTCGAGGAATGGATCATCCGTACCCTGGCCCGCTTCAATGTCAAAGGCGAGCGCCGGTCGGACCGCATCGGGGTCTGGGTGGTGCGGCCCGACCGCCCGGCCCCGGCGGAGGACAAGATCGCCGCCATCGGCGTGCGGGTGCGCCACTGGGTGGCGTTCCACGGCATCTCGATCAACGTCGATCCCGACCTCAGCCACTTCCAGGGCATCGTGCCCTGCGGCATCCAGGGCTATGGCGTGACCTCGCTGGTCGATCTCGGCCTGCCGGTCACCATGGCCGATCTCGACGTGGCGCTGCGGCAGACGTTCGAGGAGGTGTTCGCTCCCGTTTCCGTCATTCCGAGCGTAGCGAGGAATCCAGGCGTTGAAGACTCGTCGCTGCGCTCGGAATGACGGGATCGCTGGTCAGGCGCCCGTCTTCATCCGGTAGCGGAAATCGCAATACGGCGCGCCCTTCATGATGGTCTGGGTACGGGTGAACTCGATCTCCGGGCCGCCGACATCGGCGATGTGGAAGTCGATCTCGCACAACAGGATGGTGCCGAGATCGGGCTCGCCCAACTCCTTGAAGAACTCGGCGTAGCGGCAGCGCGTGATGTTGTAATCGCGCGCCTCGGCGTCGTCGCGCAGCAGATCGCGCTCGACCGAATCGCCGATGCGCGGGCGCAGGTCGGTCCAGATGGCGTCGAATTTCTGCTTCGGCCCGCCCGGCTCTTGCGCGCCGATTCGGTGATAGAGACTCTTCGACCAGTCGCGCAGCGCTTCGCCGATCAGGCGGTTGGCGCGCTCGGCGCCCAGCTCGGCGCGCAAGGCCCGGAGAACCGGTACCAGCACGCGCGCCTGCGCCTTCACCTCGTCCATCAGCGATACCGGGGATGCAATCTCGGTCATGACGTCCTCCTCCTGCTCACAGCGTCGCGATCTCGGCGAAGCCCTCGCCCACCGTCTCGTCGGCATCCTCGATGTCGACAGCCTCGACGCGCGCGGCGCGCGGGCCTCGGCGGCAGGCGACGATGAAGATGTCGAGCGCGTTGCCGGGGCCTGCTGCGACCACCTCGACCGAGCCGTCGCTGCGATTGCGCACCCAGCCGCGCAGGCCCAGTGCCCGCGCCTGGCCGACCGCCCAGTAGCGGTAGCCGACGCCCTGCACGCGGCCGCGGATGCGCAGCCTCTTCATGCCGCTTCTCCGATCAGCCGGCGATCGCGCGCCAGCCGTTCTGCAGCGTAAGCACCATGCCCGAGGCCAGCAACAGGCCGAGCACGACGTTGCGGAACGAGGCGGGCGAAATCCGTCGTGTGGCGATATTGCCGAGCCAGGCGCCGATGATCAGGCAGGGCAGCATCCACGCCCAGCGCAGGAGCGTGGTCGCGGTGATGTAGCCGGCGACGGCCACCATCGCCAACGCGACGAGCTGGCTGGCCGAATTGAGGATGGTCATCAGGCCGCGATGCCGCTGCTTGTCCCAGCCGCGCAGCACGCCCCACACGGCGGGCACCGCGCCCGTGAGTCCGGCCAATCCGCCCATCACCCCGCCCACCGCGCCGATCGCGGCGTCAGCCGCCTTGCCGCCGCCGTCGATGCGCAGCCGCGTGCCCATGGCGAGCTGGAACGTCGCGTAGACGATCAGCAGCAGGCCGAAGCTCAGCCGGAAGACATCGAGATCGGTGTGCGCGATCAGCCAGACACCGAGCGGCAGGCAGACCAGCGAGGCACCGAGCATTGGCCACAGGGTGGGCCAATCGACCGTGCGCCACACCGAGGGCACCGCGACCGCCTGCGACACGACGGCGCCGAACAGCACCAGCGGCGTCGCCTCGGCGAGCGGGAACAGCCAGATCCAGAACGCCAGCGACACCAGCGCGTAGGCGAAGCCCGAGAGGCCGGAGACGAACGCGGCCGTGAACGCTCCGGCGAGGAATAGTACGAGATGGCCCGTGGTCATGGTCTTTGGGACCGCCGGCGTCTCGCCGGCCTCTCGTCATGAGCCGGCGGGACGCCGGCGGTCCCAATTCTACGCGAACTCAAGGATCTTCTGGTCGACGCGCAGGCTTTCGCCGGGTTGGGCGTGCAGCTTGGCGATGGTGCCGTCGCGGGTGGCGCGCAGCACGTTCTCCATCTTCATCGCCTCGACCTTGGCCAGCGCCTCACCCGCCTTGACCTCCTGGCCCTCGGCGACCTCCAGCGAGACCAGCAGGCCGGGCATGGGTGAGAGCAGGAACTTCGAGGTGTCGGGCGCGGCCTTCACCGGCATCAGCTTCAGAAGCGCGGCGCGACGCGGGCTGAGCACCAGCGCGTCGGCCTGTCCGCCGGCATGGAACAGCGTATAGCCGGCGCCCTTGGCGTCGACCTGGGCGACGACTCGCGCGCCGTCGATCTTGGCATCGAACAGCGGCTGGCCGGGCGACCATCGCGTGGCGACCTTCATCGCGCGGCCATCGACCGTGACCTCGACGCTGCCGAACAGCTCCTCGATCGAAACGGACGCGTCGTGATGTTCACCGTTGAGCACGACCACGACCGCGCCGGCCTCAGGCCCGCCATGGCGCGCGGTGGTGATCCGGTCGATGGTCGCGGCGATCGCGACCAGGATCGCCGGATCACGCGGCGGCAGATGCGCCGTGGTGAAGCCGCCCTTGAACTCTTCGGCGATGAAGTTGGTGGTGAGCTTGCCGGCGCGAAACCGCGGATGGCCGACCAGCGCGGCGAGGAAGCTCATGTTGTGATTGAGGCCGCGCACATAGTACTCGTCGATCGCCTCCAGCATGCGGTCCGCCGCCTGATCGCGCGTGGCGCCATAGGTCACCAGCTTGGCGATCATCGGATCGTAGAACATGCTGATCTCGCCGCCCTCGTAGACGCCGGTATCGACGCGCACGTCAGCCCTGGCCGGCGGCGGCAGGTAGCGCACCAGGCGGCCGGTCGATGGCAGGAAGCCACGGAACGGATCTTCGGCGTAGACGCGCGCCTCGACCGCCCAGCCCTTGAGCTCGACGTCCTTCTGCGTGAAGGGCAGCTTCTCGCCTGCAGCGACGCGGATCATCAGCTCGACGAGATCGAGACCGGTGACCAACTCCGTCACCGGATGCTCGACCTGCAGGCGGGTGTTCATCTCCAGGAAGTAGAACTTGCGATTCTTGTCGACGATGAACTCGACCGTGCCGGCCGATTTGTAGTTCACCGCCTTGCTGAGCGCGACCGCCTGCTCGCCCATCGCCTTGCGCGTCTTCTCGTCGAGGAAGGGGCTGGGCGCCTCCTCGATCACCTTCTGGTGCCGGCGCTGGATCGAGCACTCGCGCTCGCCGAGATAGACGCAGTTGCCGTGGCCATCGGCCAGCACCTGGATCTCGATGTGGCGCGGCTCCTCGACGTATTTCTCGATGAACACGCGATCGTCGGCGAAGCTCGCCTTGGCCTCGTTGGTCGCCGACACGAAGCCTTCCTTGGCCTCCGCATCGTTCCATGCCAGCCGCATGCCCTTGCCGCCACCGCCGGCCGAGGCCTTGATCATTACGGGATAGCCGATCGACTTGGCGATCTTCACCGCCTCGTCGGCGTTGGGGATCGCTTCGAGATGGCCGGGCACGGTGCTGACACCGGCCTTCTTGGCGAGGATCTTCGATTCGATCTTGTCGCCCATCGCATGGATGGCGTGCGCATCCGGGCCAATGAAGACGATGCCGGCCTTGGCCAGCGCCGCCTGGAACTCCCGCTTCTCCGAGAGGAAGCCGTAGCCGGGGTGCACCGCCTGCGCGCCGGTCTTCTTGCAGGCCTCGACGATGCGATCGACCAGCAGGTAGCTCTGCGCCGAAGGCGGCGGGCCGATGAACACCGCCTCGTCGGCCTCGCGCACGTGCAGCGCGTCGGCATCGGCCTCGGAATAGACGGCGACGCTCTTGATCCCCATCGCCTTGCAGCTGCGGATCACGCGGCAGGCGATCTCGCCGCGATTGGCGATCAGGATCTTGTCGAACGGCGGCTTGGTCGGGCGGGTCGCGGCGGCCTTCTTCGCCGCGGCTGTCGTCGAGGCGTCGCTCGTGGCGGCTTGCGCCTTGGCGGTCTTCTTCTTGGCGGCGGCCATCAGGCTCTCCCTCAAACCGGATTGGGCTGAGCGGGCAGGTCGAGCGCGCGGACCACGAAGGCCAGGCGCTCGGCGACCTCGATCAGGATCTTGTAGCGACCGGAGGCGCCGCCATGGCCGGCTTCCATCTCGGTGTGCAGCAGCAGGACGTTGTCGTCGGCCTTGGTGGCACGCAACTTTGCCACCCACTTCGCCGGTTCCCAATACGTCACGCGCGGATCGTTCAGCCCGGCCGACACCAGAATCGGCGGATAAGTCTGCGCCGTGACGTTGTCGTAGGGGCTGTACGTCTTCATGTAGTCGTAGAACCTGGGCTCGGCGGGATTGCCCCACTCCACGAACTCCGGCGGCGTCAGCGGCAGGGTCGCATCGAGCATGGTCGAGAGCACATCGACGAACGGCACCATCGCCAGCACGGCGCCGAACAGCTCGGGCCGCATGTTGGCGACCGCGCCCATCAGCATGCCGCCGGCGCTGCCGCCCATCGCCGCGATGCGGCCGGGCGCCGTGCACTTGGTCTCGATCAGGTGTTCGGCGCAGGCGATGAAATCGTCGAAGGTGTTGCGCTTGTTGAGCAGCTTGCCCGTCTCGTACCAGGCACGGCCCATCTCCTGCCCGCCTCTGATATGGGCGATCGCCCAGGCCATGCCGCGGCGCAGGAAGGGAATGCGGTTGGCAGCAAATCCCGCATCCATCGACATGCCGTAGGAGCCGTAGCCGTAGAGCAGAAGCGGCGCCTGGCCGTGCGTCGGCGTATCGCGATGACGCACCAGCGAGATCGGCACTTTCACCCCGTCCTTCGCCGTGGCCCATAGCCGCTCGACGACGTAGCGCGCTGGATCGTGGCCCGGGACCTTGGTCTCCTGCACCATGTCGAGGCGCGCGGCGGCGACGTGATAATCGTACCAGGTGCGGGGGCGCGCCGGAGACTCGTAGACCAGCCGCAGGGTCGGCCGGTCCCATTGGTGACCGCCCATCGCCGAGACAGTGAATGCCGCATCGGGGAACGTCACCACGCGGCCGGCGGTGGCGTTGTCGTGCCCGCCCGGCACAACGCGCACGCGCTTCAGGCCGTCGGCGCGCTCGACCATCCACCAGAAATCGCGCGCCGCACCGTAGCCGGCGATGAAGACGTCGTCGGATGGTGGCACGATCTCGCGCCAATTGGCCTCGGCCGGATCGGCAAGTGGCGCGCGCACGATGCGGAAGTTGAGATGCTTGTCGTTGGTGCGGATCAGCAGTTCCTCGCCGCGATCCGTCACGTCGTATTCGTGGTCGGCGCGGCGCGGCAGGATCAGCCGCGCCGCGCTTGTCGGCGCATCGAGCGGAATGAGCCGCGTCTCGGAGCTGTTCTTGGCCGCCGATTCGACGATCAGGAAGCGCCCGGACGCGCTCTCGCCGATGCCCATGAAGAAACCCGGATCGCTCTCCTCGTAGACGATCGGGTCTTCGCCCGTCGTGCCTCGCTCATGCCGGTGCAACCAGCGCGGCCGCTGCTTGTCGTCCTGGCGGATGTAGAAGACGGTGCGCGAATCGCTCGACCAGCCCAGGCCAGGCGAGCATGCGACATTCAACGTCTCTACATCGGCACCCGTGTCGAGATCGCGGATGCGCAGGCGCAAGCGCTCTGAGCCGTCGCGATCATCGAGGATCGCGAGCCAGCGATGATCGGGCGACACCGCCCAGTCGCGCACTGCGTAGAATGATTGCCCCTCGCCCTCGACATTGGCGTCGAGGAAGACATGCTCAGGATCGCTAAGCGTCGTACGGCGGTACCACAGCGGGTATTCCTTACCCGGCACGAAGCGATGGCCGTACCAGCGGCCGTGCAGCCATTCCGGCGGCGCGCTGTCGTCGGGGATCACCAGCGCCTTGAACTCCTCCAGCAGCGCCGGCCGGACATCGCCCTCACCGCCCAGCACCGTCTCGCAATAGGCGTTCTCGGCACGCAGATGCGAGAGCACCCGCTCGTCCTTGACGTCGGGATAGCCGGGATCGCGAAGCCAGTGCCACGGATCGCCGCGCCCGTCGGCATGGCGATACGGCAGCTGCGCCGCTTTCGGCGGCGGCGCGAAGGCAGACTGACGGAAACGACTCACAGCGGGATGTTGCCGTGCTTACGCCAGGGATTGTCGAGCTTCTTGTTCTTGAGCAGCTCGAGCGCCTTGCAGATCCGCCGCCGCGTACCGTGCGGCATGATCACGTCATCGATGAAGCCGCGATTGGCCGCCACGAACGGATTGGCGAATTTCTCGCGGTACTCCTTCTCGCGCGCGGCGATCTTGGCCTGATCGCCGATGTCGGAGCGGAAGATGATCTCGACCGCGCCCTTGGCGCCCATCACCGCGATCTCGGCGCCGGGCCAGGCGTAGTTCATGTCGCCGCGCAGGTGCTTCGACGCCATGACGTCGTAGGCGCCGCCATAGGCCTTGCGGGTGATCACCGTGACCTTGGGCACCGTGGCCTCGGCATAGGCGTAGAGCAGCTTGGCGCCGTGCTTGATGATGCCGCCGAATTCCTGCGCCGTACCGGGCAGGAAACCCGGCACGTCGACGAAGGTGACGATCGGGATGTTGAAGGCGTCGCAGAAGCGCACGAAGCGCGCGGCCTTCTTGGACGAATCGATGTCGAGGCAGCCCGCCAGCACCATCGGCTGGTTGGCAACGAAGCCCACCGTGTCGCCGTTCATACGGCCCAGCCCGATGACGATGTTGCCGGCGTAGTCAGCCTGCAGCTCGAAGAAATCGGCCTCGTCGCAGACCTTCAGGATCAGCTCCTTGATGTCGTAGGGCTTGTTCGGGTTGGCCGGCACCAAGGTATCGAGCGAGAAGTCGTCGCGCGCCCAGTCGTCCGCTGTCGGCCGAGTCGGCGCCTTCTCCCGGTTGTTGAGCGGCAGAAAGTCGTAGAAGCGGCGCAGCTGCAGCAGGGTCTCGATGTCGTTCTCGAAGGCGAGATCGGCGACGCCGGACTTGGTCGTATGCGTGATCGCGCCGCCCAGCTCCTCCTGGGTCACCGTCTCGTGCGTCACCGTCTTCACCACGTCGGGTCCGGTGACGAACATGTAGGAGCTGTCCTTCACCATGAAGATGAAGTCGGTCATCGCCGGCGAATAGACCGCGCCGCCGGCGCACGGCCCCATCACCACCGAGATCTGCGGAACCACGCCCGAGGCCATGACATTGCGCTGGAAGACGTCGGCGTAGCCCGCCAGCGAGTCGACGCCCTCCTGGATGCGCGCGCCGCCGGAATCGTTCAGCCCGATCACCGGCAGGCCGTTCTTCATCGCCGTGTCCATGACCTTGCAGATCTTGCCGGCATGGGCGGCCGACAGCGCGCCGCCGAACACCGTGAAATCCTGGCTGAAGACCATCACCGGCCGGCCGTTGATCTTGCCGTGGCCGGTGACCACGCCGTCGCCGGGGATGCGGTTGTCGGCCATGCCGAAATCGGTGCTGTCGTGCTCGACGAACATGTCGAACTCCTCGAACGAGCCCTCGTCGAGGAGCACGTCGAGCCGCTCACGCGCGGTCAGCTTGCCCTTGGCGTGCTGCGCCTCGATGCGGCGTTCGCCGCCACCCAGGCGCGCCGCAGCGCGCTTCTTCTCGAGCACCTGGAGGTTTTCCAGCATGAGCGATCCCCGATCCTGACAACCCCGCGCCGGCACCTAGCAGCACACGCTATGCCATTGGTGGCCCGGCGAAAAAACGCCTGCCCATAGCATCGCCGCAGGGGAAGCGCCAGCCACACCGGACCGCGCTGCGGACGCCGGTATCCGGTCTGTGGCACTGTGCGAGGGAACAGTGGAACGGAGGACCCATGAGCGGAATACGTGCGCTGGCCGTGGGGTGCGGACTGCTAATTGGCGCTGGCGCGGCGCTGCGTTTCGGCGCCGACCTGTTCGCCCTCGTTTCGCGTTTCGCCGACCTGCCTTTCACCGAGGAGCCTGAGTGGCTGGAGAAGGGAGCCGCGATTCTGTTTGCGGCGGGCGCCGCGCTCGGCCTGCCGCTGCAGATCCGCATGGCGGCCGATGCCACCGACGCGGGCCGGCCCTGGCTGTTCGCCGGCCCCGGCGCGCTGTTCGCCATATTGCTGATCGCCGTATCCCTCGCCGTACTCGGCCTGCACGGTGGCGAGAAGCTGCTGCTGACCGCCGGGATCGAGATCTGGATGAACCTGGGTGACACGATCGGCGCCCTGCCCGTCATGCTGCTGCTGGCCGGCCTGCTGGCGCTGGCTGGACGCGCCGGCCCGGCGGCCGGCGCTCTCCTGGCCGC
>Ga0194120_10007957_pt1 | contig 14234 bp, 11 predicted proteins | sample TA2MahCa65mmetaG_FD_148642 | JGI IMG/M metagenome (GOLD analysis project Ga0194120, IMG submission 148642) | Freshwater microbial communities from Lake Tanganyika, Tanzania - TA2015019 Mahale Deep Cast 65m | ecosystem: Environmental > Aquatic > Freshwater > Lake | place: Tanzania: Lake... | reverse complement strand
GGCAGGACATGCAGACGCTCATCACGCGTGGGCTCAGTCGTGCAGAACGCCTGATCGTGATTCTCTACTACTACGAGGAGCTCACGATGAAGGAGATCGGGCTCACGCTCGATCTGTCCGAGAGCCGTGTGAGCCAGATGCACTCATCCATTCTTGCTCGGCTCAAGGCGCAGATGAAGCACCGCCTGCGCGAAATGACGGAGGAGTAGCTCGGAGGGCATCTGCCCAATTCCCCGCGGAAACGCGTCCGTTTTGCGGTCCTTTCCCCGGTTTCGTCAGGGTCAACTCCGTTCAGTGGGATTCAGGCAGCGGCCGCATGTAGATGTTGGCGAAGTCAATCGCCGATCCGTGGCTCTGCAGTCCGATCCATCCTTCGCGGGGTACGCCGGGGAGTTCAGCATTGTCAATCACCTGCTGCGCGTTGAGCCACACATTCAGCACATCGCCCTTCATGCGGATGAGGAAGCGGTTCCACTGACCAGGGGCTTCGTCCGCAGCGACGCGGGGGGTGCAAGCAGCTCGGACGGCATCGGGCATCGACGCATCGGTGCGGTAGCCCCAGACTTCTCCGCTGCCGCACGGCCATGACCAGATGTTCACCTGCGACTTCTTGTTGCCGCGCAGATAGATCCCGCTGTCGCGCTCCTGCACCTTGACGGTCTGCACCGATCCATCATCTCTGCGCAGTTCTTTCCCATCCTTGCCAATCAGCGGGCGATCCATCTCTCCCTGATGCCCATCACCCCACCGCCAGTCCACCACCATTTCAAAGTCCCCCCAGACGCCCCTCCCATACGTCAGGTCCCCGCCCTTGCCGTCGTACGAGAGCAACCAGTCCTGAACTTTCCAGTGCACCATGAAGCTCCAATCCCCGCCCCAACCATCCAGTGTGCCATCAAAGATGCTGCGAAAGCCGACATCCACGGGCGCACATGCCTCTGCTGTGAGCGCCGGCGTGGCCGCGGGCAGTTCCGTGAGTCGGATGTTGCGGAATCGGATTGGCGTTCCCTCGCTTTCGAGGCAGATGTATCCCTTCCGAGGATTGATCCCGGTACCTCCAGAGACTTCCGTGCCATTGACCGCGAGCCGCAGTGTTCCGCGGTCTGCAGTGACGCGGTAGTGGTTCCATTGCCCCTTGCCCTTGGTGGTGCGCGCTGACGGCAGGCACCGACTCCAGCCCGCCGGATGTGGGCGGTCTGGCGTCATGGTCGCGCCGTGGATGGGGAAGATGTCTCCATGTCCCGTGTAGAGAACACGCCCATCCTTGTCGGTGGCATCTGGCGTGAGCATGATCTGCACTTCGACCGATCGCGTGAAGGGAACGCCGCGGGCGGGCAGCGGATCGCTCCAGATGAAGAGCCCTGCATTTCCAGGTTCCTCCTCGTGCATCCACTCCATCTCGAGGATGAAGTTCTCGTATTGCCGCTCGGTGCGGAGAACGCCCGTGGGCTTGCCGGAGCACTGGATGAATGGCGTGCCATCGGCGTCCTTGCCGACGGTCCATGTGGTTGGGCTGCCGTTCACATTGACCCACCCCGAAAGATCGCGTCCGTTGAAAAGGTCGACGGAAGCGGGGGGCGCGAGCGGTTCTGCGGCGGCGATGACTGCTGTCGTTGCCAACGGTGTGAGCAGATAAGTGAACAAGGTCATGGGCGACTCCAGCGGAAGGGGCCGTGGTCGAGTCGGACGGTGCGCCGCGCCTGTCTGCAGCGCGCGTCGCAGCGTACATTCAGGCAAACGCCACTTCACGCACAGTTGGCGAGACGCGGAAGTCCGCCTTCGTCTTTGCGCGCACCTCGTCCACGCTGACTCCAGGCGCGAGCTCGTTCAATGTGAAACGATTCGTGTGGTGATCCATCTCCATCACGCAGAGATCGGTGATCAGGAGGTCGACGCATCGCCGCCCCGTCAGCGGCAGCGTGCAGGTCGGCAGCACCTTCGAGTCGCCGCGCTTGTTGGTGTGCTCCATCACCACGATGCGGCGCCGGACGCCCGCCACAAGATCCATCGCGCCGCCCATGCCCTTGACCAGTTTGCCTGGGATCATCCAGTTCGCCAGATCGCCTTCCTGCGATACTTCCATCGCACCGAGGATGGCAAGGTCAATGTGCCCGCCGCGGATCATGCCGAAACTGTCCGCGCTCGAGAAGAACGAATGCCCCGTCACGCCCGTGACCGTCTGCTTGCCCGCGTTGATGAGGTCCGCGTCCACTTCATCGTCGGTTGGGAACTGTCCCATGCCGAGCATGCCGTTCTCCGACTGCAGCCAGACCGTCATGCCTTCGGGGACAAAGTTGGCCACAAGCGTCGGGATACCGATGCCGAGATTCACATGGAATCCGTCACGAAGTTCCTGCGCTGCGCGCTGCGCGAGTTGGGTGCGGTCGAGCGGCATCTCACTCTCCGAATCGGATGCCCTGTGCGAGCGGCAGGGCGCCGCCCCAGTTGACCGTGCAGGTTTGGCGGCGCATGTACGACTTCCACGAGTCCGACCCTGACTCGCGACCGCCGCCCGTGTCCTTCTCGCCGCCGAACGCGCCGCCGATCTCCGCACCGCTCGTGCCGATGTTGATGTTCGCGATGCCGCAGTCGCTGCCCGCGGCAGAGAGGAATCGCTCTGCCGAACGGACGCTGTCGGTGAAGATGGCGCTGGAGAGACCCTGATCCACGCCGTTCTGGATCGTCATGGCTTCCTCGAGTGATTCGACCGTGAACACATAGAGGATGGGCGCAAAGGTCTCCTCGCGGGTGATCGCCGGGATACTGCCGCGCGGTACGCGCAGGATCGTCGGTTCGACGAAGTGGCCTGGCTGCTTCGCGCGGCGGTCGATCGGTTCGGTACCGCCGCAGACGAGTGTGCAGCCCTCCCGAACGGCCTTCTCAATCGCCGCGCGCATCGCGGCGACCGCGCGGTCATCAATCAGTGGACCCATCAGCGTGCGCGCGTCGAGCGGGTCGCCAACGGGAACGGATTTGTATGCGCGCTCGAGCCGCGTCAGCAGTGCATCGACAACCGATGCATGAACGATGAGCCGCCGCGTCGTGGTGCAGCGCTGACCCGCCGTTCCCACTGCGCCGAAGAGCACGGCACGCGCGGTGAGGTCAAGATCCGCATCGGGCAGCACGATGATGGCGTTGTTGCCGCCGAGTTCAAGCAGCGTTCGTCCAAGCCTCGCTCCGACGACTTGCGCCACGCGCCGCCCCATGCGGCAGGAACCCGTGGCGCTGATGAGCGGCAGGCGCCGATCCGCAAGCATCGGTTCGCCCACCTCGTCATCGCGTCCGATCACGAGTGAGAAGACATCGGCAGGATCGACATCGGTGGGGCGGAAGATCTCCTGCCGCGACATGACTCTTCGCGCAGCTTCGTTCGATGCGATTGCCACGAGCGGTGTCAGCAGGCTCGGCTTCCACAGGCATGCGTTGCCGCAGGTGGCCGCCACGATCGCGTTCCAAGCCCAGACCGCGCATGGGAAGTTGAACGCAGTGATGATGCCGATCGTGCCAAGCGGGTGCCACTGCTCATACATGCGGTGGCTCGCGCGTTCACTGTGCATGGAGAGTCCGTACAACTGCCGCGAGAGTCCGACGCAGAAGTCTGCGATGTCCACGGCTTCCTGCACTTCACCAAGGCCTTCCGCACGGATCTTGCCCATTTCGAGCGACACAAGCTCGCCGAGCGGTTCCTTGAGTCGGCGGAACTCTTCGCCAATGCGGCGGATGATTTCGCCGCGCTGAGGCGCGGGCAGCGTGCGCCACGCGGCGAATGCGCGGTCGCATCGCTCGACGGCGGCGTTCAATTCTTCCCGCGACTGCAGGCGAACGCCCGCGATCGGTGTGCCTGTCGCGGGATTGTTCGTGACAACGATCGCCGCGTTCTGCGCGTCGGGCGCGACGATGAGCGGGTGCTTGGCGATGCCAAGCTGATCGAGAAGCGCATGCGGCTTGAAGACTTGCTGCGCGCTCATGGTGCCTTTGGCGCAGGAGTCGCTGGAGTGTTCGGCGCCGTTTGAGATGGAGCCGCTGCTGCCGCGCCGGGTTTCAGCGTCGGGGCATCTGCAGCGGGCGGCCCGGGCAGAATCTCCACCTTCTCAATGACGACCTGGGTCTTTGGAACATCGGCCAACGCACCGTGGATTCCCGTTGGGGTATCGGCGATCGCGTCTACTACATCCATGCCGCGTACGACCTTCCCGAAGACCGCATAGGCGGCGCCGCCCCGCGGCTGATCGAGCATGGCATTGTCGACCGTGTTGATGAAGAACTGGCTGGTCGCGCTGTCGGGTTTGTTCGTGCGCGCCATCGAGATCGTGCCGCGCGCATTCTTCAGTCCGTTGTTCCACTCATTCTTGATCGGGTTGCGCGTCGGCTTCAGTCTCATGTCGGTTGCGTGGCCGCCGCCTTGAATCATGAAACCCTTGATAGCGCGGTGGAAGATCGTCCCGCTGTAGAAGCCGTCCTTCACATAGGTCACGAAGTTTTCCACGGAGATCGGCGCCTTCGCCGCATCGAGTTCGAGGTAGATCGTGCCCTTGCTCGTGGTCATCGCCGCATACACGGGCGCCGCTGTCGGCGGAGCAGCGGGGGCGGGTGCCGGTGAAGGCGTGGGCGCCGCTTGCTGTGCCGCAGCGAGGCAGGTCAGGATGAGCGCGCTCATGCAGGCAAGCGGACGGCAGAATCGTGCCGAGGTGTTCATCGAATCCATATTAGGGTGGTGCGCCACGGAAAGGGGGGTAGGTTGCGGGCGTTCCTGCTGCGCTCGTCTACGATTGGCAATCGATGTTCGCGGTCCGCTGGCTCTACGACCTCTTCAGTTCCGTGCGGTTCGGCATCACGCTGCTTGTGCTGCTGTTCATCTACATGAGCGTTGGCAGCGCGGGGGTCGTCTATCCCGTTCACCCGAACCTTTTCCATCCGGATGCGTGGGTTCATGACCAGCTCCGGCAGTGGCGCCCCTTCGAGATGACCGAGTTTGAGTGGTTCCACTGGTGGCCGTTCAACCTGCTTGTTGGGCTGATCGCGGCCACCATGATCGTGACGACGCTCCGCAGGATTCCCTTGCGTGTGGTGAACCTCGGTGTCTGGATGATCCACACGGGGATCATTGTGCTCATCGTCGGCAGCGTCCACTATTTCAACTCGAAGGTCGAGGGCGACGCGCCTGTGGCGCGGCGAAAGATCGTTCTCGAAGCGGATGGCAGCAGCGGTAGCGTCGAGTTGCTTGCTGCGCAAGGGACGCGTGCGGTGATCGGCGAGGGTGCATCGCAGTACGCGGTGGAAGTGGTGGACATCGATCCGGCATGGACGCTGCGGACGGAGGGCAGCGAGGGCGAGCCCGCCTACAGCGTCACCGTGAGTGTGCAGACTCCCGCGCGCCGCTTCATGCGTCAACTGATTGCGGGTCGACCGGATCTGACGGAGGACCTTCTGCCGGGCGGCGGTCCGGGGCAGCCGATGCAGCGCGCGGTGAAGGCGACGGGCAGTGCGATCGTCGACAAGGCACTTCGTATGCGCCTCGACTACGAGACGCAGGGCTGGTTCTACTTGCGGAACGATCTCGCCAAGGCGTGGGCGGTGTATGTGCGACCTGCGGGCAGTTCGGAGTGGACGATGCGCCCGCTCGAGGGGCTGCCGCTTTACAACGACCGTGTGTCGTCGGCGACGGATGTGCTGGTGGCGGACCCCGCGTCCGCGCCGCTGCGCCCGATGCTGCTGCCGGTTCCACCAGTGGAGGGCGATCCATTTCCTGATGTGACGATTGCGGTCGATGGCTACTTGCGTTACGCGCAACTTCGGTCACTGCTCGTGCCGGGTGGCGCGAATGCGCCTTTCAACCCGACGGCGACGCTCGATATCACTGGAGATGAGGGTGCTGCATCGACCTATCGCCTCATGGCGCTCGACCCCGAGCGTTCGACTGCGGATGACGGACTGCTGCGAATGGCGGCGGTTTCGAGTGAGGCTGATTTTGAACGGCTCCTGAGGCCTGCGGAGATTCGCGTTCGCGTGCCCGCTGCGGGTATCGATGTCGTGCAGGCCGTTCGCGTCCCGAAGGAGGGCGCGGGTGCCGACGCGTTCGTGCCCGTTGGTGATCCGCTGCTTGGCTACGGCTACAGAATTCGCGCGGCGCAGGATGACTTGCCGGTGGCCGGTCGCAGCGCGAGCGTGCTGATCATGGATGTGAAGACGCCAAGCGGAGTCATTCGTCGGTGGGTCTTCGATGACGCGGCGCTGACGCGCGATGTGCCCGCTGGCGATGGTGGGCACGCAACGCCCGTGGCGCCGAATCCTTCCGTGGAGGTCGAGTACATGCCGGGCGGTGGGCGCGCGCTGCTGACGCTCGTGGCTGGTCCCGGTGAGCGGCAACTTCGGCTGATCGCGGCGTTTGGTGATGCGATCGGGAAGTCACAGCCGATCGAGGTGGGCGGTTCGGTGCGGTTGCCCGCGGGACTCACGGTCGAACTGTCGAGCTACGAGCCGCGTGCGCGGATCATGGAAGGTCCCGTGCCAATCCCACTGGAGCAGAGGATCCGCGATGCGCGCGAGATGATCTCGATGGCGCACATCATTGTGCCTGGTGCCGCGCCGCTCTGGGTCCGATTCAGTCCGTATGCGTTCGACGATGTGCGCTTCGCGCTTCGTCGGCATCCCTTCCATCCGCAGCGTGTGCGACTTGCGGATGGGCGTGAGATGGACATCCTGTTTTCGCGGCAGCGGCTTCCGCTCGGCACGGAGGTGGCTCTGGAGGACTTCGTGCTTGTGACGCATTCGGGCGGGTACACGGGCGAGAGCGGGACGATCCGCGACTACACGAGCCTGCTGCGATTTCGGGACAGCCCCGATCAGCCGTGGAGTGATCCGACGCAAGTCAGCGTGAACGCACCCGTTGAGCATGGTGGTCTCTGGTTCTTCCAAGCCCAGTGGGACCCGCCAGAGCCCGCCTCCGCGCGCGATCCGCGAGGCAGCGCCGGCCTGAACTACACCGTGCTCGGTGTGGGCAACCGCGAAGGCGTGTGGACGCAACTGGCGGGCTGCGTGATCGCAGTGGTCGGGATGACCTACGCTTTCTATGTGAAGCCTCTGCTGATTCGTCGTCGAACCGAGCGCGCCAAGGAGGCCGCGAAGAAACGGCTGGCGGTGGCGGGAGCCCTGTCATGATGCGTCGGGCCGCGCGAGGAATCTTCTGCGCGTTCGCGCTGCTGCTTGGTGCCGCGGCGCAGATCGGCAGCGGTGAAGCCACGCCTGCAGCGACATCGTTCGAGCAGGCAGTGGATCTTCAGCCGCTTGCTGAACTTGCTGTGCAAAGTGGGGGGCGCATCAAGAGCCTCGGTTCGTTCGCGCAGGGCGAGATGGGTTTCATCAGTGGACCGCGGCTCATCCAGGGGCAGTCACCGCTCTTCACCTACTTCGACCTGCTGATCCGACCCGAGGCATACGCGGATGCCGATGTGATCTACGTGAAGGGTGGATCGGTGCGTCAGCGCATCGCCGATGCGGTCATCCGTGAAGACCCCACGCTGCAAGATCGGATGCGTGCGTTCCAATCGAGCGGGCTCATTTCGGGCGCACTGCTCGCGCGCGAGGGGGTGGCCGCTGTGCTCGAGCAAATGCAGGGCGATCTGCTGCGTACGGCCAAGGTGATGGACGCTGTCCGCGGCGCACAGATGCTGATGCAGACGGATGTACTGCTGCGTGGGCTTCGCATCGTGCCGCCCGCACCCGCCGATGAGAGCCAACGCTGGCATTCGATCAGTGAAGTGATGCTGCTCGCGGCTGACTCGGGTACGGTGAAGGCATCGGGGAAGGAAGCGATTCCTGTTGCCGGTCTCGATGTCGGTCTGCAGCAGCAGTGCGCGCAGCAGTGGCGCGCCATGGTGGAGGCGTGGATCGACGGCGATGCCCAGCGGGTGAACGCATCCGCGCGATCGCTCGCCGCGCTCTTGCCCACGCTGAACCCCGCCGCGTCGCCCGACCCCGCGCGTCTGCGCTGGGAAGCGTGGTACTTCGCAAGCGGCAACCTGTCGTGGATTTGGCTCGTCTACGCGCTGAGCGTGATCCTGCTTCTGCTTGCGGTCGTGTACCGATGGCCGCGCGCGAAGAGGGCAGGGCTGGTGGTGTTCGCGCTTGCGTTCCTGCTGCACACCATGGCGCTCGCACTGCGCTGGTGGATCTCCGCGCGCTTTCCCAACAGCAACATGTTCGAGGCGGTGACGACCTCCGCATGGTTTGGAGGCTGCGCCGCCGTCATCATGGAAATCGCGCTGCGCAGGCGTGCCGTAGCTGGATTCATCGCGCTGGCGAGCGCCTTCGCGAGCGCCGTGGCGCTGATGTCAGCGTACTTCTTGCCTGTGCAACTGAACGCACAGATCGGCAACATGATGCCGGTGCTGCACGATGTGTGGCTGTACATCCACACGAATGTCATCATCTTCTCCTACTGCCTGATCTTTATGGCAGCCGTATCCGCCGGGCTCTACCTCGGCTACCGGGCGCTTGGTGGGAAGCCCGTGCATGCATCGGTTGGCGGGGTTGCCGCGCTCTCGCCCGAGGGCATGGGTGGACTTCGGAGCGAGCGCACAGGTGAAGTACTCGATGGGGTCACGATGCTGCTGATGAAGCTGTCATTCATCCTGCTGTGGACTGGGATTGCGATGGGCGCGATCTGGGCGGACCACTCTTGGGGCAGACCTTGGGGATGGGATCCGAAGGAGGTCTTTGCGCTGAACACTTTCGTGGTGTTCGCCATCCTCGTGCATGTGCGTTACCGCTCGCTGGACAAGGGGCTGTGGACGGCGCTGCTCGCAGTGGTCGGGGCCGCCGTGATGCTCTTCAACTGGATCGTGATCAACTTCGTGGTCACGGGTCTGCACTCCTACGCCTGACCTACTCGACCAGCCGCCGCCTTCGCGGGTCGCGCTGTCCGCTTGGATGTTGCGGCAGCATCGGAGTGCTTCGTGCCCTTGGCAGTCGGGGTGGGGCCAGTACCGCTGATCTCGCCGCCGTACACGGCGCTGTCGCCAAGTTCCTCGGCGATGCGGAGCAACTGGTTGTACTTCGCAGTGCGGTCGGATCTGCATGGCGCGCCCGTCTTGATCTGTCCGCAGTTTGTCGCAACGGCGAGATCCGCGATGGTGGTGTCCTCCGTCTCGCCCGAGCGATGGGAAAGGATCGCGCGGTAGCCGGCGGTGTGTGCGGTACGCACCGCGTTGAGCGTCTCGCTGAGCGTTCCAATCTGATTGACCTTCACCAAGATCGCATTCGCGCAGCCTTCACGGATGCCGCGGTGCAGGAAACTTGGATTGGTGACAAACAAGTCGTCGCCCACCAGTTGCACGCGCTTGCCGAGCGTGTCGGTCAGCGCCTTCCAGCCCGCCCAGTCGTTCTCGGCAAGGCCGTCCTCGATCGATCGGATCGGCCACTTGGAGCACCAACTCTCCCACAATCGGATCATCTCATCACTGCCGACCACGCGGCGCGGATCGCTCTTGAAGAAGCAGTAGCCCTTGGAACCCTTCTCGGTTGCGGCGTTGGCGAGTTCGCTCGTGGCGGGGTCGAGACAGATCACGATCTGCCGTCCGAGGTCGTAGCCCGCCGCTTCGACGGCGCGCGCGATCAGTTCGAGCGCTTCCTCGTTCCGCGCGAGATTGGGTGCGAAGCCGCCCTCATCGCCCACGCTGGTGGAAAGATGCGCGTCGTGCAGGACGCGCTTGAGCGCATGGAAAATCTCGACTCCCGCGCGGAGCGCCTCGCCGAAGTTGTCGAAGCCCCACGGCTGCACCATGAACTCCTGGAAGTCGACCGTGTTGTCGGCATGCTTGCCGCCGTTGAGAATGTTGAGCATCGGCGCGGGCAGTGTGCAGGCATGTGTGCCGCCGACATATCGGTACAGCGGCTGATCCGTGGCGATCGCCGCGGCGTGCGCGACGGCAAGGCTCGTGGCGAGCGTGGCGTTCGCACCGAGTTTCCCCTTGTTGGGCGTGCCATCGATCTCACACAGCAGGCGATCAATGCTCTCCTGCGTGCGCGCATCCGCGCCGAGCAGTTCGGGCGCAATGAGCGCGTGGATGTTCTCGACGGCAGTGATGACGCCCTTGCCGAGCCAACGGCTGCGGTCCCCATCGCGCAGTTCGACTGCCTCGTGTTCGCCCGTCGATGCGCCGCTTGGCACGGCCGCGCGCCCAACCGCGCCGCCTTCGAGCCGCACTTCGCACTCCACGGTGGGCTGCCCTCGCGAGTCGATGATCTGACGAGCGGTGATGTCTTCGATGGTGAACGGCATACGGGCAGTCTATACGCCGCGCATGTCAGTTCGCGCGCGCGGCGGCAATGAATGCGCGGATCAGTCCGTGGTCCTTCACCCCACGCGCCGATTCCACGCCACTCGACACATCGACGCCCGCCGGTCGCACCAATCGCACCGCGGCTGCCACCGAGTCGGGGGTCAGTCCGCCCGCGAGCAGCAGCGGCTTCTGCAGCCCTCCGCGCAGCGCAGCGATCTGCTCGAGCATGCCATCGGCGTGCTCCTTCCCGCTTCCCGCATCGCGTCCATCGAAGAGCAGCGCGTCCACGCAGGGGACGTCATTCCAGGCAAGGAGCCCGTGGGTGTCCGAGGCGGCCGCGATCCGCGCGAGCGAAGCCGCATGGGGCGTGGACGCCTCCTCCCGCCAAGCGGCGGCATCTTTCGAAGTGGCATCCGCATGCAGTTGAACGCACCCGCGCCACGCGCGCGTTGGCCAACCAGCCCAGAACCCTTCCCGTACAACCGCCACGGCGAGCATGTGCGGGGGCAACGACGCGGCAAGGGCTTCGGCTTCATCCACGGAGATCGTGCGGGGGCTGCCTGCTGCAAGCACGAAGCCGACGGCATCGGCACCCGCATCGCAGCAGACATGCAGTGTCTTCGCTTCCCGAAGCCCGCAGATCTTGACGAAGGTCTGTCCATCGCGGCGCAGCGCGGGATTTCTGCGGGGGGCGTTCACGCGCTGCCGCCAAGAGTTGGAAATGCGAGTTCCGCGCGCAGTGCTTCGGCTTGCTGGCGAAGCGCGGCGGTGCAGGGGCGCGAGCGCGTCAGCAGCGCATCGATCATCTGTTGCGCGCGCACGCGGTCGCCAAGATGACGCGCCGTGGTGAGCGCAGCCATGACCAGTGCGCCATCTGCCTCCGCGTGGTCCGGCGCGCGCGTGGCGATGCGCTCCCAGCCCGCTGCGGCACGGGAGAAGTCGCCACGCTCAAACGCGCTGCTGGCATCATGGAAGGCGCGCCGAACATCGGAATCGTTCCACGCGCGAGGTGCCGGCTCTGCGCGCGGGGAGTCGGCGCGTGCGGCACCCGCGGTTGCGTTCCCGCTGCCCAGTGCAGCACCCGCCTCACGGGTCCACGGACTGCCTTGGCGAAACGCATCCGCCATCGCGCGGCGTCGTCGCCACTGGCGCAGCAGGAAGAAGAGATCGAACTCGCTGCGCGGGACGAGTCCGGTGCCGAGCAGCAGCAGCATCGTTCCGATGCCAAAGGCGTACCCCGCCAGATGCGCGATGTACGCCACGCGTGCGCCAGAGCCGAGGAACGACCCCATCTGTCCGACAAGGTCGATCACTGCAAACAGGATGACGGCCGCGAGGCCGCTGATCTCCATCACACTGAAGAACACCAGCAGGCGAACGCGGGCACGCGGGCAGAGCGCGGCGAACGCGCCCGTGACTGCCGCAACCGCACCGCTCGCGCCAATCATCGGGGCGCGCGAAAACAGCCACTGCCCCAAAGCCGCCACGATGCAGCCGCCGACGTAGAGCAGCGCAAACCGCACGTGCCCAAGGCGCCCCTCGACGGCGCGCCCAAAGATGAACAGAAACAACATGTTGAAGCCGACATGCGCCAGTCCCGATGGGTCGTGCAGAAACGCGTAGGTGACAAGCGTCCAGGGGCGTGCGACGACTGCGGATGCGGAGGGGATGAAGACACCCCATGAAAAGGCGGAATCTGCCACAGAACCGCCTTCACGCAGCGATGTGCCGACCACCACAAACGCGAGAAGGTTGATGACCACGATCGCCGTGGTGACCCACGGCGAAATCGAACTTTGTCGATCGACTGCAAGGGGTATCATTTTCGACCCAGCCCAAAGGATAGGACCCAATGCCACTGACCGTTGACAAGGGACTCGCCAACACCGTCGCCGCCGATACCCGGCTTTCGTTCATCGATGGAGCCAAGGGAGTTCTGGAGTATGTCGGATACGACATCGACTCGCTCGCCCGCAACACGACCTTCGAGGAAGTCACGTGGCTGCTGTGGGAGGGATCGCTTCCAACGAACGCACAGTTGCAGTCGTTTGAGCGCGAACTGCGTGCGGACTACGCGGTGGACCCGCGCGTGTTGGATCTGCTCCGAACCATTCCGCGGACGGCCGCACCGATGGATGCGCTTCGGACGCTTGTCTCGGCGCTCGCCCACTTCGACAGCGAGGCAGATGACGCATCGCCTGCGGCGAACCGCCGAAAGTCGGTGCGACTTGTCGCCAAGACGCCCACGCTGATCGCTGCGTTCGACCGCTTCCGAAAGGGAAAGCCCATCGTCGAGCCAGACGCGACGCTGACCATCGCGCAGAACTTCCTCTGGATGCTGACGGGGCAGCGCCCAACGGACGCCATGAGCCGCGCGCTTGATGTCTGTCTCGTGCTGCACGCCGATCATGGACTGAACGCGTCGACCTTCGCCGCGCGCGTCACGATCGCCACGCAGAGCGACTTGTATTCCGCCGCCACGACGGCGATCGGCACACTGAAGGGGCCGCTGCACGGCGGCGCCAATCAGGAAGTGATGGAGATGCTGCTTGAAATCGGTTCACTGGACAAGACCGAGCCGTACATCCTTGGGAAACTCGCGCGCAAGGAGCGCATCATGGGCTTTGGGCACCGCGTCTACAAGGCGTATGACCCGCGCGCGACCTATCTCAAGACGTTCGCCAAGCAGGTCGCGTCCGATACGGGCAACCTGCCGCTCTACGAGATGAGCCGCCGCATCGAGGAGATCGTGCTGGCTCAGCCGAACATCCGCGAGAAGGGGATCTTCCCCAATGTGGACTTCTACTCGGCGACCACCTATTACTCGCTCGGGCTGGATCTCGACCTGTTCACGTGCATGTTCGCCGCGAGCCGCATGTCGGGTTGGACGGGACACTGCATCGAACAGCTGGCCGCCAACAAACTGATCCGCCCGCATGCGGATTACACGGGACCGCACGGGCTGGAGTTCGTCCCGCGCAATCAGCGTGGCGGCACGGCGAGCACTTCGCCCTCGGTCAGCGGCACCATGTCCGTGACGGCCTGATCGAAGTTGTCCTCCATGTGCACGAGGCGGATCTTCTTCCGCAGCTCTGGTGCGAGGGCGTTGAGGCATTCGATCGGTGTGTGAACGCGCGACTCGCTTGTCTCATGCACGATGACATCGGCGCTCGCAAGCCAGTCGATGTGAGCAGGATCGAATCGCGTGTCACCGCTCCAGCCGAGCGTGGCGCCGCCCTGTGAGATGCGGTAGCCGCAGCCTGGGATCAGATGCTCCGCAGGGCGCGCTTCGACATCGAAATCCGCCACGCGGGTCGGAACACCGACAGGGATGATGCGCAGATCGAAGTAATCCGCCAACTGCAGCGTCCCGTTCTGATCCATGGCAGGTCCGAGCCGCTCCCACAAGCGGCGGGCGACTGGTTCGATGGTGTGCAGTCGCGGGACCGATCCGAGCCCGTTCAGTTTCGCGATCCAGCGCTTCCAGCCGATTGTTTCCAACCCGTTCACATGATCGCCGTGGAGATGTGTCACGAGAATGTCAGTGATTCGCATGGCATCGAGCGCGCGTCCGCTGCGTTTGGATGCGTGTGCAAGCGCGCGCAGGATCGCATCGGGGCAGTCGATCAACACGATGCCATCCCTCCACGGCAGCGCTGCCGATGAGCCAAAGTGGATCTCCGAGAGCGCACTCCCCGTCCCAAGAATGATGGCTTCGAAACTCACGGCGGGAAGTAGGATAGCCCGTGAAATGTGGCGCAGGGAGTGGCGTGTGTACCCGATGATCAGAGAGAGGATGACTGCATCGCCCCAACATCGCCCGCAGGCTGCTCCATGCATCTTGCTTGCCATGGCTGTGCTGCTGGGGTGGGGATTGTCGTCCGAGCACGCAGCTGCGCAAGGATCAGAGACGGCCAGTCGTTCCGCTGAGAACCTGCAGCGTCAACTGAACCA
>Ga0194120_10007955_pt1 | contig 14236 bp, 12 predicted proteins | sample TA2MahCa65mmetaG_FD_148642 | JGI IMG/M metagenome (GOLD analysis project Ga0194120, IMG submission 148642) | Freshwater microbial communities from Lake Tanganyika, Tanzania - TA2015019 Mahale Deep Cast 65m | ecosystem: Environmental > Aquatic > Freshwater > Lake | place: Tanzania: Lake... | reverse complement strand
GGCCCTCGCGCGGCGAGCGCGAGAACCCGCTGCCGGGGCGGATCGTCGAACTGGTGCGGCTGGGCGACGAGGCCGAGATCGCGCTGGCGCCGGAGGGCGCGGGCGACCGTCCGCTGCGCTTCGCGGTCTCGGACCACGTCGCCCGTCGCAACGGCCTCGCCCCCGGGGTCGAGGCCGCGGTCTCGCTGCTGGCCGACGCCGTCCACGTCATCCCGGCCGAGGAGGGCCTGCGCTGAACCGCGCCCTTGCCAGGACGCGCGCGCAGGCGAGAATCCGACCATGGATCGCAAGACCAGCTTCAACCTCTGGTACTGGATCGCAGCCGTGCTGGGCATCCTGGCGCTGCAATACGTCTGGACTTCCAGCCGCACGATCGAGCAGCTCGGCTATTCCGATTTCCGCGCTTTGGTGCGCGAGGGCAAGATCGCCGAGGTCGAGATCGGCGCCGAGATCCTCGATCCGGCGCTGCTGCGGGCGGGACGGTTCGACCGCCAGGTGCTGGTCGACCGGCCCGACAAGAAGGGCCGCATCGACATCCTGGCGGTGCATCTGAAGAAGGTGGTGCTGGACGCCGACGTCGACCGCGCCCAGGTGGCGGCGCTGACGCCGGGCTTCACCGGCGCCGATCTCGCCAACCTGGTCAACGAGGCGGCGCTGCTGGCGACGCGGCGCGGCGCCGACAAGGTGGCGCTGCAGGACTTCACCCATGCCGTCGAACGCATCGTCGCCGGCCTGGAAAAGCGCAACCGCGTCCTCACCCCGGCCGAGCGCAGGGTGATCGCCCATCACGAGATGGGCCACGCGCTGGTGGCGCTGGCGCTGCCGGGCGCCGATCCGGTGCACAAGGTGTCGATCATCCCGCGCGGCGTCAGCGCGCTGGGCTACACCATCCAGCGGCCGACCGAGGATCGCTACTTGATGGACCAAGGCGAGCTCGAAACCAAGATGGCGGTGCTGCTGGGCGGGCGCGCCGCCGAGCGGCTGGCCTTCGGGCGGCTGTCGACCGGCGCCGCCGACGACCTGCAAAAGGCCACCGACATCGCCCGCGCCATGGCGATGCGCTTCGGCATGGCCGAGGAGTTGGGCGAGGTGGCCTATGCCCGCGAGGGCCGCAACGCCTATCTCGGCGCCGACCGTCCGATCACGCTGTTCGAGCGCGAATTCGGCGAGGCCACCGCCGCAGCCATCGATCGCGCCGTGCGCCGCCAGGTCGATGCCGCGCTGGCGCGGGCGATGGCTGTGCTGACCGAGCGGCGGGCGGCGCTCGAACGCGGCGCGGCGCTGCTGCTCGAACGCGAGACGCTGGGCGAGGCCGAACTCAAGGCGCTGCTGGGGCTGGATCGCGGCGTCCCCGACCGCGCGGCCCGAGACGGAGTCTGAGCCGTGCCTCCGCGCCGCCCGATCCGTTCAATCGGCCAGGCCGAGTTCGATCCAGAACTTGGTGCCGAGGCCGAGCTGGCTTTCGAACCCGATCGAGCCGCCATGGGCGTCGATGATCGCTTTCGAGATCGCAAGCCCGAGGCCGGTGCCGCCGAACTTGCGGGTGTCGGAGGAATCGGCCTGGGCGAAGCGATTGAACACTTGGCCGTGGAATTCGGGCGGGATGCCCTGGCCATGGTCAGTCACGGCGACCCTTGCCTGCGCGCCCTTGCAGGCGACGGCGATTTCGACCGTCTGGCCCGGGTTGGAGAACTTGGCGGCGTTGGAAAGCAGGTTGTTGAGCACCTGGATGATGCGCTCGGCATCGGCCTTGACCTTGAGCCCGGGCGCGTTTTCGGTGACGACATAACCGACGTTGAACTGGCGGCCGTAATCGGCCGCGCCCTCGACCGCCTGGCGCACCAGCGAATCGAGGTCGATCGGCGTCGGCGAGAAGTCGAACTGGCCGGCCTCGATCTTCTGCAGATCGAGGATGTCGTTGACCAGGGTCGAGAGCCGGGAGGCGTTGCGGCTGGCGACTTCGACCATCTGCTTGAGGCGCGGCTCGAGCGCGCCGGCAGTGCCGCCGGCGATCAGGCCCAGCGCGCCGCGGATCGAGGTCAGGGGGGTACGCAGCTCGTGGCTGACGGTGGAGATGAATTCGGACTTGGCGCGGCTGGCCGCCTGGGCGGCCTCCATCGCCGTGCGCAGCTGTGCCTCCGAAGCCTTGAGGTCGGCGGTCATTTCGTTGGCCAGCGCCAGCGCGCGCGTGCGCGCCTGCGCCATCGCCCAGACGAACGCCGCCAGCAACAGGCTTGCCAACGAGCCCGCCAGCAGGGCCAGCACCTCGGCGGTTCGGTCGATCGAGCGGTCGAAGGCGGCGGTGCTGCGGAATTCGACCGTCCAAAGCCGGTCCGCCAGCTGGATCGATTCCACCCGGCGATGGGTCGTGGTCACGGTATCGGGCGCGGCCTTGCGGTGCGAATCGTACATCAGGTTGTCGTCGGTCATGACCGCGCCGTCGAAAATGCGCAGCGCGGCAGTGCCGGCATAGGAGCCGAGGATGCCTTCCATCAGATCGTTCATGCGGAACGGGCTGTAGACGTAGCCGACGATCGAATCGCGCCGCTCGGCAACGCCGCTGACGACAGCCCCCTTGCGATAGACCGGCAGGTACATCAGGAAACCGGCCTGGCGGTCGGCGTCGATTTCCTGCACCAGCGTGACCTTGCCCGAAGCCGTCGTGCGGCCGGTGTCGCGCGCCAGCGCCATGGCGCTGCGGCGGGTTTGTTCGGAGAGCATGTCGTAGCCGAACGCCGCCAAATTGCGGCCGCCGAACGGTTCGAGATAGACGATCGCGGAATAGACCTCGCGCCGGCCTTCGGGACGGACGCTGTAGGCCGGAAAGCCCTCGGCCTTGACCGCGGCGACATGGGCCGCCAAATCCTCGGGCTTGATCAGCACCGACCAGCCGACGCCCTGGATGCCGGGAAAGGCGACGGTGACGCGCAAGCCCTCGACGAAGTCGCGCCAGCGGACACGCGTCACCTCGACCCCGGTGTCGAACAGCGCCACGCCGCTGCGCAGCACCTGTGCGTAGTTCGCCATCCGGCCGACGATCGCCTGGCGCGACTCGACGATTTGGGTTTGGAAACGCTGGGCGGCGCGCTCGTCGTTGTCGTGCCGGGCACTCTGGTAGACCGCAAAGGTCAACCCGAGGCCGACGATCAACGCGCCGATGCTGGGCAGCAGGACCCTGGACCGGGTCCACGGCGAATCGGCCTGCGGCAGGTCGGTGGCGGTGATATCGGTCATGATAGAGACCGCCATGATAGTGGATCGCTCCTATGGCAACGACCTATCCAAACGGACTAGCCGGGCGGCTTGGGAGATGGCACGGGGCAGCCGGCTATCGTCCTAAAAATCCGACCTAAACAGTTGAAATCCAAAGGAAGTTCTTGACGGATCCGATGCATGAGCGTAGATTTTTCCATCCCGAAAACCCTTGGACCCGCGTCACCAAGCGCTGCGCCATGACTTCGATCGCGCCCATCTCCCAGCAGGTCTGGGACATGAAGTACCGCCTCAAGGGTGCCGACGGCGTCGTCGCCGATCGCACCGTCGAGGACACCTGGCGGCGCGTGGCGCGGGCAGCCGCGCAGGCCGAACGCGACCCGGCGGCGTGGGAAGAGCGCTTCTACGACGCGATGGCCGATTTCCGTTTCCTGCCGGCGGGACGCATCTTGGCCGGGGCCGAAACCGGACGCGCGGTGACGCTTTTCAACTGCTTCGTCATGGGGACGATTCCCGACGACATGTCCGGCATCTTTCAGAATCTGAAGGAAGCCGCGCTGACCATGCAGCAAGGCGGCGGCATCGGCTACGACTTCTCGACGCTGCGGCCCAAGGGCGCCCCGGTCAAGGGCGTCGGCGCCGACGCCTCGGGGCCGCTCAGCTTCATGGACGTGTGGGACGCGATGTGCCGCACCATCATGTCGGCCGGCCACCGGCGCGGGGCGATGATGGCGACCTTGCGCTGCGATCATCCCGACATCGAGGCCTTCATCGCCGCCAAGCGCACGCCCGGCCGGCTCAGCATGTTCAATCTTTCGGTGCTGGCGAGCGACGCCTTCATGCGCGCGGTCGAGGAGGACCAGCCTTGGACGCTGGGTTTCGAGGGCACCGCCTACAAGACGCTGGCGGCGCGCGAGCTGTGGGACCAGATCATGCGGGCGACCTACGCCTACGCCGAGCCGGGCGTGATCTTCATCGACCGCATCAACCGCCGCAACAACCTGGGCTATTGCGAGACCATCGCCGCCACCAATCCCTGCGGCGAACAGCCGCTGCCGCCCTATGGCGCCTGCCTGCTGGGATCGATCAACCTGGCGCGGCTGGTGGCGCGGCCCTTCGCCGAGGACGCGGCGCTGGACCTCGATGCGCTGGATCGGCTGACGCGGACCGCGGTGCGCCTGCTCGACAACGTCATCGAGGTGTCGCGCTTCCCCTTGCCCGAACAGGCCGAGGAGGCGCGCGCCAAGCGCCGCATCGGCCTGGGCGTGACCGGCCTGGCCGATGCGCTGATCATGTGCCGGGCGCGTTACGGCGCCGACCGCGCCATCGCCCTGACCGAGGAATGGATGCGCTGCCTGCGCCGCGCGGCCTATCTGGCGTCATGCGAGATCGCGGCCGAGAAGGGCGCCTTCCCGCGCTTCGATCGCGACGCTTTCCTGGCCGGCGAGAACGCCGCCACGCTCGAGCCCGAACTGCGCGAGGCCATCGCCCGCCACGGCCTGCGCAACGGGCTTTTGACCTCGATCGCGCCCACCGGCACGATCTCGCTTCTGGCCGACAATGTCTCCTCGGGCCTCGAGCCGGTGTTCAGCTTCGGCTATGCGCGCTACGTGCTGATGCCCGACGGCATGCGCAAGGAGGAGCGGGTCGAGGACTACGCCGCCCGGCTCTATCGCCGGACCATGGGCGAGCACACGCCGTTGCCCGAGTATTTCGTCGATGCCCAGGCGCTGTCGCCGATCGACCATCTGCGCGTCCAGGCGGCGGCGCAGAAATACGTCGATGCCTCGATCTCCAAGACCATCAACTGTCCCGAGGCGATCGATTTCGCCGCCTTCAAGGACGTCTATCGCCTGGCCTACGACATGGGCTGCAAAGGTTGCACCACCTACCGCCCCAACGACATCACCGGCGCGGTATTGAAGGTCGAAGACGGCCGCGCCAAGCCCGCCCAGGCCGAACTGCCGCTCGAGCCGCCGCGGGCCGATGCGGCGCGGATCAAGCCCAAGGACATCTACGAAGCCGGCGGCGTGGTCTACATGACCCAGCCGCTGGAACGGCCCGAGGAACTGCCCGGCAAGACCTACAAGCTGAAATGGCCGGAAAGCGATCACGCCATCTACATCACCATCACCGACATCGTCCAGGACGGCCGCCGCCGCCCGTTCGAGATCTTCATCAACTCGAAGAACATGGAGCACTACGCCTGGACGGTGGCGCTGACCCGCATGATCAGCGCCGTGTTCCGCCGCGGCGGCGACGTCAGCTTCGTGGTCGAGGAGCTGAAGGCGGTGTTCGATCCGCGCGGCGGGCAGTGGCTGCAAGGCCGCTACGTGCCTTCGCTGTTGGCGGCGATCGGCGAGGTCATCGACCGCCATCTGATCGACATCGGCTTCGTCTCGCCGCGCGCCGAGGCGCGGCCGCAGGTGCAGCCGATGGCGATCGCCGTCGGCCAGAGCGAGGCCGCGGGCACCGGCACGGGCGAGGCGCGGCTGCGGGGCTGTCCGCGCTGCGGCGAGCGTGGGCTGATCCGCATCGAAGGCTGCGACACCTGCCAAAGCTGCGGCTATTCCAAATGCGCCTGACGGTGCCGCTCAGTCGATCGCCAAACCCACCAGCGCGATCGCCGCCAGCAGCCACAGCATCGCTGTCGCCATGAGCCAGGCCGCTGGAATCAGATCCCGCGCCTCGGCCCGCGCGCGGCCATCGGCCGGGCCGATCCAGCCGCCGCCGGGCGCCCCGGCCTGAAACCGCCGCGGCCCGCCCAGCACCAACCCCAGCGCCCCGCCCATCGCCGCCATCGAAAGTCCCAAAGCGTGCGAAGGATGGCGCCGCGCGCTGGCCAGGCCGCGCCACACCCCAAGCGTGCTGGCGCGCCCCACCAACGGCGCAGACAGGGCCAAGAGCGGCACTGCCACCAGCGCTGCCGGCATCGCCAGCACGCCATGTGCGCGCCGCACGACCGTACCGAAGGCACGGTTGTGCGGGCCCTCGGCCAAACGGCGATGCAGGCCGCAGACCGCGACGAAGACCAGCGCCCCCGGCAGGCCAGCCATCAGGAACCACAGTGCCGGCCCGACCGCGGCTTCGACCAGTCCATCGGCCAAGCGCTCGACCCCATGGCGAGCGACGTCATGCTCGTCGACCAAGCTGCCCTGCCGCCCGCCGCCGACCTTGGCCAGATCGATCGCCGCCTGCCGGCCGCGCCGCCTGAGCGCCAAGCCGAGCGCCACGGCCTGTGCAAAGCCTTGCCGCAGGCCGAAGGTCGACCACAGCGCCAGCGCCGGCAGCAGCCACAGGAAGTCGCCCCGCCCGGGCAAGCCTGCCAATATCCAACCAAGCGCCCCGGCCGCCAAAGCGGCCGCCAACCACAACACGCCGCCGCGCCAGCGCCGCGTCGCCTCGCTGCGCAAGGAACGGTTCAGCCGCCAAGCGGCCGCGGCACTGATCTGCCCGATCAGCCAGTCCAGGCCGTGCCGCGGCCGCCAGCCCGCCGGCCACGCCATCTCCAGCACCAACACCAAGCCAAGCGTCGCAAGCGGCGCAGCGATGCGTTCCGACAGCGGATCCCAAGCCAGCCACAGCGGCCAATAGGCTTCGCCGCCGGTCAGCGTCGTGAACGCCGCCAGCAGCGATTCCAGCGCGCGATCGGCCAATTGCCGCAATTCCGAATCCATCGCCGCAAGCTTGCGCCCGGCATTGACAGCCGGCAACGCCTTCCGCATGGTCCGGCCGATTTCGGGAAGCGGAGCCCATCATGAGTCTGGCCGATCTTGAGAAGACCGTCGAAACCGCCTGGGAGGGACGCGATCGAGTCAACGCCGCGACCCAGGGCGAGGTGCGCCAGGCGGTCGAGGCGGCGCTGGATGCGCTCGATTCCGGACGCGCCCGCGTGGCCGAGAAGAAGGACGGCGCCTGGACGGTCAATCAGTGGCTGAAGAAGGCGGTGCTGCTGTCGTTCCGGCTCAACGATTCCGCACCGATGCCGGGCGGGCCGGGAGGGACGTCGTGGTACGACAAGGTGCCGTCCAAGTTCCAGGGCTGGGACGCGGCGCGCTTCCGCCAGGCCGGCTTCCGCGCCGTGCCCGGCAGCATCGTCCGCCGCGGCTCGTTCATCGCCCCGGGCGTGATCCTGATGCCGAGCTTCGTCAACCTCGGCGCCTATGTCGATTCCGGCACCATGGTCGACACCTGGGCCACGGTCGGCTCCTGCGCCCAGATCGGCAAGAACTGCCACATCTCGGGCGGCGCAGGCATCGGCGGCGTGCTCGAACCCTTGCAGGCCGGGCCGGTGGTGGTCGAGGACAATTGCTTTATCGGCGCGCGCTCGGAAGTGGTCGAGGGCGTGGTGGTCGAGACCGGCGCGGTGCTGTCGATGGGGGTCTTCATCGGCGCCACCACCAAGATCGTCGACCGTGCCAGCGGCCGCATCCAATACGGCCGCGTGCCGGCCTATTCGGTGGTGGTGCCGGGATCGCTGCCCGGATCGGCCGGCGGCCCCGGCCTCTATTGCGCGGTGATCATCAAGCAGGTCGATGCCGGTACCCGCGCCAAGACCTCGATCAACGACCTGCTGCGGGATTGATTTGACAGCGGCGGCCGAAGCGCTCGATCTCGCCCGCGCCCTGATCCGCTGCCCGAGCGTGACGCCCGACGAGGGCGGGACGCTGGGCGTGCTGGAATCGGCGCTGAAGCCGCTCGGCTTCGACTGCCACCGCCTGCCGTTCAGCACGGCGGGCACGCCCGATGTCGACAATCTCTATGCCCGCGCCGGCTCGGGCGGAAAGCATCTCTGCTTCGCCGGCCATGTCGACGTGGTGCCGGTCGGCGACCGACGCGGCTGGACGGTCGATCCGTTCGCCGCCGAGATCGTCGACGGCGTGCTTTACGGCCGCGGCGCGGCCGACATGAAATCGGCCATTGCCGCCATGGTGACGGCGATGGCGCAAGTCCGGGCCGCGCGCGGCGGCTGGCCCGGGCGGCTCAGCCTGCTGTTGACCGGGGACGAGGAAGGACCCGCCATCAACGGCACGACGCGGATGCTGGATTGGATGGAAGCCAAGGGCGAGCGCGCCGATGTCTGCGTGGTCGGCGAGCCGACCTGCCAGAAACGTCTCGGCGACATGATCAAGATCGGCCGGCGCGGTTCGCTCAACGCCGTCGTCACCGTCAAGGGCGCGCAAGGACATGTGGCCTATCCGCACCTGGCCGACAATCCGATCCCGCGCCTGATCGAGACCGCGCGCGCGCTCGACGGCCGGGTGCTGGATGAAGGCAATGCCTGGTTTCAGCCCTCCAATCTGGAAATCACCTCGATCGATGTCGGCAACCCCGCCACCAACCTGATCCCGGGTTTGGCCAGCCTGCGGCTCAACATCCGCTTCAACGACCGGCATAGCGGCGCCGCGCTGTCGCGCTGGATCGCCGAGACTTGCGCGCAGCACGCCGGCGCCCACGAACTCGACATCGCCATCTCGGGCGAGAGCTTCCTGACCCAGCCCGGTGCGCTGTCGGATCTGGTGGCAAGCGCGATCCGCAAGGTGACCGGCATCGCGGCCGAACTTTCGACCACCGGCGGCACCTCGGATGCGCGCTTCATCCGTCGCCACTGTCCGGTGGTCGAATTCGGCCTGGTCGGCCAGACCATGCACAAGGTCGACGAACGCTGCGCGGTCGAGGACATCGCCGCGCTGACCCGCATCTACCGGACGCTGATCGAGGATTACTTCGCGCCGTGATCGCATCGCCGGCCGAGATCCGGGCGGGGCTGCGCGGGGCGTGGCGGCTGATGCGGCGCGATGCCGGGGGCTTGGGCGACCTCAATCTGACGGTCGACGGATTCTGGCGTTCCTTCACCGCCATCCTGGTCGCGGCGCCGCTCGATCTGATCTACGAGATTTTGCCGCGTCAGGCCGGCGGCGAGGGGCCGGACGACGCGCTCGGTTGGCTGGTGGCGGCAATCGTGTACCTCGCGCGCTGGTTGGCCTTGCCGGTGGTGTTGGCGCTGGTGGCGACGCCGCTGGGCTGGGCCGCGCGCTATCCGACTTTCGTCATCGCCTACAATTGGACCGCAGTCTTGCAGCTGGCGCTGCTGGTGCCGGCGGCGGCGCTGGCGCGCTACGGGCTGCTGCCCGGGGTGTGGGGTCAAGGCTTCGTGCTGGGGGTGACGCTGGGACTGCTGTTGTTCGCGGTCAATGTCTCCCGCATCGCGCTCGGCGTCGGCGCCGGGGCGGCGGTCGGCGTGGTGATGCTCGATCTGGTGCTGGGTCTCGGCATCGAGGGCCTGGCGCGACTGGCCGATCAGGCGCTGGGATAAAGCACGGCGACGAGGTAGAGCCCCTCGGGCGACGCGGTCGGGCCGGCAGCGCCGCGATCGCGCGCCGCCAGCGCCCGGGCGACGTCGTCCGCGCTCCACTTGCCCTCGCCCACCAGCCGCAGCGTCCCGACCATGTTGCGCACCTGATGGTGCAGGAACGACCGCGCGCGAGCGAAGATCTCGACCTCGTCTCCGCGTCGCCATACGCTCAATTCGTCGAGGGTCTTGAGCGGCGACTTGGCCTGGCATTCGGCGGCACGGAAGGACGAGAAATCGTGCCGCCCGACCAATCCTTGCGCGGCCGCGTGCATGGCGGCGTGATCGAGCGGCGTCGTGACATGACAGACCCGGCCCGCCTCCAACGCCGGCGGCGCGCGGCGGTTGAGGATGCGATAGCGATAGCGCCGCTCGATGGCCGAGAACCGGGCATGGAAATCGGCCGGCGCCACCGCCGCCTCCAGCACCACGATCGGCCGCGGCTTGAGGAAATGGTTGATCGCGCCCATCACGCGCTCGGGCGGGAACTCGCGGGCGAGGTCGAAATGCGCGACTTGTCCCAGCGCGTGCACGCCGGCATCGGTGCGTCCGGCGCCCACCACCTCGACGCTCTCGCCCGAAAAGGCGGCGACGGCCTCGACCAGCGCCGCCTGCACCGAGGGGCCGTTGTCCTGGCGCTGCCAGCCGACCAAGTCGCGGCCATCGTATTCCAGCGTCAGCCGATAGCGCGTCACGCCAGCACCGTGCCCGGCGGCATCGGCCGGCCGCGCAGGAAATCGGCAGCCGCCAGCGCGCCGCGACCCTGGCGCTGAAGTTCGATCAGGCGCAACGCACCGGTGCCGCAAGCCACGGTCGGAGCCTGGTCCAGCACCGTGCCGGGCGGGCCTTCGCCCGCGGCCAGGACGGCGCGGCGCAGCCGCACGCGTTCGCCGCCAAGCGCGAACCAGGCGGCCGGAAACAGCGCCCGCACCTGGCGCTCGATCTCGACCGCGGGGCGGCCCCAATCGATCCGGGTTTCGGTCTTGTCGATCTTCTTGGCGTAGGTTGCGCCCGCGGCGGCTTGGGGCACCGGCACAGGATCGCGGGCGATGGTTTCGACCAGCAGCTTGGCGCCGAGCGCGGCCAGGCGATCGTGCAGCCGCTCGGCGTCGTCCTCGGGACCGATCGGCGTGCGCGCGCTGGCCAGCACCGGGCCGGTGTCGAGGCCTTCCTCCATGCGCATGATGCAGACCCCGGTCTCGGCATCGCCGGCGAGGATGGCGCGCTGGATCGGCGCCGCACCGCGCCAGCGTGGCAAGAGCGAGGCATGGACGTTGAGGCAGCCGCGGCGCGGCGCCTCCAGCACCGGGCGCGGCAGGATCAGCCCATAGGCCACCACCACGGCCAGGTCGAGATCGAGCGCGCGGATCGCGTCCTGGATCGCGGGATCCTTGAGGCTGCGCGGCGTCGCCACCGCAATGCCCTTGGCTTCGGCCAATTCATGCACCGCCGAGCGCTTGGGTTTCTGGCCGCGGTCGGCCGGGCGTGGCGGCTGGGAATAGACTTGGACGACGGCATGGCTGGCGCCGAGCAGCGCGTCCAGGCAAATCGCGGCGAAGGCCGGCGTACCGAATAATGCCAGCCGCGCCATGGCTCGATCTAGCCGGCGGCCTTGGACCGGCGCGCCTTGAGAAGCTTGCGCAGCAGCATGTCGCGCTTGACCGGCGAGACCAGGTCGAGCAGCAGGGTTCCGGTCAGGTGGTCCATCTCGTGCTGGACGCAGACCGCCAGCAGGCCTTCGGCGGTGAATTCGCGCTCGGCGCCGGCGTAATCGAGATGGCGGACGGTGATCTGGCGCGGGCGCTCGATGTCGACGAACTGATCGGGCAAGGAGAGACATCCCTCCTGGCCGACCACCAGGTCTTCGGACGCGGCGACGATGCGTGGGTTGACCAAATAGAGCGGCTGACGCGGCGTGTCCTTGGGCGCAATATCGATCACGATCGCCTGCTTGGCGACGCCAACCTGGATCGCCGCCAGACCGTAGCCCGGCGCGTCGTACATGGTCTCGAGCATGTCGTCCAACAGCTTGCGCAGGGCGGCATCGACCCGCTCCACCGGCTCGGATTTGCGCTTCAGCCGCGGATCGGGCGCGGTGATGATCGACAGGATCGCCATGCGGCGTCAGATAGGCGAGCGCCCGGGGCAGGTCAAGCCGGGGTTGTGCTAGGCTTGCGGCATGGAGATCGCCTTCTATCTCGCGCTTGCCGGCATCGCGGCGCTGGCGGCGTTGGCCTTGGTGCAGCACCGTTCCGGTCGCGCCGAGGCCGAGGCCAGAATCCGCGCCGAGGCCGAGCTTGCCGCGGCGCGCGCGGCACTGGAAACGATGCGGGCCGAACGCGACGGCGCGCGGGTCGAGCGCGAAGCCGCCGAGACCAAGCGAATCGAGGCCGAGCGCGATGCCGCGCTGGCTCGCCAAGAGGTGACCGCCGCCGAAAAGCGCATGGCGGATTGGGATGCGACGCGCGGCGAGATGCTGCAAGGCGCCAAGGCGGCGGTGAGCGCGACCGCGGCCGATCTGTCGAACAAGCTTTTGGCCGACCACAAGCGCGAATCCGAGGCAGCCCGGACCGAGCGAGAGACCGCGATCAAGCGGGCAAGCGAGGATTTTCTCAAGCAGGTACAGGCTCTGGCCGGTTCGGTCAGCGCGCTGGGCGAACGGGTTACGCGCAACGACGCGGCCGTGGCCACCGTGCATCGCGCGCTTTCGACCCCGGGCGAGGCCGGCTCGATGGGCGAGACCGTCCTGGCCAATACGCTCAAGGCCATGGGACTGGCCGAAGGCCGGGACTATGTCGTCCAGGCGACGTTGGCGGGAGAGGATGGCCGGCGTAAGCCCGACGCCCTCGTATTCCTTCCCGGCGACGCGCTGCTGGTGATCGACATGAAGGCCTCCAAGCATCTGTTGGAAATGGCCACGGCCGAGGGCGAAGCGGCGGTTCTGGCGGCGCGCAAAAGGCTGGCCGAGCGGATGAACCAGAACCTGGCCGATCTCAAGACCCGCGACTATCGCGGAGCCGTGCTGGCCGAGCATCGCCGCGCCGGCCGGTCGGGCGAGGTCGCCCAGGTCTTCACCGTCATGGCGCTGCCCAACGAAGGCGCCGTCGAACGGTTGCGCGAAGCCGATCCCGAGTTCATGCGCAAGGCGGTCGAGGCCCGCATCGTGCCCTTGGGGCCGGCCGGCCTGACCGGCGTGCTGGTGATGGCCCAGGCGCTGGTCGAGCGCGGTCGCCAAGCCGAGAACCAGAAAGCCATCGTCGAGGCCGCGTCGCGGCTGCTCGGCAATCTGGCGGTGGTGACCGAGCACGCCGAGCGCGCGGGCGAGGCGCTGCGCAAGGCGGCGACCGCGTTCAAGGGTTTCTCGGCATCGTTCAACCGCAGCCTGCTGCCGCCCGCGCGGCACATGATCAAGCTGGGGGTGCGCCCCGACAAGGGCCGGGAGCTGCCCGTGGCGCTTCCCAGCTTCGAGGTCCATGAACACGAGACCGGGATCATTGACGTCGATGTCGAAGAGGTCACGCCGCCTCCCGCTCTGCCGGATGGGCGCGCGTGAGCGGGCAGGCATGAGCGAATGGCGGGCCTGGGCGGCGTCGGTCGATTTCGGCCGCACCGCCTCCGATTACGCCAGCCATCGCGCCGGATTCCCCGAGCCGATGTTCGATCGGCTGATGACCGCCGGCATCGCCCGGCCGGGCGATCAATTGCTCGATCTCGGCACCGGCACCGGCAGCCTGGCGCGCGGCTTCGCCCGTCGCGGACTTTCGGTCACGGGTCTCGACCCCGCCGAAAATATGCTGGCCGAGGCGCGGCGCCTCGACCGCGAGGCGGGCGTCACGGTGGATCACAGGCTCGGCCGCGCCGAGGCCACGGGATTCGATGCCGGCGCGTTCGATGTTGTTGCCGCCGGGCAATGCTGGCATTGGTTCGACCGCGCCAAGGCGGCGGCCGAAGCGCGGCGTGTTCTGGTCTCGGGCGGAAAACTGGTGGTTGCGCATTTCGATTGGCTGCCCTTGCCGGGTAGCGTCGCCGCCGCCAGCGAGACCCTGATCCTGGAATTCAATCCGCGCTGGATCGGCGCCGGTGGCACCGGCGTGCATCCGCGGACGATGACCGATGCCGCCATTGCGGGCTTTCGTCAAATCGAAAGTTTTTCGTTCGATCATGATGTGTTTTACACCCATGAAGGCTGGGCCGGCCGCATCCGCGCCAGCGCCGGGGTTGCCGCAACGCTCGATCCACAGGCGGTCGCGACCTTCGATCAACGCCACCGCGCCTTGCTGGCCGAGCGATTCCCGGTCCCGAAACTGGCCGTGCCGCATCGCGTCTGGGTGATGACTGCCAAATCGACGTCATAGAACGCTGTTGCGTAGTTGCAACAGTACTTCGGTGGGTAGGTCAAGGCTGCTGTAATATCAGGCAAACAGCTTGATTCGCCGCCAAGCGGATTTTATATTGCGACAGCGAGCGCGCGCTTTGGCGCTGTCATGAAGTTTTGGTGGTGCCGATCCAGGATGGGTCGGTGCCGTTCAGGTATCTGGGCTCGACAAAGGACGGGTCCACTGCCGCAAAGGAGAAACCATACAATGCGTCTCAAGATCGTCAGCCTGGTGTCGGCCGTCATGTTGGTGGCTGCCTGCGCCTCCGATGACAAGGGTGCCGGCACGGCCACAG